>Ga0209508_1002981_pt1 | contig 10421 bp, 11 predicted proteins | sample AD_UKC129_MetaG_FD_184427 | JGI IMG/M metagenome (GOLD analysis project Ga0209508, IMG submission 184427) | Active sludge microbial communities of municipal wastewater-treating anaerobic digesters from Canada - AD_UKC129_MetaG (SPAdes) (version 2) | ecosystem: Engineered > Bioreactor > Anaerobic... | reverse complement strand
TATTTTGAGATGGAGATAACCGGAAAAATGGAGACGATAGCGCAAAATTTCTGCCACTTTTAGCATCTCGTTCATAGTTCGAGAAGGGCTTCTATCCACAGCAGAGCTTAAGAAAAGCCCTTTTACTATCCCCCTCTGGTAAAGATGCCAGAAAAGACTCGCTAATTCTTCAGCAGAAAAGGAAGCGACGGGGTGGCCTCTTCCTTCCCGATTGGCACAGTAAAGGCAATTATGCACGCAATTATTAGAAAGAAGGATTTTGAGAATGTTTACTTTTTTCCCGCCATCGGGGAGATTAACCGGATAAATCCAGCCTCCCTGAGGATGGCGCTTTCTTGATTCTTCCCCTCCACATGAACCGCATAAATCAAAACGAGCTCCCTCTCCTAAAATTTCTATCTTGTAATCTAAGTCTAAAGAAGCTTTCCCCATTTTTTATCCCTTATCTATTCTACTCCACTTAGCTAATTTTAGCTACTCGAGAAAGGGACCACCTCGTATCTTCCTTACATCATCCAATTCAGGAATATTAACAACCTCCTCAATACTTAAATTTCTAACATGCTCGGTTTTTACCCAGTGTTTTTGGTTCCCTGATAGAAAGAGAGAATAAAATACAACAGGTATCCAGGTAATCCCGTACCAGGCATAATAAAAGAGATAAACGACATATTTAAAGGTAACCTTCCCTTCTCGCAGGGAAGGACCAATGACTATCTGGTAAACACTTTGCAAAAGAGCAAAAGGTATCCACCAATACCAAAAAAAGAATAAACCCGAAGCGGGGGAACTAATTATCCAGCGTGCTACTTCAAAAACAGTTAAAATAAAACTTAAAATAATAATAAAGGGAGTCAGAAGATAAAGGAAATAATCCAGATATTGAAAATGAAAAGTGGTGAAAAATTTAGTTAATAATTTAGGCCCATAATGCCAGCCTACCCAGTAATGACCTTGCATCCATCGTAATCTCTGACGATGAGAAGCCAGATAAGAAAGGGGTTTTTCGTCATAAGTTATTGCCCACTCATTCCAGTGTACTTTCCCTCCAGAGAGAACCAGTTTAGCACTAAACTCCAAATCCTCAGTCAAACTCTGGAGGTCCCAGCCTAAACGCTTAATACAGGAAACAGTAATAACTAAACCAGTCCCTCCTAATGTTGCTGATAACCCCCAATTAGCTCGAGCTAATTGCCAGAAACGATTGGTATACCAGTAGGCTAAGGCATAAACCCTGGTAAGCCAGGAATCAGAAAAGTTTTTGGTATCCAGATAGCCCTGAACAGCTTCTGCCCCGGGATGGGCTTCTAAATAATCGTTCATCTGAGAGAGAAAATGAGGATTAGCTAAATTATCAGCATCAAATATAACTACTGCTTCGTATTCATCAAGAGGGATATTGTTCAATGCCCAGCGAATATTCTGAGTCTTTCCCGGATGGAGAGGATCGTTACGCAGTAAAGCTATTCCACCATACTCCTTTGCAATTTCTGGGGTAGCATCGTTACAGGCATCACATGCTACATAAACATCAAAGAATTCCCGGGGATAGCTTTGTTTATTGAGACTATCCAGCAGAGAGCCGATAACTTTTTCCTCGTTATGAGCAGGAACCAAAATAGCAAAGCGCCGCAGAGAAGAAGCGGGGGGCAAGGGCTTTGCTGGCCAAAAACCACGAAAACTCACGATGGCCTGGTATATTCCGTAGAAGCAAAGAAAAACAATGACCCATTGGACAAAATCCAGCTCTAACGACTTAAAGCGAGGGAAGAACGGCCAATACAATATATCACTCCTTTTTTAATAGTTCAAAAAACCTACCAACCAGCACCATTTTTCACGTACAAATAAAGGTCGTGTTCACTATCCACAGCTACTGGTTTCCAGTTCTTCAAAACCCAAACATAGGAAACAATACGAGCTCCTGGTTTTAATTCTCTCTGGAATTTTTCTTGCAAAAGGTCATTTACGTGAGAATATAAAAATATGGTAACCACGTCTGCTTCCTTTAAATCTACTTGATGCAAATTACCAAAAATTACTTTTACCCGGCGGGAAAGCCCTCTTACCCAGACTTTCACCAGAGCTAAAAAATAGAGCCACGGATTAAGTTCTACTCCCACTGCCCGAGCACCAAATTCTCGAGCAGCACAAATGATAATCCTCCCATCCCCGCAGCCTAAATCATAAACTACCTCATCAGGCTTAACTTCAGCCATCTCTAACATTCTTCTCACTCTTTTCATATCCGTAGGTTGCCAGGGAATACCATTAAAGAAAACCGGGAAAAACCAGAAAAAAAATAAAAGAGCTACAGCGATTATAAATAGCCCTATCCCCCAGATCATAACTGTTCGCCCACAAATTTTTCTGCTAAATAAGAACTACGAACTAAAGGGCCACTGGCTACTCCCCGAAAGCCTAAAGAGTAAGCTATATCTTCATACCAGGTGAAAACCTGGGGAGGAACGTATTCTTTTACCTCTAAGTGCCGGGGAGAAGGGCGAAGATATTGACCAATAGTAACCACATCACATCCCACACCTCTTAAGTCCTCTAACACTTCTAACACTTCTTCCTTTCCCTCTCCAAGACCTACCATCAAACCCGATTTAGTGATAATTGAGGGAGAAATCTCTTTTACCCTCTTAAGGATAGTTAATGACCTCTCATAAGAAGCCAGAGGTCGCGCCACAGGGTAAAGACGAGGTACAGTTTCCACGTTGTGGTTAAAAACTTCTGGTTGCTCTTTTACTACCACTTGCAAATCTTCTTCTCTGCCTTGAAAATCAGGAGTGAGAACTTCTATTGTAGAAAAAGGGAGAACTTTGCGAATTTCTCGAATGGTAGCCACAAAATGATAGGCACCTCCATCAGGAAGGTCATCCCGGGTGACTGAGGTGATAACCACGTGCTTCAATCCCAGCTGCCGAGATGCTTCCCCCACCCTTCTTGGTTCTTCAAAATCCAGAGGCTGAGGTATTCCTTTTTCTACCGCGCAAAAACGACACCGTCGAGTACATACATCTCCCATGATTAGAAAAGTGGCTACTTTTCTCGCAAAACATTCTCCTCGATTGGGGCAACGGGCACTCTCACAAACAGTATGAAGAGAAAGAGATTGGAGCAATTTTTGTGTTTCTTCTCCTTCTCCCAGGGAGATTCTCTTTTTTATCCAGGAAGGCAAACTATTCAAAGACTTAATCCCCTTTCTAAAATCAAATCAACTTTAGATATTTCTTTCACTCGAAATCCTAAAACCTCTCCTAAGTCTTGAGCCAGAAATTCTTGCATCTTTTCTCTTTCTTCCAGTGAGTAAAAATGACCAGTAACATGCTCCAGGGAAGTTACTCCTTTATCAATGATACCACAGGGAACAATGTAACTAAAATGGGGAAGAAAAGTGGAAATATTAAGGGCAAAACCATGATAAGTAACCCATCTCTTTACTGCTATACCTATAGCAGCAATTTTCTGGGGTGTCTCTCGCCTGACCCATACTCCGGTGTAAGGAGGAAGACGAAAGGCTTCCACTTCAAACCTCCTCAAAAACCGGATTATAGCTTCTTCTAAAGAACGCAAAAAAAGATGAACATCTTTTCTCCAAAAATTAAGATTTATTATAGGATAACCAACAATTTGCCCCGGCCCATGGTAAGTGATGTCTCCTCCTCTTTCTACTTCATACAATTTAATACCCTCTTTCTCTAAAACACTTTCATCTACCAGAAGGTGATTTCGAGAAGCTCCTTTTCCTAGAGTAAAAACCGGAGGGTGTTCCATCAAAAGAAGAAAACCGGGGATATTTTCTCTTTCTACTTTATCTCGGAGAGACAACTGCAGACTATGGGCAAACGAGTATTCTACCTGTCCTCCTCGGACAAACCAGAGTTTTTCCACTTATCCTACCACGACTTTGCCAGACATAAACTTGGCGGAGAGGGTGGGATTCGAACCCACGAGGCGAGGCTTAACTCGCCTAATCGCTTAGCAGGCGACTGCCTTCAGCCACTCGGCCACCTCTCCGCTTTTCGTTAGTATATCATATTTTTTTATTTTCTCAACTTCTGGAGAGACTGTTGATAGTGTCAACTCATTGTAGGAGTATTTTTATCTCTCCTAACTTAGGCTAAGATCTTTTACTTACTCTTTCTTCGCTGCACTATTCCCAAAACTACATTTAATTAAGACAAAAGGTTTTTTAAAAAGGTTAACCCATTTCTTGCCAGAGTATCTTCATCCTTCTCTAATGGTCTCCAAATGGATGCAGCCCGGGCAATTTCTTTTACTCCAAAAGTAAAGCTTTCAATAACTACATATCGGTTATAACCAATTTTCTTTAGTGCATCTCTGACTTCACCCCAGTCAATATGACCAGTTCCAGGAGTTCCTCGATCGTTTTCGCAAGCATGGAAATGAGCTAAATCATCTCCAATCAGCTCGATGGCCTCACCTAAATGTTTTTCTTCAATGTTCATATGAAAGGTATCGAGATGGGCTTTAATAGCATTATGGTTAACATCTTTAAGTAGTTTTTTCAGGTCAGAAGCAATGTTCATAAAGCTATTCTCGAAACGGTTCAATGTTTCTAGAGCAATGGTAACACCTCGTTTTTGAGCATAATCTCCCAGCTCACTAAGACCTTCGATGGCTCTTTCCCACTCGATCGCTCTTTCTTCTGGATTTGCTAAGTGAGTTTTTCCCACTGCAGAATAAACGGGGCCGCAAAAAATCGGAGATTCAATTTCACTGGCGTAATCTAAACACTGCTTTACGTAATTTTTTGAATTTTGACGTTTTTGCAAATCCTCGCTGATAAGATCACGATCTAAGCCGAAGGCTCCACAAGTAGCAACTTCCAAACCACTATTCTTTAGAATAGATTTTAGTTTTCTTATATCGATTAAATCAGGTTGTTCAAAAGCTATTTCTACAACATCAAACCCTAAATTGGCTATCTTTTGCACTACATCAAACGCCTCGGTTCGGAAAGGTGATACCCATATAAATGTGTTAGCACCAAATTTCAATTTAACAACCTCCCTTATATAAAATCTTTCAACGTTTTGAAAGTTTTTGCATAAGCATTAGAATTCATCTTAGACTCGGGGGTTTTTTATCAGTTAGAAGATGTGCTTTACGCCAATCAGAAGGGGTTAAACCTATTTCTTTTTTGAAAACCTTGGCAAACTGCTGAGCGCTGCTAAACCCCAGCTGCATAGCTATTTCCGTTATCGAGTACTCTTCATGCAACAACAAACATTCACTTCTTTGGATTCTTAGAGTAGTGAGGTATTTTTTGGGAGCTAATCCTACCCGAGATTTGAAAAGTTTCCGAAAATATTGAGGAGAGATACCTCTATTTTGAGCCAAGTCTTGAATGTGTATTGCCTCATGGCTGTGCTTATACATAAAGTCAATAATTTCTTCGATTACTTGTTCTTGTCTTGAAGCTATCTGATATTGAGGGACGAAATATGAATTACGTAGTAACAGAACAACAATTTGATAGAGAAGAGAATAACATTGTACCTCAGCTAAAGGTAAAGAACGGGCTATTTCTCTTTGAAGCTGGTGACAGAGGCCCAAAAAAATAATTATTTCCAGCTCTGAAAGAAAGAATTGTCCCAGGGGAGGAACATTGGTTAACTGATGGATAAACTTATTTTCGAGATAAGGAAATTGAACTACAACAAATTCTACACCACAGGAAGAACTGGCCATAAAATCGTGAACTACACTACTGGGAATAAAAAACACATTTCCCGCCTTGAAGTGATAATCAATCGTATCAGCGCTAACTATACAACTTCCTGACTTAACCAGGTTTATCTCTAGCTGGGAATGTCTGTGAGGAGCAACTCGCCATCCTGGGGGATAAGGAGGTTCTAAAATAACGGCATACTCTACCAAGTCTTGTTCAAAAGGAAGGTCAACAGCCATACTATCTTCCCAATAATTTTTAGCTTTAGTATATCACATTGTTTCCTTTTTGGCACTTAAAAGAGCGAAAAAAGGTTGCATCCTGAAACAGCGTAAGATATCATAAATAGTACCAATAATTTTTGAAGGGAGGAAAAAAGCGTGAAAAAATTAGTTTTTATGGTAGTGCTTGTCTTACTGGCAGTAATTTTTCTTGGTAGCATACCGCTTTGGGCAAAGGATCTTGTATATGGATATGTTACGCCTGGCCCAGACACCTGGTATCGGAAAGACGTGGAGGGGTTTCAATATGGTGCAGAACTTGCTGGAGTTGAGGTTATAGTATTAAATTCTGACTATGATACGGAAAAAGAAATCGCCAATATCCAGACCCTTATCAACATGGGCGTTGATGGCATGTGTATTTTTTCTTTCAATCCTAATGGTGCAACCATTGCGGCTAGAGAGTGCGAGCAAGCAGGCATACCTCTTGTAGTTACCGATAATGTGGGGCAGGTGCTCAAATCAGATTACGATATAGTAGCGTGTGTTGATTTTGATTGGGCAGGAATGGGTGAAGATATAGCTATTTATATTGCTCAAAGCTATCCAGGAGAAAAAATTGCTTGTATTATGGGTCTTTTTGAGCATGTTCCCGTCCAGGTTTTTCGCCAAACTTTTGAGCCTAAAGTAGAAGAATTAGGAAAGAACGAAATTGTTGCCATCCGAGATGGACAATACACTCCTACAGTTGCTGTAGATCAAGCACAAGACCTCATCGAATCTGGCTATGACTTTTCTGTTCTCTTCATTTTTAACGAGGAGATGGCAGCTGCGGTAGTGCGAATGCTCAAGGCTCGTGGACTTTTGAATAACCCCATTAAAGTTATTAGTCAAAATGGTGCACCCTACGGCATCGAGCTTATAAAAGAGGGTAGTATTCAGTACTCAATTTCAACTTCTCCAGGCTGGGAGGGCTTTATTTCTTTTCTGGCACTTCATGCCTATACTCAGGAAAAAATTACCGAGAAGAACCAGCAAATTCTTTTGCCCTATACCCCCATTACACCTGAAACCATTGATGATAAGAAAAAAGTTGTCCCTTGGGATGTGGACCCAGTGTGGTTAGAGCTCACCCACGAATATTTCCCTCAATACGACGGCCTATACTAAGAAATATTATAATTTCTATAAAGAGAAGGTAGAGGTACCTCTACCTTCTCTTTATAGAATAAGGAGCAATCTCTGTGTCAGAAAAAGAAACGCCGTTTGTTTGTCTTAAAAATATTACGAAAATATATGGTTTTCATAAGGCTTTGGACAATGTTTCCTTTGACCTCAATAAAGGCGAAGTTCACTGTCTGGTTGGTGAAAATGGTGCGGGTAAGTCAACACTGATCAAAATCCTTTCAGGAGCAATAGCACCTGATGTAGGAGAGATATGCATAGACGGACAGTGCTTTCGTTCTCTCACTCCCCGACGTGCTATAGAATTGGGTATATCAACTGTTTACCAGGATGCAGAATTGGTCGATTCTCTTACAGTAGCAGACAACATTTTTTTGGGAAGTGAATTGACATCAAGAGCTCCTTTTTTAGTAGATAAGAGGAGCCAAATCGAAAGAGCTCAAGAAATCATTTCGACTTTACACTTACCCCTAGTTGCTGACATGATGGTAGAGGAACTTTCTGCTTCTCAAAGGCAAATGCTTCAAATCACAAAAGCTCTTTACCGAAAAGCAAAAGTTATCATCATGGATGAGCCTACAAGTTCTCTAGGAATGGAAGAAAAACCGGCACTTATGAATATCATAAGAGACTTACGTAATAGAGGAATAGGGATCATATATATCTCGCATTACTTAGAAGAAATTTTCGAAATTGGAGATAGAGTAACTATTTTAAAAGATGGTATAAATATGGGGACATACAATATAGCCGATGTTGACATTGAAACAGTAGTCCAGAAAATGGTTGGTCGGGAGGCTTCGGCCTTTTTTTCAAGAAGACCAGTTGAGATTGGTGAAATTCAGTTTGAGGCAAAAAATATTACTAAAGCTAACTTAGTGCAAGATGTTAGCTTCTCGGTTCGAAAAGGGGAAATTTTTGGTATTGGAGGGCTTGTTGGTTCTGGAAGAAGCGAACTTGTGCATCTTTTATTTGGGGCAATGCAGCCAGATTCCGGTGAAATATGGCTTCGAGGAAAGAAACTTACTATCCGTTCTCCTGAAGAAGCAATTAGAAATGGTATAGCGCTTATTCCTGAAGATCGGAAGAGACTTGCTATGCTCATAGGTAGAAGCATCGTTGAAAATACTGCTTTAATACATAACGAGTTTTTTCGAGGTTCTACTCTTTCTAGAAGAGAAGAGCAAATCCTTACCTCTTCCATTATGAAAAGACTTTCTGTTGCAATGCAATCTGAATTGCAGACGATTGAGGAGCTTTCAGGTGGAAATCAACAGAAGGTCATTATTGGCCGTTGGCTTCTGGATGAAGGGAATTTTGTTTTATACATTTTTGATGAACCTACAAAAGGAGTAGATATTGGGGCCAAAGAAAACATTTATGAGCTTATGGTTAAACTGGCTGAGAAAGGGAAGAGTATTATTATGATTTCCTCGAGCATGCCGGAATTGATTTCAATGAGCGACCGGATTGGAATCATGCGACATGGTCGCATGATTGACATTGTGGAAAGTAGAACCGTCACCGAAGAAGATTTAATCAAGCGCTTCATTGGTGTTTGAAGAATAAGGAGTATGATGGATGTGAATGCTCAAGATAGAACAACGCTAAAAAAACTGATAAAAAATCAATGGTTTTTCTTGCTCGTGGTAGAATTGGGTTTGGCAGTTATCACTGGTATTGTGAATCCTCGTTTTTTCAGCATCAGCAATATTATGAATATTTTAGAACAGGTAGCAGTTTTGGGGATAGTTTCATCAGGAATGACTATTCTTATAATTTTGGGAGAAATAGATATCTCAGCAGGGGCAAATATTGGCCTTTCTTCATGTATTATGGCCATGCTACTACAAGGGAGTGATTCTTCTTTTTTGCCGGTTTTGGTGGGTATTTCTCTTGCTATTGGTAATAGTTTTCTTGTTGGTCTCACTTCAGAGGTTTTTAGAGCACCATCTTTTATTACTTCTCTCGCTTTTATTAGTGTCTTTCAGGGTATAGCTCTGGCTATAACCAAGGGTTCTTTCCAAACTATTTATGGTAAATTCGAAACTATTGGCATGGCCCGCTTTGCTCAGGTACTGCCTCTCAGTTTCATTATCAGTATCGGGGCTTATCTCTTTGTCCATTTCCTTCTTTCCTATACTAAATTTGGAAGGCGTATTTATGCTGTGGGTAGCAATCCTGCTGCAGCTTATCTCTCAGGTATTTCGGTGACAAAGACAAAGCTTGCTGGCTTTCTCTTAAACGGCTTATTTATTGGTATTGCTGCGACAGTACTCCTTTCGCGTATTGGTGCAGCACAGCCGTCGACGGGAAGTGGTATTGAGCTTCGAGCTATTGGTGCTGTAGTTATAGGTGGTACACCCCTCTCGGGAGGGAAAGGGAGAATTATTGGTACTTTGCTGGGGGTATTCCTCATGGGTATTATTTCTAATGCTTTGAACATGTTAAGGGTGAATCCCTATTTGCAAGAGGTAACCTTTGGCTTTTTAATTATTGCTGCCTTGGCAGTTAGCGCTTTGAGTACCTACCGGGAAAAGAGCTGAATTTTTTCGATAGAGAGAGAATGGTAACATGAAAATCAGTTTTCACACCGATGCTTCTAACTCAGCAGCATTTAGTTTTGAAAAGGCTCTTATTTGGGCGCAGCAATACGACGTACATTATATCGAAACAGGTGTTATTTATGGTGTATCGCGGATTCATGTCTTGGTTATTTACCCCCACGTCTCACTTTCCGAAGACCCAATGAGAATTCGTGAGGATGGAAAGATGCAATATACGATTCTCTCAAATTGACTCTGTGTACCCTCTTTCAGGAAATGAGGAACTGTATTATGGGGTGCCATTACGTGTTCAAATCTATTGGGACGTTCGAACATGGCTACCACTGACGGGCTCAAGAAACCAGAGGGATTTTCCGAAAATTGAACTGATGAAACGAGCATGTGGAACCACTGTGGAAACTGCAGAACGGTATGATATTAACATTAATATTGAAGTTCACGGTTATTTCACCACAAATCCAGAATTTTTAGAAAGAATACTCAACTTTGTTAAAAGCCCAAAGTTGGGACTTAATCTTGATACTGGTAATAGTTTTATTGCCAGACAAAACCCGGTTCAATTTTGTCAACGTTTTAATTTCCAAAGTTCACCATGCTCATTTAAAAGGCGTTTCAGAAAGCTTATTTAAAGGTACGTACATTAGCTTAACCAAACTTGCGCTATAAGTGTCAGAAATTAGCGCTATAATAGGCTTTTCTTTTTAAGGACTCCCATTTTCTGGTAACACGGATTTTTTCTGCCAG
>Ga0209508_1002978_pt1 | contig 10424 bp, 9 predicted proteins | sample AD_UKC129_MetaG_FD_184427 | JGI IMG/M metagenome (GOLD analysis project Ga0209508, IMG submission 184427) | Active sludge microbial communities of municipal wastewater-treating anaerobic digesters from Canada - AD_UKC129_MetaG (SPAdes) (version 2) | ecosystem: Engineered > Bioreactor > Anaerobic... | reverse complement strand
AAAAAACAGGGCTGACGTTTATTTCATCTTTTCAAGCCAGGAGGAGATCGCAGGCCCGGGAGCAGTCTCCGTTGCGTACGAGCTTGGGTTGGACGAGGCCATAGTGGTAGACGTCACCCACGGCAATGAACACGTGCCGCAGATGCCCCCGATTAAGATCTCGGAAGGCCCCGTATTGGCAGTCGGGCCCGTCATAAACAGGGAGTTTTACAAGGCCTTATGTGACGTGGCAAAACGTCACGGCGTAAGGACGCAGATCGAGCCGACGCCTGGGAGGTCTCATACCGACACGGACGAGGTACAGCTTACGAGGTCGGGTATAAAGACGGCGCTGGTCTCCATACCGCTCATGTACATGCACACGCCCGTAGAATTGGTCGATCCCCGCGACGTGGAAGAGACCGCACGCCTGCTTGCTTTGGCAAGCACCGTGAACCTGTGATGAAAGGGGTGAAGGCGTTGTACTTAAAGGAGTTATCCGAACTCGACGGCGTCTCTGGAGACGAAGGACGCGTCAGAAAGTTTATAGAAGAAAAGATCAAAGACAAGGTGGACAGCTTAAAGGTCGACGTACTAGGCAACCTGATCGCCTTCAAGAAGGGGACCAGGTCGAACAGAAAGTTCGTCCTGGCTGCCCACATGGACGAGGTCGGCTTCATGGTGACAAACATAGAGGATGACGGAACTTTGTCATTTGGCCCCGTAGGGGGCGTCGATCCCCGTGTCGTCGTTGGAAAGCACGTCAGGATCAATGGAGAGCTGCCCGGAGTCATCGGTTACAAGGCCATACACCTTCAAAAGAAGGACGAGCTTCTGGCCTCGCCCAAATTCGAAAACCTTCGCGTACATATAGGTGCAAGGTCAAAGGAAGAAGCCTCACGTAAAGTGGAATTAGGAGACTACATCTCATTTGCGACGGATTTCAGGCAGGAAAACTCCAGGGCAACGGGCAAGGCCTTCGACGACAGGGCAGGTTGCGCCGTCTTGATGGAGGTAATAGAGCAGGAACAACGTTACGAGGACGACCTGTACTTTGCCTTCCTGGTCCAGGAAGAGCCAGGCCTGCGGGGAAGCGCGGTGCTTTTTGAACAAGTTTGCCCAGATCTTGCCTTGGTCATCGAGGGGACCACGGCAGGAGACGATCCAGGGCTTCCGGAACATCAGTGGGCAACTCGCCTAGGAGACGGCCCGGCCATCACCTTCATGCACAGGGGCTACGTGGTCAATAAAAAGATCTATGAATCCATACTGCGGGTCGCCCAAAAATACGACATCAAACACCAGCCGAAAAGGAGGACTGCGGGCGGAACGGATGCCGCGCGCCTCGCCAAGACCGGCGGGGGAGTGCCGGCCGGGGTAATCTCCGTTCCTGCTCGATATATCCATAGCCCTTTGTCCATGATTGACCTGGGAGATTTTGAAAACACGGTCAAACTGGTCAGCAAAATCTTAGAAGAAGGAGAGGGTTTTGCAAGATGATAGATTTAATCCAGGAACTGACAGAAAGTTACGGCCCCAGCGGCAGAGAAGAAGAGGTCCAAAAAGTCGTCCTTAAATACCTCGAAGGCCACATAGACGGACACAAGTTCGACCCCGTGGGCAATTTACTCGTCTGGAAAAGGGGAAGAGATGACAAAGAGGTGCTTTTAGACGCCCATATAGACGAAATCGGGCTTGTGGTAACGAATATAGACGATAAGGGGTTCCTCAGGGTAGAACCGGTGGGCGGAGTTTCTCCCTATCATTATGTAGGCCAAAGAGTAAAGTTCCCGAAGGCCACGGGAGTGGTTTACTACGAAGGCGAGACGCCCGAGGAACAAAAGAAAAATTTATCCAACCTCACCTTCGACAACCTCTTCGTGGACATCGGCGCCGGCGACCGCAGTGAGGCCGAAAGCTTGGTCTCCATAGGCACCTTTGGCGTCTACGATTCCTATTTTTACAAAAACGGCAATTACCTCACATCGAAATCCATGGACGACAGGATCGGCTGTGCCGTTTTAGTTGAAGTATTCAGGAATTTAAAGGATCCGCGCCATACGGTCATAGGGTCTTTTTCCGTCCAGGAAGAAATTGGGCTTGTCGGAGCCTTTGTATCGGCATACAGCTTTTCTCCTCAAATTTGCGTAGCCGTTGACGTCACCGATTCGGCCGATCATCCGAAGGGGCTTAAAAGGCATGCCATGGCGTTGGGCAAAGGCCCCGCCATAAAGATCAAGGACAAGATGTCCATAAGCCACAGGAAGGTCGTCGAACTGCTGGAGCAGGCAGCACAAAAGGCGAATGTGCCTTACCAAAAGGAAGTCTTGACCTTCGGCGGCACTAACGCTGCCGCACTTCAAAGGACGAAGGAAGGCATCCCTTCCGCAACGCTTTCAATACCCACCAGATACGTCCATTCGCCAAGCGAGACGGTGAGCCTAAACGATGTAGAAGGAGCGGTAAAATTGCTGGTGAGCTTCGTCGATTTGGAGCTAGAGCTTTAATGCCTTGAACGCTCATTTTTAGGGATAGCTTAACGTAAACTAAAAAGATGAAAGGGTCGCTCGTGCGCAAGCGACCCTTTCATATAAATTGTTCGGTTACTTTTTTATGGTGTTTTTCAGCAATCGTCCGTCTTCAAAGGCTATAAAAATCTCAAATTTCTCCGGTGCGACGCTTAAATTTCCGTTATCAGCCAGCCAGAGGTGCAGTTCCGTGCCACCTTCGACCTCCATGTTGAAAGACCCGTCCGTATTAGACAGTATTCCTCCAGATGCCGCGCGGGTGACTACTATATTCCATATGCCGTTTCCCGGAATGGTGTCCCAGGTTCCGCTTTTGCCGTCCTTTGCCTTAATGGCTATGCTTTCTATGGTCCCCTTGGTATTAATGAGCTTGAGCAGCACGTGAACATCGGGGTTAGTGTCGGGCGTGGCAAGAAGAGATGAAACCTCCCCCTTTTTTAGGTAGTTCATCGGGCCCTTGCCCAGGTAAGTTGCCCGAATTTTGTCTGAAACCTGGGCAGTGGCAGAAGGAGCAGTAGTTTTTGAAGTTTGCTCTCCTTCAATGACGCGGACGACCTCCTTTTCCAGGATGCTTCCGTCGCTCATGACCACGAGGACTTTATATTTCACGTCGCCTTCTGTGATGGTACCGTTATCGGTGAGCCATAGGTTGAAGTCCTTCTTCCCGGACACGCTCAAAGAGACTGAACCGTTGCTCTCGTTTAAGACGTTTCCGGAAGGATCCGTCACCGCCACCAGCCATTTTCCGTTTCCCGGTATCATATCCCATTCCGAGGCACCGTCATCGCCGCGGACGATGAAGTTGATGATCCTGCCCTCAGCTACCAGTTCAAGGGCGATCTTCCAGTCGGGCTTTCCGTCGCCCTTTAGGGCTTCGCTTCTTGACGTGAGATCTCCCTTTGCCGGCTCAATTAAGGCTGCCGAAAGAATCCCTTTATCCGGTATTGCCTTGGTCACCTCTTTGCGTTCGACTGCCTTGCGCAGGACCTTACCATCGTTGAACTTGACGATCACCTCATAACGGGTAGAGCCGGCTGCAATGGAGCCGTTGTCTGCGACCCAAAGGTCCAAGGTCGTATCGCCCTCTACGGCAAATTTTACGCTTCCATCCTCCCTGTTTCGCAGCTTGCCGTCGGTATAGACCGCTATGGCCCATGTTCCGTTGCCGGGGGCGGTGTCCCACGCCGAAGATGTGCCGTCTACATTTCTTATCGAAATTTCTTCAACGACAGATATAGCGTTAAACCGAATCTGAAAGTGAGCGTCCCTTACGCCGTCGCTTTGGATCTTTTCCGACTTTCCTACGATGTCCTTGTCTCCAATCCCAAGCAGCACGGCCGAAAATTCCTCGCCCACTGGCGGTTCGACCTTTTCAGCCTCAGCCGTAAAAATATCGGGCATTCCCGGAACGGTCGTCTTTGCCTTTGCGATACTCCCATCGATGAATGAAACAGCGACCTCATATTCACGGGTTTTAGAGAAGGCAGTACCGTCATCGGCAACGTAAAGGTGAAGCGTAATTAGGGCAAGAAATGGTTTGGTTGAAAAGGACCCCGAAGCAGTTGTTACATCCTCTCCCTTGCCGTCTTGTACGATCATTCCCCATTTCTGGTTGCCCGGTATCGTATCCCATGTCCTATCCGTTCCCAGAGCCTTAAGCTCTACGCCCGTGATAGCTCCAGCCCCTTTGACGGAAACTACGAAATGGGCATCCGGTTTGCCGTCAGGTTTCAAGGTCTCTTTCATCCCCAGGAGGTCCGTTTCGGTGCCCTTAAAGGTAAAGCTCTGGATTTCCCCCATGGCAGCGAAGGCAGAATTTACAAACAGCACCGAGGAAGTAATCAAGAAAAGTAGAAGGACTGCCCTTTTCATTGATTTCATGGCTCAATCCCCCTTATAAATAATTAATTTATATATTACTAAAATATTATAACATGCCATAATGACGCATCGGTATTATTTACGATAACGATCGATTCAAGGTTGACGAAAATGAGACGGAAGCGACGGCACCAATGAGTTATTGGCCGAACTCGTGAGCAAGGGGTTGGGGTTCCCCGCCATCCATAGCGACAGAGCAGGATATGAGATGTTGTTGCAGATGGGGTACGATCCTGAAGATGCAAGGGATTGGAGCAATTGCGGTTGTGTCGTTCCCCATTTCAGAAAGACGGGAGAATGGACTTCCGCCGTTAACGTCAACTTTGGAGCAGCCTTAGAGTATGCATTAAATCAAGGGAAGAGTCGTCTGTCGGGCAAGCTTATGGGGTTACCGGAAAAACCTATAGAGGAGTTTGCCCATGATGTGTCCACGCCCCTTGCAGTTATGCGCTCTGCTGCAAAAGTGAACCACGATCTTCATAGCGGCGGAACCCTTCTTAACCTCAGGCTTAATAAATCGTTGGTCGATACCCCAAGGGGACGCAGAAATTTAGCGGCCATGATCCAGGCATACTTTTCCCTCGGTGCTTTTCACGTTCAGTTTAATACCATCTCCACGGAGGTGTTGAGGAAGGCGCAGGCTTGAGGAGGTCATCGCCGAAGAAGGAGTGGAGGTTGTTCGCTTTAAATAAAATATGAGGACTGCCGGAAAAATAAATATACATCATAAAGAACACTTGATGTAGCTCATTTTTGCTCAGCCCCTATTTAAACTATAGTTTATTTACGGGATATTCAGAGATTTTCTAAAGCAGCCTCATCCGTTTTGTCATCAATCCTGTTATTGCTATAATAATCTAGATTATCCATCAGGTGAGTCTCAATAATTTAATAAATGAGGTTTACTGTCCATGAAAGACGTGACAGGACACTATAAAGGCTACAAAGGTGCCGCCTTCGTCTTGTTATCCGCCTTCTTGTTCGGGCTTATCCCTATCCTTGCCCTCTTTGTCTATAAAAGTCGCGTCAGCGTTATGTCCCTTCACTTTGTGCGATTCACGATCGCATCTGTTGCGCTTTGCTTCTTGCTTTATATGCAAAGAGGGAAAGCAGCTCTGCAGGTGGGCAAAAGAAATTTACTTAAGTTATTTGTTCTTGGCGGCATCATGTTTACCCTAACGAGCTTTGGCTACTTCTCAAGCATTAAATATATACCGGCCTCGGTGGCAGCCCTCATCTTTTATTCGTATCCCGCTTTGGTGTCCGTCGGATCGTCCTTTGTCAACAAGGAACGTCTTTCGAGGCCTATTATCCTATCAATAATAATTTCCTTCCTTGGTCTTGTTTTTCTTTCCGGAAAGACTGCCATTTCCGTCAGCATGAAGGGCGTCTTGCTCGCCGGCTTGGCAGCTTTATCATATACATCCTATATCCTTTACGGAAATTTCATAATCAGGGATATCCCGTACCAGGTGACTGTGGCTTATGTCTGCCTGTTTTCTGCAGTGTCGTTCCTCATCCTAGGAATAGGCACACATAACTTGACCCTTCCGGGTGCTTGCTCTGCATGGATGTTGCTCTGCGTGATAGCCTTCGTCTCCCTTTTTGGCTTTCTATCCTTTTTCCTCGGGGTCATGCTGACCTCCCCGTCGATAGCTGCCATCTTGAGCATGGCAGAACCTCTCGTGACCGTCATCCTCTCGCTTTTAATATTCAAAGAAAGCTTAAGCGTGACCCAATGTTTCGGAGGGCTTCTCGTGCTTATCGGGTCATTTCTGGCCCTAAAAGCCTCGGCCTCGCGGTAAATTATCATCGTCAAAAGCTTGAAAGCTACACGAATGCTAAAATCTGGGTCTTATATAGATTCCGAAAAAATCCTTTATTTCAAGACACCCCCCAGAAGATCGATAGTTACATCCTTGTTGCCAAATATAAACAGTGCCGTAACATGCGCATCTTATACTTATTTCAGCAACACAAATTCGGTTTCAGGGGGGGTTAGGTTCGGTGAGAAAAGCAGTTACGGTAAGAAAGATTTTACTAAGCACGATCGTTTGTATGATATTGGCCATTCTAGTCATGCCTGCCAGGGCAAATGCCCAGCAGCTTAGCCTGAAGGAAATAGAGGAGCGCGCAAGGAAGGAAGGCATGATCGTAAGCGTTGGCATGCCCGATGCATGGGCTAACTGGAAGGATACGTGGCGCGATCTGGAGGTTAAATACGGCCTGAAGCATATCGACACCGACATGTCGAGCGCCGAGGAAATAGCCAAGTTCGATGCGGAAAAGAATAACCCTACAGCTGACATAGGAGACGTGGGCATGGCCTTTGGGCCTGTTGCAGTCGAGCGGAAAGTTACGCAACCTTACAAGACATCTTACTGGAAGGAAATACCAGATTGGGCCAAGGACAAAGATGGACACTGGATCGTGGGATATCTCGGCACTATGGCCGTCATCACGGACAAGTCCCAGGTTAAAAATCCGCCCAGGTCTTTCGAGGACATTAAAAGGGGAGATTACAAAGTCGCCATCGGAGATGTAACCAAGGCTGCCCAGGCTCAGATGGCGGTGCTTGCCACTGCGATTGCCCTTGGCGGAGACGAGAGCAATATTAAACCTGCAATAGACTTTTTTGCGTCGCTTGCCAAACAGGGAAGGTTATTGCTTACCGACGTATTGCCGGCCAATTTCGAAAAGGGAGAGATACCCGTGGGATTTCTGTGGGACTTCAATGCCTTGGGTTATCGTGACCAAATAGACCCCAATCGGTTTGAGGTCAACATCCCCAAAGAAGGAAGCGTAGTGAGCGGTTACGCCACTATAATCAACAAATACGCCCCCCATCCTTTCGCAGCCATGCTCACCAGGGAATACATCTTAAGCGATGCCGGGCAGATCAACCTTGCAAAGGGCTACGCACGTCCGATAAGAAGCAGTGTAAAGCTTCCCGAGGAAGTGGCAAAAAAGATGATTCCCATTGAACAGTACGCAAATGCAAGGCCGATTAAAGACTTCAAGGCATGGGAAAACACGGCGAAGATGCTGCCTCAAATCTGGCAGGAACAAGTGTTGGTGTATCTTAGATAGCAGCCATGAATAAGGTAATTCTCGTAATAATAGACGGACTCAGGTGCGATGTGGCCTTTAAGGAAATGCGCTATATGGTCCGTTTGACCAGGGAAGGCTTGGCAGCCAGATTTACCCTAAAGGCTGAAATGCCAAGCCTTTCCAAACCCTTATACGAGACGCTGCTTACGGGGATTCCTCCTTATATAAGCGGCGTGACCTCTAACGAATTTAAAGGAAGGTCGACTCAAAAAAGCATATTTCATCTGACTAAAGAAAAAAGGGCTCATCAACGCGGCAGCGGCTTATTACTGGATCAGCGAGCTTTACAACTGCTATCCCTTCGATCCGCCGCTTCACCGCGAACAGGAGAAGGAAGATATGCCAATTCAATTCGGGAGGTTCTACTTTGAGGACGACTATCCCGATTCCCACCTCTTTGTCGATGGCGAAATACTTCGAAGAAAGTATAAGCCCGACTTTTTGCTGATACATCCCATGGGGGTCGATTACTTCGGGCATCTCTACGGAGGTTCATCAAGAGAGTATGCCAAAAAGACGTCGGAAACGGATGGGCTTTTAAGCAAGTACATTCCCTTATGGCTGGACGACGGCTATCAGGTGATCGTGACGGCCGATCACGGGATGGACGACTTCGGGAACCACGGAGGAGAAAGCAGCGAGGAGCGGGACGTGCCTCTGTTTCTCGTTGGCGACCGATTTACGTCGGTATGCTACGAACCTCCTTCGCAGCTTGGGATAGCGCCCTTGATCTGCAGGCTGCTTAAGATAAATCCGAGTAAGGCGATGAACTCTATCACTTCGCCGGCAACCATGGGGTGATTGTCGTGAGGGCGACGTGGGCGCAGATCAGTAAAAACCTCTGGCTTGCAGGCGCGCTTCTTCCATTGGCAGCAATGATCTTCGGATTCGAGCTGCTGCCAATTATGGGGATGCTCATTGACAGCTTTAGGGCGGACGACGGTAATGTTTGGACTTTGGGACAATATATCACCGCCTTAAAAAATCCATACTATCTGGTCGCCATCAAAAACAGCCTGCTTATATCGCTTCTTTCAAGTTTCATTGCAATAGTCGCAGCAGCCTTCGTCGCTTATTTCATAACGCGCCTTAAGCCGAAATCCCAGGAGGCGGTATTGACTTACGTAAATCTCACGGCAAATTTCGCAGGCGTCCCACTTGCCTTTGCCTACATAATCATGCTCGGAAACAGCGGTCTTTTTACGATCCTATTCCAAAGGTGGGGGTTGGATATATTTTCGGAATTCGACCTCTACAGCTGGAGCGGCTTGGTCCTAGTTTACGTTTATTTTCAGCTGCCCTTGGCCATACTTCTGCTTTATCCGATCTACTTCGAGATAAAAGAGCAATGGCGGGAGGCCGCACATCTGCTTGGGGCTTCAGATATGCAGTTCTGGCTTCAGGTTGGCCTTCCCGTCATTATGCCGGGGCTTGTCGGGACCTTTAGCATCCTCTTTGCCAACGCCATGGGAGCCTATGCCACGGCCTACGCCTTGGTCGGAAGCAATTACAACCTCCTTTCCGTCAGGATTGGCGCGCTGATATCGGGAGATGTATACGCACGCCCTCATCTTGCAAGCGCGCTGGCCATGCTTCTCGCCTTGAGCCTAATCGCAGCCATGCTTACAAACGAATACATGATGAGGCGGGTCAGGAGGGATTTAAAATGAAGGAAAAGAAAGCACTTCATCGCTTCGCTATAGCTTTGATGTTTCTATATTTGTTCATGCCTTTGATAGCAACCTTCCTATATTCGATTGCCACCGACTGGTACGATACCGTCCTGCCCAAGGGGTTGACTCTCTCTTGGTATGTGAAGCTCTTCCAGGATGTACGTTTCGTAGCGGCTTTGGGGCGAACGCTCTTTGCCTGCTCCGTCGCGGTAGGTTTAAACATTGCCGTGATGGTCGTATCTCTTTTCATCGTCTCTCTTTATCTTCCAAAGTTAGAGCGGCTCCTTCAGGCTTTCGTCATGCTTCCCTACGCCATACCTGGAGTAATTGGTGCCGTAGGGCTGATCAAGGTCTATTCCTCCGGACCTTTGGCAATTTCCGGGACAGTCTGGTTATTGATAGGAGCCTACTTCGTCGTCATACTTCCCTATACATATCAGGGGACAAGAAACAGCATGAGGACGGTAGACCTTCCTCAACTCGTCAGCGCGGCCGAGCTTTTGGGGGCTACCAAGCCTAAAGCCTTCTTTAAGGTTGTACTGCCAAATATACTTCCAGGGGTCATGGTATCCGCCCTCCTTTCTTTCTCCGTGCTTTTCGGCGAGTTCGTTTTGACAAACCTCTTGGTAGGCGGATACTACGAAACCGTCCAGATATACCTGATGAGGAGAATGAGGGAAAGCGGCCATCTGTCCAGTGCCGTCGTGATAAGCTACTACCTTTTCGTCTTCTGCCTTTCATGGATCGCGTTAAAGCTAGGCCAAAACTTCAAAAACGGCAATTTTGATAACTTAAGGGGGAAGAAATATGAGTTACCTCATTATAGATAAAGTTACAAAGAAATTCGACGGAATGGTAGTCTTGGACGAGATAAGCCTCGCCGTCGAAAGGGGAGAGCTGGTAACATTGCTTGGGCCTTCGGGCTGTGGCAAGAGCACGTTGCTTCGCTGCATCGCCGGGTTAAATGAGGTCGATGGCGGTCGCATACTTTTAAACGACAGGGATATCACCTACCTTGCGCCGAGAAAGAGAGGAGTGGGAATGGTATTTCAGTCCTACGCCCTTTTTCCGAACATGACCGTCTACGAAAATGTAGCATTTGGGCTAAAAATGCAGGGTCTTAAAGGCGACCGTATTGCAGCAAGAGTTAGGGAGATGATCGACCTCGTGGGGTTGGCCGGCAAAGAGGGATCTTATCCAAGAGAGCTTTCCGGCGGCCAACAACAGAGGGTAGCCCTCGCTAGGTCAATGA
>Ga0209508_1002976_pt1 | contig 10443 bp, 10 predicted proteins | sample AD_UKC129_MetaG_FD_184427 | JGI IMG/M metagenome (GOLD analysis project Ga0209508, IMG submission 184427) | Active sludge microbial communities of municipal wastewater-treating anaerobic digesters from Canada - AD_UKC129_MetaG (SPAdes) (version 2) | ecosystem: Engineered > Bioreactor > Anaerobic... | reverse complement strand
GTCGATGAACCGCAGGGTGCGGTTCCCCTCGGCATCGTACTGGTAGCGGTAGGTGCCGTCGGAGAGGAGTTGGTTGTTGTCGCCGGTGGTATAGGTGCTGCCGTTGGCCGTGATGCGGTTGCCGTTCTGGTCGTATTGATAGCTCTCGTCGCTTTGGTAGTCGTAGTCGGCGGCGGTGAGTTGGCCGGCAGCGTCGCTGGTGTAGTCGGCCGTGCCGTCAATCGAGTTGATGTATTGCGTCATCCGGTTGGCGGCATCGAAGTTCCAGGTGTGCTCCACAAAGGTGGTTTGTCCTCGGAAATGGGTGAGGTTTCGCAGACGCCCGGCCTGGTCATAGGTGTAGTCGGACTGGGCCACAAGCTGGGTTCCGGCCAGGTCGGCATAGCGGGCCAGCGCGGTAAGCTGCCCGGCACAGCGGTTGGCAATGCCCTCCAGGCAATGGATCGGGTAGACCACCTCGGGAAAGTCCTCCAAGAGCAGTTCGTTGCCGTCCAGTTCCATCTTGATCGACTCGAGCATGTCCATGGCGTGGCCCTCGTCCGAGCCGATCAGGCAGACGAACTCCCGGTGGCCGTAGAGCACGGCCCAGATACAGGCGGCCTCGCACAGACTGCTCTTGCCGAATCCCCGCGGGGTGGCCATCGCAAACAGTCCGCCCCGCAAGACGGCCTGCTCAATCTTGGCCATGACCTTCAAGTGATCCGGCGACCACGGCAGATGGAAGGTCATCGGGAAGTAGGCTTCACAGAAGGAGCGGAAGTTCTGTTCGGCCTTCGCCTTCCGCTCCGGGTTGACGACTCCCGGCAGCTCGCCGATGTCGCGGCCGGCCAGCGACAGGGCCTTATTGCGGGCCGCTGCCCGCTCCTTGAGCTTCTCGTAGGGGTCGCCGTCGGGCGCTCGTCTCGGCGTGTGCCGCAGTTCCACCAGCCAGGCCGCGTAGCGGAAGAGGTCGACATGCCGCCCGTCGCCGATGCGAAAGCCCGCTCGGGTGCGGTGCCGATGCAACTGCCGCTCATCCAGGACCGTGCCCAGCGGTGTGGAGTTGACCAGCCGGCACAGCTCGCTGGGCCGAAGTCGCCTGGGGTCAATCGCCACGACCAGCCTCCTTCAAAAGCCACGCCACGTAATGGACTAGATTCATGGTGCCATCGACGTTGCTCGGGGCCCCCGCAGCGATGTCCGCTTGGAGCATTTCCATGGTGACCGCCTTCGGGCCAGCGGCCGACAAGAGCCGGGCCATGTCTTCCAGCCGCAAAGCCTGGGGGTTGAGTGGGCCACTTGGCCGTCCTGGGGCATTACTTTCCGTCATCCGGTGCTACGCCTCCGCACAGAAGTATTCCGCAAATTTCATCTCCAAGTGTGGTGGGGACTCCCTGGCGAAAAAATCCCATCCGGCAAGCGGGAAATCCGCTTGATCTTTTCGCGAGTTCATGGCTCCTGTGTGATGACGTGAGGATCGATCCCCAATCCACCTGAGAAAAGGAGCGACGCTGTGAAACGCAACGCCATTCAGATCGGCAAGGTCTACCTGGCGGAGGTGAGCGGCAGGCTCACCTCCGTCCGCATCGACAATGCGAACCCGTACGGCGGCTGGGACGCCACGAACCTGGCCACGGGCAAGAAGGTCCGCATCAAGAGCGCCCGACGCCTGCGGGGCGAGGCGGACTCGCCCCGAGCTGCGGTTTGCAATGATGCCGTGCTCCCCACCATGGCGACGGTCAAGGAAGATCCCGCGGCCGTCACCAAGTCGGACGGCGGCGAAACGAAGCCAGTTCAAGCCGAAGCCAAACCGAAGAGGATGGGCGTCCTGGACGCCGCCGCGCGGGTACTGGAAGAGGCGGGCCAACCGATGACGGCCAAGGAAATCGTCTCGATGGCCGAGGCCAAGGGCTACTGGAAGTCGCCTACCGGCAAAACGCCCGACCGGACCCTTTACGCAGCCCTCGTTCGGGAAATCGCCACTCAGGGAAGCAAGTCCCGCTTCCGCAAGGTAGAGCGGGGCAAGTTCGCCAGGGCATAACGCCCAACACGCCTGCCTTCCTGGGCCAACCCTGGGCCGCGTCCCGGGGTTTTCTTTTAGCTTTGGCCACCAGCCGCCATTTGGCGCCGGTATCGCCACACGTGGCCGCTGTGGGCCCACAGTGGCCAAGCCAGTGCAATCTCGTGAACCAGCAATACCCTCCCGTGGCGGCCTACCGTTCCAACTAGGCCATCCCCAAGCGTGGTAGGGAACTCCCCGGCCAAAAAATCCGATCCGGCAAGCGGGAAATCGGCTTGATCTTTTCCCGAGTTCATGGCTTAAGTGTGATGTACGCACGAACATCACACTAGCGAGGGAAAAGCCATGAACGCCCACGACCTGACCTTCGGAATCGAGATCGAAACGATCGCCCCGGATAGCGCCGTCCGCAACGACCGCCTCCGCATCGGCCCGTATAAGCGCGGAATCCAAGTTCCCTACCTTCCCGCCGGCTGGAAGGCCGAGGCCGACGGCTCGATCGACAACAGCAACGGGGGTCACAGGTGCGAAATCGTTAGCCCCGTCCTCCGCGGCGAAGAAGGCATCCGCCAGGTGATCGAGGTCCTCCGCACGCTGGAAGCCAAAGGCCATCGGGTCAACGTGAGCTGCGGCGTCCACGTCCACGTCGGTTGGAACCGCGATTGGCCCAGCGAGGCCCTGGCCCGCTTGGTCACCATCGTCGCCTACCTGGAGAAGGGCCTTTACGCCATCACCGGCACCAAGAACCGCGAGCGGGGCCGGTATTGCGGCGGGGTACGGAAGTACGGCAGCGACAAGGACGCCAAGCCCGCCCTGGACCGCGATCGCTACCACGCCTTGAACCTCACCAACCTCGCCCGCGGCACCAAGGACACGGTCGAGTTCCGCGTCTTCTCCGGCTCGCTCAACCCCACCAAGGTCGTCGGCTGGATTCAGGTCTGCCTGGGGCTGGTCGAGCGGGCCCTGACGGCCAAGCGGATGCCGACCTGGAACCCCAAGGCCCCCACAGGGGGCTGGAAGAAGTCGGGCCCGGGCCAGAGCGAGACGGAACGCCTCCTGGGCTACTTGGCCTGGGGAAAAGGCTACGCCCGGATTCACGGGGGCAAGCAGTACGGATGGATTTCGGACGCCATCCCCCAAGACCAGATCAAGGCCGAGTTCCGCCGCCTGGCCAAGAAGTACGACGCCATGCCCTAAAACGCAAACCGCCAGTAAGAAAGGCCATCCACCATGTGCGGCATCTTTGGATTCTTGAGTACCAACGGACGCGGCCCCGATCTGGCCTGCCTCCGCCGGATCGCCGCCGAGACGGAGACCCGTGGCCGCCACGCCTTCGGCCTGGCGTGGATCGACGTCGAGGGGGAGCTTCGGACCTTCAAGCGCCCGGGCGCAGCCACGGCCTGCCTGGACGACCTGGACGCTTGTCGCCACGCGGTGGCCGTGGTGGGCCATTGCCGCTGGGCCACCCATGGCGATCCCCAGGACAACCGCAACAACCATCCCCACCCGGCCGGCCGCGGCTGGCTGGTCCACAACGGCGTCGTCCGCAACTACGCCGAGCTTCTGCGCCGCTACGGCCTGCGGCCCAGGACCGCCTGCGACAGCGAGGTGCTGGGACTGCTCATGATGCGCCGGGCCGGGCCGCTCGTGGAGCGGGCCGCCTGGGCCGTGGCCCAAACGGAAGGCCCCTTGGCCTTGCTCGGCCTGTGGGGCGATCCCGTGCGGCTGTTGGTCGTCCGCCGGGGCAACCCGCTCTGCTTCTCCGAAACGCCCGGCGGACTCTACTTCGCCAGCCTGCCCGCAGGGCTTCCAGGCAAGGTGTTCTCGGTTGCTGACAACCATGTGAGTGTGATTCAGTCGAAAAGGATCACCATCCGCCATCTTCGCTAGCCTATTCTCTGTAGCACGCCACCAAATCGCCAATTTTGGCCCACAAAACGCACGCAACACTCTTTACCTATTTCTTCTCGCGCCAGTAGCGCGATCGCGTCTAAAACGATCCTATGCCCCTAAAACGGCTAATGGCAGTCTGGGTTAGAGCAGCAATACTGGTAAGCACTGGCCGGGTTATGATATTCGGTGCTGACAAAGCGAACCGGTTTCCCCATCGCTTGGGCGATGGCCACTTCGGCCTGCACGCCCCGACTGTCCTCCCAGCCATCGAGCATAAGCACCCAAAGCTCGTCGCAAGCGGCCAAGAGCCGCCGATCGTGCCGCTCCCAGTAGCCCCAATCCAAGGGCAAGCCGTGCTGGGCAATCCCGTGACTGTGGGCAATCGGCGAGAACACCACATACCCTTGCCGGATGAGTTCCGCCGCCGCGCGACAGACGGCCTCGAAACGCTCTTGCCGCACGGCCGGGTCAGGGTGCGAATATGGACTGGCAAGATAAATCATGCGTTCGCCTCCCGTTCGGCAGGTATTCGTTGGGCCTTCTTACCAGTAAAGTTTTCGAATCGCTGAACGATCACGTCTACGTAGAGCGGATCGAGTTCCATCAGGAACGCCCGCCGCCCCGTCTGCTCGGCGGCGATGAGTGTGCTGCCCGAGCCGCCGAACAGATCAAGCACATTCTCGCCAGGAAGCGATGAGTATTGCATGGCACGTATCGCCAGCTCGACCGGCTTCTCGGTCAAGTGGATCATGTTCTGCGGATTCACCTTCTTGACGTGCCACAGATCGGGCACGTTATTGGGTCCGAAGAAGCGGTGGGCCGCCCCTTCCCTCCAACCGTAGAACGCAAGCTCAAAACACCCAAGAAAATCTTTTCGCGTCAACACGGGATGCTGTTTGTCCCACACGATGCCTTGGGAGAAGTAGAGCTTGTGCTCCCCCAGTACCGGCGGGTAGTTGCCCAGATTCGCATAGCCGCCCCAAATGTAAAAGGCGTGTCCAGGCAGGAGCACTCGGGATATCTGGCCGAACCAGGCGTGGAGGAGCCGATTGAACTCCTCGTCGGAAACGAAGTCGTTCTCCAGCGGCCGGTCCTTGGCGCGGAGTTTGCGATGAGTCGGTTTGGCTTTTTCCGGATGGCGAGCAACGTCCATCGCTTGGTGGTGCCCGCGCTTCCGACCACCTTGAAGCTCTTCGGCGGAAGGATACGAACTCAGGCCGGCGGCGATGGCGTTGTTGCTCCGGGGCTCGACCCGCACATTGTACGGCGGGTCGGTGTTCACAAGATGCACCGGGTTGCCATCCAAAAGCCGGTCCACGTCTTCCGTCTTGCCCGCGTCGCCACACAGCAGCCGATGCTCGCCCAGAATCCACAGATCGCCGGGCCGGGTGATCGGCTCGTCGGGCGGCTCGGGCACCTCGTCGGGATCGCACAGGCCTTCTTTGACGCCCGGATCGAGCAGTTTGGCCAGCTCCTCTTCGGAAAAGCCCAGCAAGTTCAGGTCGTAATTCATCCCCGCAAGCTCGCCCAGCTCGATGGGCAGAAGCTCGTAGTTCCACTCGGCCAGCTCGGCCGTCTTGTTGTCGGCAATCCGGTAGGCCTTGACCTGCTCGGGCGACAGATCGGTGGCCACGTGGACGGGGACCTTTTCCAGGCCCAGCCTCTGCGCGGCCTTCCAGCGGGTGTGGCCGACGATGATCACCCCCTCGGCATCCACCACGAGTGGTTGCTTGAAGCCATACTCCCGGATTGAGCGGGCCACGGCCTCCACGGCCTGGTCGTTCTGGCGGGGGTTCTTGTCGTAGGGCCGGATGCGGCCCAGTTCCCAAAGCTCGATCTTCACGACGTCTCACCTCCTTGAGAAAGTTCGGACCATGAAAACAAACTCTCGTTAGCTTCGCTGGCGTTCCCGCACGCCCCGTTGGAGGGGATTGGCGGGGGAGGACCCCCCACAAGTATGATGGGACAGATTTTGCTGGGCTGCGGTGGTGGGACGGCCGATGTTGGTGGTGGTGGGACTGGCGCCTTATATAGGCGCCAGTCCCACCACCACCCGTCCCGCCGGGACTGCTGGGACTGTCCCACCAGTCCCACCAGTCCCATCACTTTCTTTTGGGGCGGAACCCCCGCTCCATTCGGGTGTGTTTTTGAATCATGCATTCTTCCGCGATTCCCTCTTGCACCAACCTGGCTAATTGTTTGGTAGCGACCGCGCCGCTAACGCCCGCCGATTCACGGATGACGCGAGGTGTCTCGCCGCCCGGAAACAGGCAGAGTGCTTGCCAGACCGCTTCGCGCTGCCGCCTCTGACGCAGGTCGTCTTGTCGGGCTTGACGTCGCTCTGCCTGTTCCTCCTCGATTGCCGCCCGCTGGTCATACGCCTCGTGTGCGTTGAGCACTTCCACCTCCCACCGCCTGCCTCCCGGGTCCTGACGCGTGCCCTCGTCGATGTTCAAGGCCCATAGCCCGCTGTGGCCGGCCGATCCGCCCACGCTCATCCACAGCTCGTGATGGCCCCCGTCGGCCGGGTCATACCGCTTGCGCCGGCCCAGGAGCACCCACTGGCGCACGAACTCCTGAAAACCGGCCCAGGCAATCTCTTCCAGTTCGGGCGGCTCGTAGGGTTCGGCCCGCGTCTTGCGCAGATGGTGGCACAATAGCGGCGTGCAACCGGTCCTCTGGGCCAGTTCTCCGAGCGATTTGAGGAATCGGCCCACGACGAACAGGTTCCCCGCGTCGTCCCCCAGGCCCAGCATCATCAGGTAGGTCGGATCGAGGATGAGCACCTCGAGTTGGTGCTCCGCGATGAAATCCCCCAGGGCGGCCATGTGCTGGGCACTATCCAATTGCGGCACGTCGAAGCACCAGATCGCATTCTCGTACTGGGCCAAAGGGCGTCCTTTGGCGGCAGCAATGCGCAAGGCGGTCTCCTGGATGGTGGCCGCCCCGGATTCCCCGGACATCACGCCGACGCGCACGGCCTCCGGGACGTTGAAACGGCCCAAGAACAACCCTCCCTCGGCCAGCGACAAGGCCAGGTCGATCGAGAGGTTCGTCTTGAGCGTCTTCTTGGGTCCGGCGATGACGCCCGGCTGGCCGCGTACCAAGAGGCCATCGATCAGGTACTCCAGGGTGTACTCGGCCGCGGCCAACTCGGACGAGGTGATTCCGGTGAAGCGCAGTTGGCCGCCCGCCGCCGGCGGGAGTTCCAGCCCGTGGACCAGGATGCTCATGGCCTGGTCGGGTTCGTACCGGGCCACGCTCGTGGCGATCTGCTCGACTTCCTGTTCCGGCAAGGGCGGCCGGCAGCGGTCGACGTTGATTTGGCGTAGGCCGGCCAAGATTTCTTGGCGGGTCATCCCCGCCCGACGCATGGTGCCTGCCAGTCGGGCCAAAGTGTCGTTGCGTTGCCCCTCGGCAATCGTCATGCCAACTTCTGCCAGCGGCGTCGCACGCCGTTCACTGCGATCCAGCAGTGCGGCAAGCCAGCCTGGCGGCTCGGGGAGCCGAGCGGCGGACATCTCGAGCTCCATTCCCGGCACCCAGCGATAGGCACCATTGGTGGTGCGCGATGGCGGAACGACGATGTAGCCGCCGTCGGTGCGGATATCGACGCCGGTGGCCAACTGCCCTGTCGAGCATTTCCAGTCCTTGCCCGGCGGCCTGCGGAACACGTAGTGGCGGCCGCCGCGTGGCGTCAGTGACACGGCGCCGGCTGCCAGAAGCTCCGCGGCGTGCTCCGGCTCGTGCGGCCAGCCGCCCGCCTGCGGATCGATGTCGACCACGAGCAGCCCCGTAGCGGCGATCGCCACGTTGGCATCCGGCCATCGTGCCCACCACGCCTGGATCTGGGCCGCGTCAGACGTGGCGTCCTGGAATCCGTGCCGCGTGAGCGGCTGCTTGGCGCCCGGGCGGCAGGGAAAGACCGCGTAGCCCAGTTCGGCGTAATGCAAGGCCGCGTCCAGGAGGCTCGTGTCCATTCGGTATCAGCCCTGCTTCCTTGCCGGAATGTCGATCATCGCGGGCAGCGCCTCCTCGAAGTGGCACACCCCCAGGATGTTCCACGCCGCGTGGGCCAGGTGGTCTTCGCTCTTGTCACCCTGCAGGTACAGGTAGAGATGCCGGATGGCGTGGTTGAGCATCACGCTGGCCGGGATGCCGCGGGTCCAGTTGTGCTCACCATACTTGGCCGCACCTTCGGCGCAGGTCTGGGCCAGGCGCCGCAGCCCGATCGGTGTGATCAAGTCCCATCGCTCGCCGTCGGCGTCGGTGCCACGCACCGCGCCGGTGGCGAAACGGGCCAGACCTTCTTGCGGCAGGGTTACAACATCACCGATTGCTTCGTTCATGCTCTTGGGGTCCTTGACAAGGCGGGCGTGACAGCCGCCCACCGGGCCCAGGCTTGGATCTCTCGTCGCAAGCGATCCAGGTCCGCGGGTTCCGGTGGCCAAATCACGCCGCGCCAAACCATGCGAATACTGACGACGGACATTTGCTCGGCATCCCCTTCGATCACCAGCACAGTGGCCGGACACCCCAGCGTCAGACGCTCGAATAGAATCCTCTGCCCCTTGGGGAGTTCCGTGTGATCTTTCCATTCCAACACGAGCAAATGGCCGTTGATCTCCGTAATGGCGTCGATGTCCGTGAAGGCGATCCGGCCGGGGAGGCAATCCGCAAACAGCTCGATCTTGGGCCGTTTCTTCTGGTTGAAGCATCCCTGCTTCGTGCAATCCCATCGGAGTGGATTGGCCCCGTTATCGCGCCACATGGCACACCCTCCCCAAATCTGCGAAGGCTTGCTGGAACCGGTCCACCTGAGGGCCAAAGTAGATCACGGCCTGGCCTTGCAAGGGGGCGGCGATCTTCTCCGGATGCCAGAACTTCACCCGGCCGGCGGGAAAGCAGACCGCTTGGGCGGCGGCCAAGAGCGCCTGGAACCAGCGGGTTTCGGTGGCGTTATTGACCAGCACCACCGCTTCGGTCACGTGCCCCTCCTGGACGTGTTGGACGAGTTTGTCGGCGAACTGCTGCACCAGCGGCTGTGCGTAGGGCGGATTGAGAAACACCCGCCCACGCCAAACGTGTGCAAGCCCATTGTCTTCGGCAGTGTAGAACTTTTTCGCCTTCACGACTTCATTGGCAACCGGAGTTGATGCCGGATCAAGGTCGACGCCGCCCATGACGGCCACGGCCCGCTCGATGAACTCCCACGGCGTGTACCACTCGCTGTCGCCGCTGTTGAAGGCGACGTGGGGCAGAGGGCGTGGCTCCTCGGGCTCCGGAAGGCTGGGCTCCCAGAGGGTGTCCCGGTGCGGCACTATGGATGGTTCCTCTGGTTGAGGGTCTTGGAAGGGTTGTGGGCTTGTGGCAGGACGGAGAGCCTTGGCCACACGCTCTTCCACCTCGGCCACCGTAGGGTTGGCCTGGGCGACCCAATCGACGAATTCCGCCCACCTGTCTTGGGGCAGCCTGTGGATGGTGGCTAGATGTTTGGCTTTGTCGCAGAAAATGGTGCCCTGGGACACCATTTTTTCAGCAGCAAGGAGCACCTCCGCAGCATGGCGATAGCGCAAAACCGTGGTGTGGTCTCTGCCGATGCGTCTAGCGTACTCTCGAAGGCCGCCTAATTTACCTCTCCCCTTGTCTCCGGACGGCACCGCGTTCAAACAATGCAAGCCGATCTCCAAGGGCGACAGTTCCCCCTGGTTGTTGGACAATACCAGCTCCATCAGGGCTTGCTCATCATCCAGCGGTTCCACCCAGGCCCAGACTTCTTTCAGACCAGCTTGCCTTGCGGCACGGATACGATGGTGGCCGGAAACAATCTGAAACCGCCCCCCCGCAGGTCGGACGTGGATGGCGTGCTTCTGTGGATACTGGCCATTGAGATTCGCGGCGATGGCGTCAATCACGTCCTGGCGAAACGCCAGGCGCGGGTTGTCGGGGTGGTCGTCTATCAGCTCCATGGGCAAGCGTTGCAGGGCTACATCCATTGCGTTACCTCACAATCAGAACGGAACGTCGTCCAGGTCACACTCAGCGGCGGTGCTATACACCGGCTCCGGCATCGGGCCCAGCCTGTAGCCCACGATGCGGTCGTACTTCTCGCCCGCTACCGTGCGCACGACGATCTTCTCGGTCCAGGCCACGCCGCCCGCCTCGGCGATTTCCACAGCCCGTTCGGCCGTCTCCGGCACCGGGTCGGGGGAACGGCGCCGCCACCACTGTTCGGCCTTCCAGCGGGCGTAGCCGGTGTGCTCAAAGCAGACCCACTCGGAGACCCAAGTAAACTCGCTGATGCGGTAGTCCACCCGCATGGTCTTGGGGGCGTCCGGCGGGGCATCCCGTTTGGTGTGGACGCTGTAACGGACGTCAAAGACCTCGTACTCGGTATCGGTGACCTGGCCAGAGAGCACCCCGGCGGTGCTGGCCCGGGCTTCGTGCTTCTGGCGTTCCGGCGGCGGGAGCTTGTAGCCGCACTCGGGGCACGTGGCATAGCCAGCGGCGATGACCGCGTGACAGTCGGGGCATTCCTTGGCCGGGGCTTG
>Ga0209508_1002966_pt1 | contig 10471 bp, 9 predicted proteins | sample AD_UKC129_MetaG_FD_184427 | JGI IMG/M metagenome (GOLD analysis project Ga0209508, IMG submission 184427) | Active sludge microbial communities of municipal wastewater-treating anaerobic digesters from Canada - AD_UKC129_MetaG (SPAdes) (version 2) | ecosystem: Engineered > Bioreactor > Anaerobic... | reverse complement strand
CAGCATTTAACTAATATTACTTGTTTTTCTGCGTCTATCCAGCAACTATGAGGTGAATAAGAAAGAGGAATATTTTCAATAAAAGATAAATCCTCGGCAGAACGAATATTAATTCTGTAGTTCAAATTGTCAGCCACATATATTTTTCCGTCATAATATCTAATACAACGGGGACCATCAAACTGGTCATTTCCTGCCCCCTGGCTGCCTATCTTTGAAACAAACTCACCATCAAGAGTAAATTTTTGAATTCTATGATTTCCATAATCAGCTACGTATATATATTGCCCATCAGAACATACTGAAGCTGGAAAGCTAACCTTCCCATCATCAGTTCCGTAAGAACCAAAATATGAAAGATACTCTAAAGTTTCAGCATCAAATATTGATATTCTGTGATTTGAACAGACATATATTTTTCCATCTACAACACAACTATCATAAGAAGCGGATGACGTCCCACTTGTGCCAACAAAACAGACTCCGCCATAAATCTTAAACCGCAGAAATCTTTTTTGGACTGAAGTAAAAAACTTTCCTGCTTTGAATTCAGCCCCCATCATATTATAATTAACAAGACCGGTCAGAAAATCAGAGCTATCTGCCAGATCAACTTTTACCGATGCGATATCCGGAATATTAGAGCCGAGAGCCTGGAAGTATTCCATCGATTTAGGATTAGCCAAATCAAAAGTTACATATTCCATCTGCTGGAGTTCATCAGTCCGCCATTTCATTCGTGGCGAGGCAGTCTTAACATTTTCAACAGGATAATATGGAAGCTTCTCTGATGACTTCGCCAGTATGTAGTATCGAGTTTGATTTTGTTTTCTAAAAAATGTATCTTCATTGTCTTCTCTCCTTATACCAGAACCCTTTCAGCCGGAAGTCTCAACTCACCTCTGCCAGCCGCCATATTGACAGCCGCTACCATTTCCCGCCGTATCGTCGATGAACCAAACTGAATTTCAATCGGCATTGTGACATTGATTATCCCTTCTCGTCCCGAAACCTCAGACCTGATGATGTCACGAAGTCGTTTTTCTGGAAGTAGAATTTCAGTCCCCGCCTCACCTGCCAGGTAATGTCCACCGCTTGACGTTAGAAACTCTGTCGGCCTCTCAAATACCGCACCTTTAGCCAGAGGTATTGGCTGCGACATAATGGCCTTAATCTGAATTGCTCCGGCCGCCGCCACCACTGCTGCCATTATCGGGCCCAGGATAGCCCCGCCCTGAGCCAGCGCCTTCGTGATTGCCTCATGAATATTGATGATAGCCTGGGCCAGAGAAAAAGCTTTCTGCTTTTTAGCCTGTGAATGCTGTAATGCCCGACGCTTGATATCATATTCAGCATCAAGGGCCGTTATTAGCTTTGCCCGCTCCTTCTCATCAGTTACTGTTTGGTTTATTTTTTGAAGCCTTTTTTTGTATTCATTATCAAGTTTTATTTCTCTATTTTTCTGGCTCTGAGAAAAGGCATTGTCCATTATGCCTAAGGCTGACTGAAATAGTTCGATAAATCCAGCCAGTCGCTCGCTCGTTGAAAGGAAAAATTCAGTGAAGCTTTCAAGCCAGCTTCTCGGCATTTCGTTTATCTGCGGGCTCAGGTTCAATATTTCCTCAAGGCCGAGTTTAGTTTTTTCCAGCTCAATCGGAACTAATCTCACTGTCTCCAGCATCGGTTGAAGCGGCCTCAGTTTTCCAACTGCTATTGAGACCCGCATAAGCTCTTCAAATCCAAGTTTTCCCTGCATAACAGCCCGATAAGTATCACTCATTACCTGGTTGAGTTCTCGCTGTTTTTTTGCCGCCGGATCCGCCTGGTCAACTACCGCCTGTATTCTGTCCCGAAGTTTTTCTAATTCCTCCGCTTCCTTTTTGATTTGCTCTGCCGATTCTATCCTGACTGGAATAGCTTTTTTTACCTCTTCAGTTTCTTTTTTTTCAACAGTCAATAGGCCCTGCACCCGCTGATATCCTTCATATCCGGCTTCACTTGCTCTACGAATCGAATCAGCCAGTTTCTTCTGTGATTCGGCCAGCTCTCTATCAACCTTGCTCATACTTTTGCCGGCCCCAACAAAAGCTCCAACAGTTTTGCCAACATTCACTATCCAGCCCGCCATATCTCGAAGGCCTTTTATTACAGCAGTGATTTCTTCGGCCAATGCTGAAAGATATATATGGAAATCTTCGGAGGAACTGAATTCGATTATTTCTTTGGAGAGGTCTTTTATTACCTTGATAAACTCTTCATTTTTTACGATCGCATTTCCAACTTCCTCAAGTAAGTCACCCCAGACATTTTTGAGCTGCTCTAATGCACCGAAGGTTGTATTGACTTCAGCTGTCGCTCTGCCATAGAGGCCAGCTATCTCATCAAGGAGTTTCGCTAATGCTTCCTCTTTCGGAAGCGTCTCATCAATTTTGAATCCATATCTCGAAAGGGCCCCGACGTTTCCTTCCATTGCCTTGGCAATTAGCATTGCAGCCGAATTCAAATCAACGCCCATGACCGAGGCTAAACCGATTGAAGCTTTGGTTGCTTTCTCTATGCCTTCGGTAGAAAGAGAGGTAAGCTGAATGAGAAGGGTAGAAGCAGATTTGATGGCTTCATCGCCATATATCGTTTCTCTCTGAATTGCAGTCGCAAACTTTTCGAAATGGTTAGCTGCCTCTGCCCCGCCACGGCCTGTCATCTCAAGTGCTGTAGCAAGATTTTTGCTTACCCGCTCGGCCTCGATAGCATTCGACCACATAGCCTTGACAGTATTCGACGCTACTCGAATAGCTGCATACGCCCCGCCGGCGGCCGTGGCTAATTTCAGTAGTGAACTTCCAAAAGATTTTGTGTGAGTTGAGGCCTTCTCTGTCTGGTTCTTCATCTCCTGGACAGAGTTCGAGACCTTGCTTATGGTAGCGGTGGCATTCTTTTCGTCAAAAATAACTTCAAACTTAATCTGAGCCATTCTATTTTGCCTTTGTTCTCTCTTTTTCTATCAGCTCAGCGATTACATTCTGAGCCAGAAAAATCTTCTCAAAAAAAAGATAGCCATCATAGCGGCTCTCGAACTCAAAATGTTTCTGAACGAATCCAGCCAGCAGCTCATCCCTTCCAAAAAATGTCTTCGCTAACAACCATACCTCCTCATCAGCCTGGCTAATCTCCGGCGGATTCAATGATGGATGAGAAGTCGTTCCTATTTTTGACCAGTCGCAGAGCTGTCCCCAATCATAATACCATTCACAGAATCTTTTGAAGTTGAGAAGAAAAAATCGGGGTCTCCCATATCTTCGATAATGGCGACCAGAAGCGTAGTAGATTTTTTTTCTTCTTCACCCTTCTTTCTGCTAGCCGCCTCACCGCCGATAACCTTGAGAATGTCCACTGCCTTTTCTACTGGGATTTTTTTCCCGAACTCATCCGTCAAGTCCCAATCCAGAATAGCCTTAGCCGCAAGTTCCAAGAGAAACTTCGGATCATATATTTTTTCTGTCTCTTTGGCCGTCGGCATTACTTCGTATGGAGACATATATTTGAGCCTCAGTTTTAGAACTGGTGGATCAACAAGCTTCGTCTCCAGTGCGTATTCAATCCATGCATCTGCTTTCCAGGAAACTAATTTTGCCATGATTCATCTCCTATCAGGCCAGATAATCAGTAGTCCGCATATTAACCAACACGAGATATGGGGTTGTTTCTGTCATTCCAGTAGGAGCTACACTTGCTTTCAGAGATAGAAATTCAACTTCTGTCTTGATAATGTCTTCATACTTCGCTCCAAATGGTTTCACTCGAAGTGATGGGAAATACAGGGTGAGCTTATAAGGCTTGCCAGTTGTAATTTCAGCCCCAGTAACTTCCAGTTTCGCTTTTTTCAGCGTCTCCCCAATCATAGCAGCCATCAGTGTATCCTGGCTGCTATTGTATCTTGGAAATCCAATCTTCACTGAAACATCAACGACATCATTCTGAACTGGCTGAAGTGAAGCTTGAGAGCCAAGCGGGATAATTCCTTCGTGTGGTCTGGAAATTGTGAATTCAAACGAATTAATGTCGAGAACATCGCCAGCCTCAAAATCAGCCCCACTCTGGTCATTGAGATAGAATTTTCCATTCTGGAAGAGCAACCGATTACCAACGTCGTCATAGGTAATTGCCCCCATGCTCGTTTCATTGTTCACCGTGGCGGGAGCCACCAGCCGGTTGCCGTAAGCCTTAATTTCGCTTTCCATGATCCCCTCGGCAGCAGTCCGGAGAGTCCAGGCATATGGCACGACTGAAGGCACTTCCCATATTACGCCAGGCATTCCAAGAGCCAGTGTCCCGAAGAGACTTGGAGCTTGAGCTATCTTGATAGTATGTGTTTTGTCGGTTCCGGTCCCCGCTGGCGCTCCAGCTGTGCCAAAAACCATGGCTATCATCGTGCCGAGCGCACCAGGGGAGAAGAGCATATCTGTCACAATAGAAATATCCAGAAGCCGATGGACTCCAAGGTAAGCCTCGCTCTTGTAGGTCATATCTACTTCTTTGATTTCATTGAGCTCCACCGTGCTATCAATTCCGGAAATATCTTTGAAATTCAGACCAGCACTCGCCCCAACCGCTACAGCCGTCCCCCAGGTAGAGGCCTTTTTGAAAGCCGCTGCCTGAAATAGTTTTTGAACGTAACTTCGCCAGGCCATTATTCACCTCCCTTTGACTTCTTCTCTTTCTTTTCCTGCTCTTCTGCTTCATACTTTGCATAGCCATCGCGAACCCAGATATCAACTATCTCTTCGCCAAAGTCCTTGACATCATAGCTCTTGCCGGTATCAAGCATCTTTCCACCGGATGCAATCGCTGAAGCCTTGAGCCATACGAATTTTTTTCCTTTCATTTTTTCCTCCTAATCAAATCTATAGTCCAGTATTCTGACAGGGAATTGCAATTCAAAATAAGCCATTCCCACATCAGATAATACTCCAGAATCTGTTTCCTGGATATCACCAGGTGACAGAATAATATTCATAGCTCCAAGAGAACCGACAGCTCCGGATGAGAAATCATCTATTACTGCTTTTCGGATTTTCTCAATCACATCTTCCATTTCCATCACCGCCGGCTGAGCCGATGTTTCCTTGACCCAACCACGCACTATCACATTCAAACTGTCAGTCCAGCTTTCCGGAGTCTCAAATTCAGCCGTTCCACTTCCAGCACCAGAAAAAATCATCAGCCAGGGAAAGCCTCTGCACTCGTCATAATGCGACATTCTGAAGGTCACTCCAGCAATACCATCTACCGCCGATAGAATTGTTTGAAATCGCAGCAGAATTTCTTTTCTTCTATTCATTTTTTATCCCGTTTTCTCTCAGCAATACTTCCGGGCCCAACTTTGAAAATAGTTCTTTCTTTTTCCGCTCCATCGGTGCGGTGAACCAGTTAGAGGCTGGAATATCAACTTTCTTTTTCAAGCTGAAGAGTGGCCGGATTGATTTTTTCCCTGTCTTCTGAAAGATTATATTTTTCCTCACGAATGTATTCTGATATTCTCTCGCCCAGCCTTTCACCCCTTCAAACGGTACCGTTAGATTTTTCGCTCTTTTCGGCTTTACTTTCCCGCCCTCATCCTGAATTCTGGCGTATGGAGTGGCCGGAGCAAAAACCCCAGAGCCGATGATTGTTCGTATCTGCTTGCCTTCAACCAGCGTCTTCCCGCCAGCTGATTGAGCCAGTTTCCCTGTTTTCCGCCAATATACTTTCTTCATGTCTCTGGCTCTTTTCTTCAGTTCTCTTACGCTTTCAGTCAGCCATACTCGCAGTATTTGGAAAGCACCCTGGCCGAGATTCTGAAGCTTGTTCAGTTTCTCTTCTGCTTTCTTCGTATCAACTTTGATTTCCATCTATGGTCTCCGGTAGGCTCTCAGTTTTTCCTGAACTTCTGTCAGAAATTCTGTCGTTGTTTTCCAGGTAGAAGTTCCATCAGCATAAGTTCTGCTTGTCTCGCCCCACCTTCCAGCCTTGAGATTTTGAAACTCGAAATGGACATACTGAATGATTATTTCTCTGAAGACATTCAATACATCTTCAGGAAATCCAGCTGTGTAGGAAATCTTGATATCACCATCGAGGCCCGCCTCTCTCCTTATCCCGCTGTAGTGGACCTCAATCGAACTCAAATCCACTATTTCACCATTGAGTGTTAGGCTTTCAACACTTTGAATCGGATAGTTTTTTGGCAGATACCATAAGCCTTGATTTTTATTTTTCATTTCATCAATGACCGGCCCGATTATCAACTGGTTGACTCCGAGATAGCTCCGGATAAATCCTTCAATAGCATCAACTGAAAGAACAATGAAATTCTGATAATCTTCACTGGTAAGTTCTTCATTCGGTTCAAGAAAGTTCGTCGTCCAGAGTTCAGGCATTCTTTTCTCTCCTGAATTTCGTCTTCAATGGCGACGGCATAGATTGAGTCATGATAACCAGCTGTCTTACTTTCTTAAGTTCATCTTCTGTTACCTCGAATACATCAGGAAGTTCATATCGTTCGAGTATCTTCTCTACAATCATCTTTGCTTCTCTATTTTTCGCCTTGACCATTCTACCCATTCTTTCTCTCCTCACCCCCCCCAGAGGGGGAGGGGATAGCTTAATCACTATCCCCTGGAACGGAGGTTATTATTTTACTTTCAGCACACGCAGCCCTTGAGTATCAACAGGATAGCCACCAGTCAGGAATTCAAACAGAAATCCGACCTGTCCGTTCGCAGCATAGAGTTCATCAAGCCGCAGCATAGTTACAGCAGGATTTTCAGAAATGAAATAGCCGGACAAATCGCCAAAAATAGCAACCGCTGCATTACCTGCTACAGCAGCAGCCAAATCTGGAGCGGAAATAACTGGACGGCCGAGAATCTGAAAACCAGGTCTGCCGGCCAGTGTGCCAAGCAAATATTCACCAGTAGTAGCAGCTTTCATCTTAGAGATAGTGGCAAGAATTGCATCGTTCATCAGCCAGACACCTCTGGAGCGATAGGGCTCTGGAACGGCAAAAAATAGCGAAATCAAATCATCAGCAGCCAGCGTTGAGGCAACCTCTGTTTCTACTCTTGTCAGCAGACTTCCATTCAGCAGTCCTGTCGGACAGTTTGTGCCACTACCAGAAACAAATTTCGTTCCTTCGCTGGCCGCAATTGACCTTGCTACCAGTCCAGAAAGGAAATTCGTCAAATCAAAAATAGCAGTCGAATTCAGCATCTGTCTTGAAATCTTCACTAAAGCTGTATGTGGATATTGTTTCAGCGGTACCTGACCAAAGGCATCAGTGAAATCATTTGGAGTCCTTGCCCCGGTTTCCCCAGGCCAGTAGCAATCAATACCCTTACCTTCCTTCGGAATAAGTGTTTCGTAGGCAGAAGTCGGCAGAATCGTTGCATAGCTCCTGATTGGAGAGAACTGGATTAGGTATTCGATTATCTTGGCGTAGAAATCAGGTGGAATAAGATAGCCGCCCTGAGCGCCAGTTGTAAGATTCATATCAGCTGCTTTCTTAGATGGCGGCTCAATTCCCTTTGTAACATAATCCCAGAATGCCTTTTTGTATTCTTTATCTTCCTGACTTTCACTGCCCCCGCCGGCCCCGATGCCCATCGCCTTAAGGTTCAGAACTTCTTTTTCCAGGACTTCAATCTTTGGATTGATCGAGTCCAGGATTTCCTTTGTTAGTTTTTCATTCTCCATTTTTTCATTCTCCTTATTTTTGTCCGCCTTATTTTCAGCCTTGACATCCCCTTCTGAGTGGCTATCAGCCGGCTCAGATGAGAGATTATCCTGAGTGGTTTTCTCCGGCTCAGGCATAGACCGAAACTCCGGCGGTTCTTTTTCAAAATCCTGATAATGTTTTTTCAGGTGATTATAGACGCCTTGTCTATCATTGTCCGGAATATCAACTCCGCCCCTTGCACCAAGCAGCGCACCCATAGCAGCGGCAACACCTCGCCAGACAGCCTTGAGGTTGCTTGCCTTGTGATGCGGTAGCTTGTAGCTTGTCTTGATATCCGGATTTTCTGCATCATACCAGGCACAGATTTTTTTCAATGTCTCAACATCAGCCTCTCTTACTTCTTTCCCCGCATCCCATTCCTCATCTTCAGGTGCATTTCCAAAGTCCTGGTATGGAATTACTTTCTTCACTTCGGGCGGTTCTCCATCATCAATTTCAACCGACTTGATTGCATCAACCCCAGCCAACTTCTGGGCAGGAAAAGTAACAGCCGAAACCTCCCAGAGCTTGATTTCCTTCAGATGATTTCCGTCTTCTTGCTTTTCTTCCTGCATCACCTCATACCCGAAAGATATCCCCTGTATCGCACCTTCCTTGATGAGGGCCCGGGCCTCTTTCCCCCGCTGTGTGTCAAGGATCAGCTGGCCCTTGACTATCCGGAGCCCTTTCTCATCTTCTTCAAGCTCCACCCAGCCTATTGGTTCGAAAGAAAAATGCTGCCACAGAAACGGAAACCGCTTCTTTTCCTGAAGTGATTTCTTGAACGCCCCGGGATCAACGATATCTCCAACTTCATCCTTCACGCCAAAGATTGAGGCGTAGCCGGTGAACTGGCCGTCCTCATTTGGTTCGGCATAGGTGGCCTTGAATGTTTTCGTATGAATCAGTTTTGTTTTTTTCATCATTCCTCCTCTTCTACGAATGGCAGTAGTGTGCAATAGCAATTGCATACTTGCTCCGGGCCACCCCGTGGATCTCCAGGGTGAGCCATCAGAGAACTGCCAACTATGAAATCCTCATCAAGCCTGATTGGCTGTTGAGAGTATTTTTCATCTGCTTCAATATGCTCTTGGCGGCTGGTAGGAATCATCGAACACAGCCAGCCTTTTCTTTCTACACCAGTTTCTTTGTATCCTTCTAACTGACCGAAATTGTCTATTTTCGTTGTCTCGGTGATTGCCCAGAGTCTGCTTTTGGCGGCTGAGAACTCTTGAATCTCATCCCATATCTTTTCTGCTATCTGATTGACCGTGAGATTCTCTTCTTCACCAGTCCGGATTAGTTTTTTGATCTGCTCAATGATTGTCTTGCTGATTTGCGTCCCGCTCTCAAACATCATCTTTCGAACGATTGTCTCGAATGTCCGCCTCCAGGCAACAGGCAAGTCTTCCTCGACCACTTGCTTTTCCTCAAGAAAGAAATCAATATCTGATTTGGCGGCCCGCTCCCCATACTTGAATCCGGCTATCAGGCCATCCTCGTAGAGCGGCCGTAATGTCTTGAGGAACGAATTCAGCACTTCTCTTTCATCAAGCTTGGCTATCATCGCCTTCGGATCATCTTCTCTCTTGATCTCATTGATCAGCTTTTTCGCAGTTTCTCTAACCCAGATATTCGCAGTCGATTCATATTTTCCAACCAACCTGTCAACCCGCCGCTTGTAGCTTTTCCAGAGAATATCCTTCTTCTCTTTCTCCTGCCAGAAACTTATGTACCGCTTTTCTTTCTGAAGTTCTTTGGTTTTCATTTTCTTGTCAGATTTTCTTACGCTGATTAGCGGAATATCTGCCATCGAACCCATGATCACATCACCACCATCAATCGGTTCATAGCCGAGGAAAATCCTTTTTTCATTGATTGTAAGAAAATTCATCTGACTGATTATTCGAGCTTTCTGTTCTATATCGTCCTGGATCGCCTCAATCTTTGAGCGGTCAATTTCTACCCAGAGATCCGGCCCCCATTTTGGAATGACAGAGCGATTGAATTCATCAACGATAAAATCAGCCAGCGGTAATATCATCTCCATGTAGAAAGCTCGACGGGCCTCTTTCACATTGGAGTATGTCTTGTTCTCGGCATCGCCCATCAGCTCAGACGGAATATTCAGGACATTCGATATCTGCCTTGTATAGGTCTTAATGAGATTCAACCAGTCGGCGTCCTTGGCTGTCAGACTGATTGGTTTCCACTTCACTCCGCCCTTGAGGAAAATATTCTCTCCGGCATTCATTGCCCCCTGAAACATATCTCTGAATCTCCGCCTGAACTCTTTCTCCTGGTCTTCTGATATCGCCCCCTCATATTCCAGCACTCCCGCTGGGCGCATGTCGTTATTAATAAGCTTCAAGTTCCACTTCTCTGTGATGCCAAGAAGATCGATGATCCGCTTAATAGGTTCGTAGTAGCTGAAACCGTAATAATCATTCCCAGGATTTGGAATCTTGATATGACAGATTTCATCAGGACTGAATTCTCTCGATACATATCTTGATTGATAGATATATTTTTTCACCTCGCCGAAATTATCAATCTCTATTCTGATGGTATTCGGCTGAAGCAAATACATTTCGGCCTTGCTGTTCACTTTCGCTATATAGACATACGAATTTCCAAAAAGTAAAAGTTGAGTTGCCAGTTTCTGATAGAACGACCTCGATCCTTCGCGGTGATTCGGATAGTAGAGGACATCAAGCA
>Ga0209508_1002963_pt1 | contig 10472 bp, 12 predicted proteins | sample AD_UKC129_MetaG_FD_184427 | JGI IMG/M metagenome (GOLD analysis project Ga0209508, IMG submission 184427) | Active sludge microbial communities of municipal wastewater-treating anaerobic digesters from Canada - AD_UKC129_MetaG (SPAdes) (version 2) | ecosystem: Engineered > Bioreactor > Anaerobic... | reverse complement strand
CTAAAAAATCTGCCATAAGAATACCTCCTATTGATTTGCTGATACTGTTAACCAAAATTTATGAAACCGTGCGATAATATTGTTGAATCCTAAAAAGGGGCACCACCCCCCAAGGAGGCGATACCCAATGATCAAATGTCCATACTGTGGTTCTTCTGACTTCTGCAAAAACGGACATTCTCACAATGGTTCTCAACAGTATCCTTTCATCTATATTCTACTCGAGATTCTGTATTTAACCTATTAAGTCTCAAGTTAGTCTCACTAATTAAATTCCTTCACGCTCGTATCCTTGACATCAATAATGAATGTTCTAGTTGCCATACAATCATCTCCTTTCTAATTTTGGTGGAGGCGGTGGGAATCGAACCCACGTCCGAATAGCTATGCCAAAGACACACTACATGCTTAGCCAGTTTCAATTTCGCTAGCAGTAAGATAACGGGCAACTTGCTGCTAGCTAGCCTTAGTTACTCAGATTAGCCTAGGCAAACTAACCTGAGTTCTGCCAGTTTAGTCACGCCGAACACTGTGGTACTGACAGAAACCACAGGTCGACGACTGCATTAAGCAGCTACTAATTCAGTATCGACGTTTATTACTGTGCCAGTGTTTTGATGGGACACCAGCAGAACCCAGCATGCGTGCCAATGACAACGCTACCCGTCGAAACCAGTCGCCCCCAAATATTATGTAGATTCGAGATTTTAAATCTCATTGTATCGAATCGAAAACAATGGATAATAATAAGATATCGTTGTGGAAAATTTATCGCAATTCCTAGATTCAAAAGTAGCTATTATACCTCTCTCTCCAAACTCTTCTTGATATATCCTTCGTGTAAGTATCTATGGTTAAAATGTAAATTGTTCCATCATCCTGGTAATCGAATAGATTATGTTTTGGCCTGTTATCTAGTTCATACCATATAGCAACCTCTAATAACTCTGCCGCATCTTCGATTGATAAGATGCTTCTATTCACCTTATCACCTACAAATGTAATTACCTTTGCCTCTTTACCGTGGCCATCAAGTATAATGTATGCATTATGATTTTTAATAATGCCGACTTTTAGCATAGTAAATCATCTACCTTACAACGGCCATCTATGTTCCTGTGCATATTCAGCTAACTTAAACTTTATCACTTCATCTACTGAGACAAGACTAAGCTCGTACAATTTGTTATATGAACTCTGATCGCACGGATCATAGACCATGAGTGCATTATTATTATAGATCACCAAGTCATACCTTTTATGTGGAATATTTTTAAACACTTCGTTTTCCGCAGATTTAAAACTACCTAAGAATGCTCTGCATATCCCACTGCTATTGCCATTCCATCTTGCCTGGTAGATGATGCTCTTATCGCCGGCAACTTTGATGAATGTAGCCAATTCAACATCGAATGGATACGTTATTGTATACCAGTATTCCGATTGGTCTGCTTCCAGGTCAAATTCTGAAACTTCGGCAAAACCCCTTGCCTTCTCCGAATCCGTGCGCATGGTTGTGTAGCTATAAACTATATATTTACTACCATCCATCGTATAGCGTATGAAGTTTATTAACTCGAACAGGAATGTAGTAAAAGGATTACTGGCCACAGTTACGCCATCAGCTATGAAGTTGAGCCTTTCGTACATCTTTCCGTTTTTATATAACTCAAGACTTATCTCATAGCTCTCATGCGGCTGGTTATAAACCTCCAGAGCACTAGGTATACCCCACTTTATCATACGTTTAATTTGTTTATAACTCTGACGACTATGGCGATTTATATGCTCAAATATGAGATCAAGCGAGAATTGATCATATCCACGGCTCTTACTGTCATCATTGAATAATCTATCAAACTCATACGACTTAGAGTATATTGAGGCTCTGTATTCACCTGCACAGACTACTATGCCATTAAATCTCTTTGACAACTTAAGATTATCCACTAAATGCCCAGTAATCATTTAGTTCACCTCTCTCTAAATAAATAGGTCGTTAGCAATTAACGGCCCGTATTTATTAATTTAATGTGAGATTAAGAACATAAAAGCCATGGCAATTAGAACAAAACCAAGTAGGAATTTCTCAACTAAGATTATGAATTTAACCCATTTGTGTTCTTCCGTTACGAATAAATCATCAATCATGCACACGCCCACAAATAGAGCAAATGCAATTACACCCATATAAATCATACCCGCCACCTCCGCATAGCGTTATTTGTCTTTACCGCAGGAATCACTCCCAGATATTTAATATTTTCTCAAATAGTATCTCGAATTTTGATTGGTCTATATCATTCAAGTCAACTAGGTTCAATCTTTTATAGCGCCCACCCAAGCCCAAGTATTGCTGGTACTCAGTTGTCAGGTTGAACGGGATAAGATAACGATCTTTAGTAATTAGTAATACCCCATTCTTTAGCAAGATGATTTTACCCCTAAATGCGAGGTAAAGCTTTTCGTAATTGAATTCGTCTTGTATCTCGTATGAAAACACAGTCCCGTCATAACCACTTTTCCCGATAAGTAGGATGTTATGCATGTTATTGTCGTACTCATTGAATAGGCCAGAGAAATTGAATAGGCTAGAGAAGTTATTGGTGTTATCAAGTCTAAATGACCCGCGAAATCGCTCAACTTTGTGTCCGTATATAATTACTTCATCGTAGTCTAATAGACATGATGACACGAAGTAAGCAATATTTGCTATCATTGAGCTTGAGATAGCTAAGAGTTCCAACTCATTGATGCATGTATGTGCATGCGTAAATACTAACTGGCTGTTCTTATATCCTGAAACATAGAACGTGTGTATTATATGTGGGTCATCCCACTTCTCGAAGTTTTTAACTACAACTGAATTGATGATATCACGAATCGATATGAATAGTTCCTGATTGCCTATTATCAATCTGTCATATTCGTTTTTAATACCAGACTTAAATGTCTCAGCCAACTCCATTGGCGTGTCTTTGGCCTGTATGTATAGTGGCTTATCATCCACAATCACTTCCACACCAGTGAAATCATCGGGCCGCTTCTTTAGAATAGGCATATGCATCCTCCTATCTTTAAAGTGTGTATTAAATCACTACCTCCCCGTTCTGAAATGAAACGATTCTATGCTAAAATCGTTCTATAATAAAACGGCAGCTCGATAATTTTAGAAGTGCACTTCCAAATTAGTACGAGAATTTTGGAAGTCGATTACCGAATTAGTATGAACGTGCGAAAACCCTGATAGAAACAGGTGTCGAGGCTGTTCAATATTTGTCGAGCTTGTTACCGATGTCGAGACACAATGCTACATTTGTAACATGTTTAACACATCATTGGCAACATGTATATCTTAAACCATCCCACCACCTATAGAGGTGGGGGATTTCGAAAGAAGTTTGGTCAAGCGACCCTTATTCTTTCAGGCTGGTCTAAACTGAATTGCGAGTTACTGAATTGTGAGTTACTGAATTGTGAGTTACTGAATTGTGAGTTACTGAATTGTGAGTTACTGAATTGTGAGTTACTTACTTGTAAGTTATTTACTTCTGAGTTAGTAATTCTGATCGTACTCTCATCTATACGCATATACTCAAGTTGGAGGTTTACTGGTCTAGTCATATATATTATTAGCCGCGGACACTCGTGGCTTAAGCCATGAGAGGAGCGGCTTGCACCTCCTTTCTATTAATAGTATAAAGGAGCAAGCGGACGTTTGTTTGTGTCTAATACAAAAACCATAGGGCTCTCCCCTTTCCTCTGCATAAAGCAGGTGATGTTCTCCTCGACCATGTTATAGATGCTTGTTACGTGCAAGACATTAGCGCTACCCACCACGCTTGTTTAACCTTGCACGACAGAGGGTAGGGCTGGAGAAGCACCCCACCGTGTCATGACATCTATAACGTAGGCTCTGTTTCAAGCCTTGGTCTGGTCAACATGGGGCTTACAAGCCCATGACTTTAGTCATTGGGTTGTTGACTCCGTATATTAAACCGCCGTCTAATGCTCTGCCGCTAGATAGCTCATATATATAGCGACCTAATGATATGCCCCAAATTCAATCTATTTCATCGCAACTATTTTACCACCATGCTGCTTTATACAACCGACAAAATCGTACATACCTTCGGTTGTAAGCACGACTATAAGTTTGGACATTACTTTTCTATCCATCTCAAACGCATTATCATACCCATCAGTTAGCACAACTATGGCATCGTATTTTGCTGTATCTTTTCCGAGTTGATTCAACGCCCTGCTCAAACTAGTGCCACCACCGCCAACAATTTGGTCGACGTGTTTGAGCTCCTTGGCTTTAAATCTTCCAGTTATTCCATAGTCATAAGTTACAACATCTACTTCTCCGCCAGCGTTCTTAACTATTGAATCGACCTCGCCCAAGAACTGGCTTAACATTTCATTATTAATTGAGCCAGAAACATCGAGCATGGCCAGAACGTTGGCACGAAACTTTTTCTTTTTACCTTCTAAATCATCAAATCTTCTATTAGGTCGCAGCCAAGTATAGCTGAAATCATATGTTAGCTGTCGACCTAACGTGTTTCTTAAAACCTTCTTCCAATTAATTTTTGGCTTCCTTGAGTCTAGAACTTTTCTAAACTCATTACCCAATACTTTCCCTATCATCTGTTGGAAGCCAGAATCATTGATTACTTGGTCTATAAGTTGATTCATTGCCTCATCTGCTGCTTGGTCTTCTGCACCATCGTCCTGAACAATTGGTGTATCGCCAAGCAGTGGATTAACTTTGCCGTTGCTTTGTGATTCTTGTTCTTTTTCATTGTCTTGCTCACCAGAAGGCTGGCCTTGACCACTTTGACCCTGTTCATCAGAATCTTGTGGCTGATCACCCTTCTGGCTTTGTTGTTCTTGCTGGTCTAGACGTTCTTTAACTTTTTGCTTGAACCATTGCTGCACTTTTTCTTGCTCTTTGGTCTTTTTGTAGTTTGGATCTTCGAGCAACATCTGATACAGTTCCTCCCAGGTATAATTATTCAGTTTTCGAGAACCCTTTATCATTGCAACACCTGGAACGTTCATTTTGTCAGTCTCGACCATATAGAACTCCTCGGCCGTGACTGTTTTAACACCTAAAGCTTTGAATTCATCTATGCCAAGATTTATAAGCGAATCCTGGCATACATTAGCTAGGCTATGATCTATTTGCTTGCCAACATTGATCAGATGTTTGAAGATCACATGCATGGTCTCATGTTTGATCAGTCCCCTTAGGAATGCCGTAAAAGCTTTATACTCGGCATCCTCTTGGGTTTCATCCGACAATGGCTTCAGCGTCTCATTAGGCACCATTTCCTTGAAAAGTTCATACGCCATTACCGGCGATATGTGGATAACGAACTTGTGAATTTGTTTATTAAACTCCACATACGCAGGGTATGTTGCTTGTGTGGTAAGTTTCATTCTATCTAGGATGAGTCCGTACCACACCTCGGACTCAAACGAACCTGTGAATCTATTCTTTATTATTCCAAATCCTTGGGCGTCAGTAAGCGCCTTATTTATTAACTCCTTAGTAAGCGCCATCATTTCCCACCTCCTGTTACTCCTTTAATAAATTCACCAAACCCTCCGGATCTTTTAATCATATCATGGAGGAGAGCTGTGAATTCTTTTGACTTTTCTTTGAGCATTACAAGACCGTTGAACACATCCCCAGACGATTTGTCTATGAGTTGTCTGAGAATGGACATCTGTTCCTCTGCCGTATAGCCTTCAAGAAGAACCTTAACGGCATTTGAGCACTTTGCTGCATCTATTTCTTTCCGTGCTATTTTAATTGCGAGACTTTCGAAAACTTGTATTTTCTCCAAACTATCTGCTTTCCTCGCAGCTTCAACATCGCCTTTTAATAAGCTGTCAAGGCTGAATTTCATATTCTTTTCTACAGTCCTGATAAGCTCGACAATTTGAGCACTCTTCGTACCCAAAATGCCTCGAGCGATTTCGTACAAATATTTACTTGCAAAGCCTTCATCCATTGCACTATATAATTTTGTAAGTCTCTCAAATGCTCTTGGCGTTATTGATAGTTCTGGCAATTCAAATTCTCCAGCCATTTGGATGTCAATCCCGTGTTCATCCATTTGTTGAACAACTTGAGTCATTATGTTGCCAGCTTTATACTCTTTCGATGCTAAATATTCCATAAAATCTTTTGTATTACTTACCGCTTTAATCCACACAAATCTATCTAAAAATGCTGCATCTTCAAGATCGTCAACTGAATAATCCTCGGTCGAAGGATTCATTGCAGCGACAATCCAAACACCGTCAGGGAGCACATGATTATTGATTCTGCGGTCAAGAATCAATTGCATGACCGCATGTCTGACCGATTCATGTGCCCTATTTATTTCATCCAAAAACAAGATGGAATTCCCATCTTCTGGAAACCAATCTGGTTTCAAGTATATAGTTCTGTTTGCTGCTGGGTCTTTAACCGGAAGTCCAAGAAGGTCACCTGGTTCCATTTGACTTAACATCAGTATATGAAGCTTGCGACCTGTGTCGATCGCAAGTTGCTTTATCGATTCAGTTTTTCCTATGCCTGCATGTCCAACAAGCATAGGGACTTCGCCGTTAGAACACACAAAACCTACAACGTTTTTAACTTCGCTTATTCTCATAATCTCCCTCCTATTTTTTTGTTGAGCTCGGCCCACCCGAACCCAACTATATTTTGCTTTCGTACAATACTTTTAAATCACGGATAGTAATTGGTATTTCTGACACCGCGGATATTAGTCCAACTCTTTTATCCATGGTGTTAACGAATATGTGCGTGCATTCGTACGTAGTAACTGAAAACATTGGTACAAAATTACTCTGCTGGTCGTGGTTGATGAGTTTAGGAACAGTATACTTCTCATCAAACCTTCCATCAACAGTTACTACTGAAGGGAGCGATTCAAAACTCCCATCAGAGTGGAATCTAACTACTCTATTTTGCCAGCCGTTTTTTGTTTCCAAACTAAGCAGATATGTGATACTGGCAATTGATTCACTATTTGATTCTACTTTAAGTACATAGGCCATTACTCGACTGGCACCAATCTTATCAGCAATACAAGCCGCAACCAAATTGGCAAGTATACTGAATTCAGTTGTCCCAGTTTTAATATATTTCTTATTACTTTGACTCCCAATCTCTATTTGTAGACTTGCAAACCACACTTCAATTGGAATAACTGGCCAATTGGCTAATGTAACATGTAAGCCATAATCCGCAGTTATCCAATTGAAAAACGATGCATCGGCCAGGTACGCTAAATTAATGTATCTAGCCAAATCTGTTAAATCTATTTTAACCTTTCTCACATCACACCCCTCCTTTGCTAGTTTGCCGACATAACTTACGAACTGCTTGCCTTGCAAGTATGTCGACTTCACGATTGTACTTATTACCCGCATGGCCACGCACGTGCTCAACTTTAAATGGTATTTTGAATGCTTCCAGTTCTTTGACAAAGCGGGCAACTTCCCAGTTTTTGGGCCGTGCTTCACCGTTGATGAGATGGACTATAACCTCATAATCGGTGTACACCGTGATGCTAGAAGCCCCATACTCCTGGGCCAATTTTATTGCTCTGTAGCATGCCTCAAGTTCACAAGAAACATTACTTAGTTCATGAAACTTGCGACATGCATTAACCTCAACAATTGCTGGCTTTTGAAACTCCGTCTGATCATTGGTCTCGGGCCTTAATGTCACTGCATACGCATAGTTACCCTCAGAATATGAGCCATCAACGTATGCAATTACATGCTTACCAGCAATTGCCTGTGGATCTCGCACCCTCAGATTTTTTATGCTCATCTCATTCACCTCCTGATTATCAAAAAAACAGACGAAAAAAATATAGCCCCGTTAGGGGGGTGGTGGACCTACTGGTGCTTAATTAAGTAAGTCCACCACCAATGCGACTATCACTAAAAATATTAGGAATACGTTTATCATATTAAACACCTCCCTAGATATATATGACAAAAAACTAGGGAGGTTTTAAGTTGGCGCAAATTCCAGATTTTTGACGTCACTTGAACGAATAAACAGTGGAGTGTACTTGTGTACTGCCACACTGGAATTTTCACCGATGAATACAGCTGGGCCAAAGTCACCAGATTCTGGCATTCGGCCATCAAGGTAGACGAGAATCCTTGCAGCAGCGGCTATCACATCATCAATTGACCCAATCAGGTAATCTAATTTGCTGGCTTCTGGCTTTGAGTTGTTAGACATCTTGTATAGCTTATCACGATAGAAGAGATAATCCATTGGAAAGGCCTTACCATCAAACGTATCTAAATCGAATTTGAATTGAGATACATAATTTGCTATTTTGCCAACTTTATTACGATATTCAGTGCTGTAATCAAATGTGATAAGCCCTTCAACAATATTGTTATCCAACTTGAGTACATGGACTTGGTACAAATAATAAGGGCAAGCAAGATCCAGACTAGCTGTTTCGTACGCGTATGCTGCAATAACGGGCGACAAACGAAGTATTCTTTTGACTGATGGATTGTTGAAGTTTTTGCCTATATAATTTGTAAGCGGGCCATATCCTGCTAAGGAAAAGTGCGAGTTATCGATATCAAACTCAAGTTGTATAATATAACTTTGAGGACCAAATTGGATTATCCCTTCGGCAAATTGGTGAATATCAGTGAATGTATATTGCTTACCGCCCATGGAAAACTTATATGTATTCATACTCCCACCTCCAAATAAAACACCGCCCCATCAAGTGAGGCGGTGCGGTTACGGAACTAAATTTATTTTTTGCCATACACTGCATGCAGATTATCAATAGCTTTAGATGCACCAGTCAGATCAAAATCGAAATATACAAGTCCATTGCCCAACCAATTAAGCTCAATACGCATAGTCTTCGACGCTCTTATCATCTTAGTTGCCCTCTTATAGTCGATAAAAAATAGTCCGTTGCCCAATATTGGCTGATAAAATTCCATCTGTTCAACCGAGTTGTTCCATTTAACTCTTGTAGAAAGAAGGTAGTATCCATCACCGATCGATGTGTTCAAAAAAGTTGGAATTAAATTGAATAAGACGAGTGGCAAGTCGTTTTCACCATTATATAGAACAATTAACCATGCACAAGCATCAGCATATGGGAAATTCATCACGCTGTTAGGATATGATATTGGTGAAGATGCATACCAAGTTCGTTGGCCCGTCATTTCATCTGTAAAGTATGTTAAAGTCCACTCACCGAACACCGCCGTTGCCAACAAACTTATCAAAACAACCGTCAAAACAAGCATCCCTTTTCTCATATATCACACCTCCTCTTTTGTGTGTGAAAATATCTATAATACCTCAGCCATACTTCCCGTGTATTTTCCTAATTGCCTTTGATGCCCCTTTAAGGTTGAACACAAAATGTACTGGTCCAATTCGGTCCCAGTCGAGTTCAAGAATCATAGACTTCGATGTTCTAAGCCTTTCATCCACTTTCTGCGGATCCAAGAAGAATAGTTGTGGACCAAGCGACGTTTGAACTAGGGTTACTCGTTCAAGAGTGTTGTCCCACCTTACTATTCCCATGACCACTTGGGTTGACCCGCTAATTGGTATGCCAACCACATCCGGTGGCCAGTTGAAGTTGATACCAACGACCTCATCCGTACCATCATATCTAACAACAACCTGTGCTTTGACATCTTCGTATGGAATCAGCCTGCACTCAATTGCAGATGTGTATGGTGAATATGCCTCCCATACATCTTGAGATAACATTATGTTGTGAATAGCACGCGTATGCCACCTAAAATGCCACAGCAAAAACGCTATTAACACTGATACCAATATTGCTACGCACACAACAATAATTGTAATACTTCCCATACTACAACCTTCCTTTCGCTAGTCTGCTCCCATATTTTCCGAAAAAGGCACCACCAATGCACAAGGTGATGCCATATTTGTCATTTTTCTATATCGTCTAGTATCCCATCAACAATTGCTGCTATGTCGCAATCAGAAAGACTACCATTAGTGTAAAGCCAGCGTTCGTGTGTTTCCTTGACTAGGTCGTCTAGCTGACTTTCTGAAAACTCAATGCCACGCTCCTTAGCTCTTTCCCTTACAATATCCCGGAGGTCTTTTTCTGTGTTCCAATTAACCACAACAGCCTCTGAGTCTAAAATGCTAAGAGAGCCCTGTGCCTGAAGCTCTAATAGCTTTTTCATACCATTCTTGGTCACATCGGATAGTATGACGTACTTGTCCATCACCTTTGCCTCCTATCGGTTGTATTTTTGATCGAACTTATTTGATTAAATCCCTTAATTCCACAAGCCTGTCTCTGTCTCCGTTTTTGTACGCTTTAACAAGCGTGTTAGGGTTCTCGAGGTCATAGAGCCCTAAGGCATTTTTTGCAAGTGCTAACTCTTCCGGG
>Ga0209508_1002958_pt1 | contig 10479 bp, 9 predicted proteins | sample AD_UKC129_MetaG_FD_184427 | JGI IMG/M metagenome (GOLD analysis project Ga0209508, IMG submission 184427) | Active sludge microbial communities of municipal wastewater-treating anaerobic digesters from Canada - AD_UKC129_MetaG (SPAdes) (version 2) | ecosystem: Engineered > Bioreactor > Anaerobic... | reverse complement strand
AATGTAGAAACCGATGTTTATGGAGTATATACTAATAATGTTTTTTGTGGTGCTATGCGTGGTTTTGGCTCCCCTCAAATTAATTTCGCAGTGGAACAGCTGGTAGAAATTGCTGCAGAAAAGCTGGGAATGGATGAAATAACTTTCCGCCGTAAAAATATGGTTAAACAGGGTTCCACTACTATCACTGGACAGGTGCTGGATAGTCATATTGTTTCTCTATCTCAGGTTTTAGATGCCGTTCTGAATGAAAGCGATTATGAGCATAAACGTAAACTCTGTTCATTTGGCAATCCCAATCAAAAGGAATGGTATGGTATCGGACTGGCGATAAGTTATCGTGGTGTCAGTCTCGGTGCAGAAGGAACGGATGTGAATTCTGCTATAATATATGTTCAACCGGATGGTTCAGTTTTATTAGAAACAGGTGTATTTGAAAATGGGCAGGGCGCAGAATCAGCTATGATTTTAATTGCTTCAGAACAACTGGGACTTCCTTTAGAACGAATCCGTTATCGTATGCCTTCCACATCTAATATTCCTGATGGAGGCTCAACCGTAGCATCTCGTGGAACTATTATGGGTGGAGGAGCAGTAGTTAATGCCGCAATAATTTTAAAACGGATTATCACCGAAACCATACAGAAGATTACGGGTAAATCTGTTGCTTATCTTAAAGATTCTAAACTACTTGACTCTTCAGATAATCTTATTATGTCCTGGAATGAAGCAATCAAGCTCTGTTATGATAATCAAGTCTATCCTTATGCCTTTGGAGTTTTCCAGCCTCCACAAATTTCCTGGGATGAAGAAACTGGGCAAGGAAATGCCTATTTTACCTGGGTGTATGGTTGTCAGGCAGTGGAATTAAAAGTTAATCCACAAACAGGTGCAGTGGAACTTTTGAATATGATTGCCGCTCACGATATTGGTAAAGTGATAAATCCTTATGCTTTAAAGGGACAATACTACGGCGGTATGGCTATTGGTGCGGGTTATGCTCTGTTTGAAAATTGTCCCTGTGAAAATGGCTTAGTTGTTCCTACTAATTTCCATAATTATCGTCCGCCAAGAAGCATAAATTTACCGGAAATGAAAGCTATCTTTATAGAAAATCCGGACCCAATTTCTCCCTCTGGAGCTAAGGGCATTGGAGAACCAGCTAATGAAATTATGGCACCTGCTATAGCTAATGCAATATATTCCGCTACAGGTAAACGATATCATTCTTTGCCTATAAGGATAAAAATATGATCTCGGTTAATGGTATCAATTACTATGATTATGACCCAGAAAGAAAACTTTCTTTCTGGTTGAGGGAAGACCTTTCTCTTACGGGCACTAAAATAGGTTGCGATATCGGAGTTTGTGGTTCCTGTACTGTTCTGGTAAATGGTGAACCCAAACTTTCTTGCCGTCTGAAATTGAAAGATGTTGAGAACTGCAATCTTATCACCATAGAAGGTATTGCCTTACCTGATGGGACATTACATCCGGTTCAACAAGCCTTTATTGATGCCGGTGCTATTCAATGTGGTTTCTGCACTCCTGGTATGGTCTTAACTGCTTACGCTTTACTAAATAAAAATCCACATCCTACAAGACAACAAGTGCGACAAGCTATAAGAGGAAATCTTTGTCGTTGCACCGGTTATCAACAAATTATTGATGCTGTTATGCTTGCCGCAGAAAGACTTGACCTTAAGCAACCCTAATATATTTGAGGAAATAGATGAATAATAAAGATAAGATTAAATCCTGTCTTCTGGAGTTAGAGAGACTTCAGCCAGAGCTTTATGAAAAAGATTTTTTACTCACCTGGGAAAATAGTCTGGATAACTTGAAAGCTATTATGGCTACAGCGGAAATACTTCAGATGCTACATTGGGAAAAGAAACCTTTCAAAATCTTTGATTATGGATTAGCTGTTTCTATATTTCGTGATAATAGCACCCGTACTCGTTTCAGTTTTGCTTCTGCTGTCAACGCTCTCGGTTTAGCTATGGCAGAACTGGATGAAGTAAAATCCCAGATTGCGCATGGTGAAACAGTTAGAGAAACGGCTAATATGATATCGTTTCTCACTGAAGTTATAGGTATCCGTGATGATATGTATCCTGGCGAAGGACATAGCTATATGCTGGAAGTTGCTCAAGCAGTTAATGATGGCTTTCAAAATGGAGTCCTCGCTCAACGACCTATGATTGTAAATCTTCAAAGCGATTTAGACCATCCCACTCAATGTCTGGCTGACCTGCTGAAACTAAAAAGTTATTTTGGGGACCTTAATCAATTAAGAGGTAAAAAGATTGCTATGAGCTGGGCTTATTCTCCTTCTTATGGAAAACCACTTTCTGTTCCTCAAGGTATAATCAATCTTATGTCTCGTTTCGGTATGGATGTTGTCTTAGCCTATCCAGAAGGATATGACTTGCTACCTGAAACAATAGATATTGCAAAGTCCTTCGCTGAACAAAGTGGCGGTTCCTTCCGTATCACTCATTCTATGATAGATGCCTTTACTGATGCTGATATAGTTTATCCCAAATCCTGGGCACCCTTGAATGTTATGCAAGAAAGAACCAGATTATTAAGAGAAAAAAATCAGCAAGCACTGCAAGAACTGGAAAAGCAGTGTTTAGCAGAAAATGCCAGACATCAGGACTGGGAATGTACAGAAGAAATGATGAAGCTTACTCGCAATGGCAATGCACTCTATGAACATTGTCTTCCTGCTGATATTTCAGGAGTAAGTTGTCCTAAAGGCGAAGTAGAAAAATCTGTCTTTGAACGCTATCGTATTCACACATATCAAGAAGCTGGATATAAACCTTTTATTATCGCTGCTATGATATTTCTCTCTAAAGTTAAAAATCCTATATTCAATCTTAAATCCTATATTAAATATAATGGAACATCGGAGTTATAATGCCTAAACTCATCACAGAAAAAAACTATAATACCATCTTAAAAAATGCCAGGCGCTGTAAAGAACGAGGAATTATCCTCCCCACTATCAAACAGCAGATAAATCCTGAAACTATCCCTGAAAACCTAAAACAAAAATTACCTGATATCGGTTTATCGGATATCAATCCTCTTAATCTGTTTCGGATCACTTGGAAAAATGATATACAAACCGGACTTTTTGGCAGACCTAACTTTTTTGAAATTCCTTCTTCTCTTACTGGAGTTCCAGCCCGGATTATTGGTATGGTTGGAAAATACTTCCCCACTGGTTCACATAAGGTAGGTGCTGCTTATGGTTGTCTAATTCCTCGTCTCGTAAGCGGAACTTTTGACCCCGAAACGCAAAAAGCAGTCTGGCCATCTACAGGTAATTATTGTCGTGGGGGCGCTTTTGATTGTGCAATGCTTGATAGTCCTGCTATCGCTATTTTACCAGAAAAAATGAGCCGGGAACGATTTGATTGGTTACGCCAAATTGGAGCTGAAATCTATATTACTCCAGGTTGTGAATCAAATGTTAAAGAGATTTATGACCTTTGTGCCGAATTACATAAAGACCCCCATAATGTAATTTTCAATCAGTTTGAAGAGTTTGGTAATCCTTTCTGGCATTATCATATTACCGGAAACGCTATCAAGGATGTCTGGGATTGGTTAAAAAGTGAGAAGAGTTTCTTAAGTGGTTTTGTCTGTGCTATAGGTTCTGCTGGTACTATGGGAGCAGGAGACTTTCTCAAAAAACATTTTCCGCAAATAAAAATTACTGCCGCTGAATCATTGGAATGTCCAACAATGTTAATGAATGGTTTTGGTGCTCATCGTATTGAAGGAGTAGGTGATAGACAAATAACCTGGATACATAATGTCAGAAACTCTGATGCTGTTGCCGCTATCCATGATGAAGATTGTCTACGCCTTTTCCGTTTATTCAATGAACCTGCAGGTCAAGAATTTTTAATAAAAGAAGGTATAGTTGAAGATGTAGTGCAAAAACTTCCACTTCTCGGGATTTCTTCTATTGCTAATCTCTTAGCTTCTATAAAATTATGTAAATACTTTGAGTTTGGAAAAGATAACCTCGTCTTTACCATTTTTACAGATTCTGCTGAATTGTATCAATCACGACTGAAAGAGCTAAGAGTTATCAAAGGAAAATATACCCAAAGACAAGCCGCACTGGATTGGGAAGGACCCCTTAAATCGCAAAATATAGATCACTTTCTTGATCTTCGTTATTCTGATAAAAAACGTATTCACAATCTAAAATATTATACATGGGTTGAACAACGAAGCAAATCTGATGAAGAACTTATTAATCAATGGGAACCCGATTACTGGAAAGAAACCTTTGAAGATAATCTGTATGAACTGGATACTGCCATAGAGGAATTTAATGCCCTTCTCTAATATTCTCGCTCTTATCCCTGCATCCGGCAAAGGTAACAGATTTGGTCAACCAAAACATCAAGCTATCATAAAGGGTAAATCTTTTATTACTTGTATCTTAGATACTCTGAAAGAGGCAGGTATTAATAATATCTACATAGCAAAAGATTTCAAAACAAAGGATATGTTATCTACCCTTCGTTATGCATTAAAACAATTAAATACAGATATCTTTGCAGGATTTCTCATTTTCCCGGTTGACCATCCTCTAGTGCAATGTTCTACTATAAATTCTTTATGCTCCGCCTTTAATCAAATTCCAGAAATTGTGATCCGTCCTTGCTATAATGGACAATCCGGACATCCCGTAATTATTCCCTCAACTTTAGACCTATTTAAAGACGATTATGAACAAGGTCTTGCTTATATTATTCGCACTCAGGCAAAAGGTATTTTTGACCTACCCGTTGAAGATAAGAGCATTCTGCTCAATATCAACCGTCCCGGGGACTTAATATGGACTTAATGGAATTGATTGAAACTCGTCATAGCGTACGGGATTATCTTCCTGATCCCATTCCTGAAGAAATTCTTAACCAGATTCTGGAAGCAGGAAGATTAGCACCATCTGCACGGAATCGTCAACCCTGGCGTTTTATTGTTTTTACTTCTAATAATGATATCAAAGAGCTGTCCTTGCGTTGTGGTTTGATTGGCTTATCTAATATCTTTATTCGTAAAGCACCCTGTCTTATTGTTGCCTGTGCTGATACCAATTACAATGTCCGGATAAATCATCAAGATTACTATCTGGTGGATACTGCTATCTCAGTTCAGCAGATGGTGTTAACTGCCTGGAGTTATGGTATTGGGAGTTGCTGGATTGCTGCTTTCAATGAAAAAACTCTGAAAAAATATCTTCAATTACCTCCTACCTGGAGAATTGTAGCTTTACTTCCCTTAGGTTATCCCGCAGAAAAGAAAACTCTTTACACTCAGGCTTTAAGCGTTTTCCCGCATAGTAAAAATCGCTTACCACTGAATAAAATTGTCACTTATTATCATAAAACATAAACTGAAAAAACAGCATTACTTATCACTAATTTTTTTTATTTGACAAACCCAAACCTATCTATGAAATAGAAGATAAATTAAATGAGGTAAAAAATGGCTATAAAATTAACTCGTGAATTTGTGCATAAGCTCCCTAAAACAGACCTCCATGTCCATCTGGATGGAAGTGTACGCATAGATACTATTATAGATTTAGCTAAAAAATTCAATATTCAGCTACCTACTATGGACCCAGCTGTACTTAGAAATCTTATTGTTTGTGATGAAAATACCAAAAGTCTGGAAGAATATCTGCATGGCTTTGATATAGTTAATCTTGTTTTACAAAACAAAGAGGGTCTATATCGTGCTGCTTACGAACTGGCAGAAGATGCAGCTAAAGAAAATGTTCGTTATATGGAAGTACGTTTTTCTCCTATTTTACATACCAAAAAGGGATTAAAACTAACTCAAATTACCCAATCTGTTATTGATGGCTTAAGACAGGCTGAACGAGATTTTCCTATAGAAACTGGTGTTATCATATGCGGACTTAGAAATATGGATCCCACTACTTCTGTTAAATTGGCGGAGCTTGCTGTCGCTTTCAAAAATAAAGGAGTAGTAGGTTTTGATTTAGCCGGAAGTGAATTTAATTATCCTGCTAAGGAACACAAAGAAGCCTTTGATCTCTCTCTAAAAAACAATCTCAATATAACTATTCACGCAGGTGAAGCTTATGGCCCGGATAGTATCCATCAAGCTGTCCACTATTGTGGAGCACATCGCATCGGTCACGGCACTCGTTTGGTGGAAGATGGTGATTTACTGAACTATGTTAATGACCATAGAATCCCCTTAGAAATCTGCATTAAAAGCAATTTCCACACTAAAGCAGTTCCCAATATTCAAAGTCATCCCATAGATTTCTATATTGATTATGGCTTAAGGGTGACCATCAATACGGACAATCGTACCATCAGTGATACTACTGTCACCAATGAATATATGCTTGCTATCAATGAACTTCACCTGGATTATCCCACTATCAAAAATGTCATTCTAAATGGTTTCAAAAGTGCATTCTTACCTTATAAAGAAAGAGTAAGATTGATAAATGAGACTCTCCGTGAACTGGAAGAACTGGAAAAAAGCGAACTGAAAACTACTATTAAAATGAAGGAAAATCTGTAATTATGTTTGACCTTATCCAGAAATCTTTAACCGAAGCAGAAAAGACTTTGCAAGCTTTTTTAAACAATCACAATAACTTAGAATCTATTGATAAAATTGCCGACCTGATATCTGAAACATTTGAAAGAGATAATAAGGTGATTATCTTTGGAAATGGCGGTTCTATGTGTGATGCAATGCATTTTGCTGAAGAACTGACCGGACATTTCCGCCAAAACCGTAAAGCTCTTCCTGCCATTGCTTTATCTGATCCTTCTTTTATCACCTGTGTAGCTAATGACTTCGCTTTTGAAGAAATCTTTGCTCGCGGAGTGGAAGCTTTTGCTCAAGCTGGAGATATTGTGGTAGGAATTTCCACCAGTGGTAATTCTCTCAATGTCATCAATGGCTTACAAAAAGCTCGTAACCTGGATTGCTTTACCGTTGCTTTATTAGGAGGCAACGGTGGAAAAATTGCCGGAACCTGCGATTTTGAACTTATTGTCCCCTCTTTTGCTACTGACCGGGTGCAAGAGATTCATACTATGATTATCCATATCTTAATAGAAAACATAGAATATCGGCTTTTTGCCAGCCGTTAATTAAAGGTATATAATGCAAAAAATAATTTTTACTCTTATATTGCTTTCTCTGACTATCTTCTGTTTCGCTCAAGGAAATTACTACGATTCAGTAATTAATCTTACCGGACAAAGTCTTTATACAGCTTTACATTCTCTTATTTCTACCAATACTAATAATAGTTATAATGGTTCTAAAGCTTTTCTTTTCCAGCAATTGGATAATGTTAATGGCTATGTAACCTGTATCTATACTGGCCAATCCTTTTATGTAGGATATAACTACACTGGTTCAACTAATCCAAATACAGAACACATTTATGCCCAAAGCTGGTTTGGAGTTGAGAATGATCCAGTGCGTCGTTCTGACCTTCATCATCTTTTCCCTTCTGATTCCAATGTCAATAGTGCCCGTAGTAATTACCCTCTTTTCACTGTTGCTAATCATAATTCTGCCAATGTTTATTATTCATATACTCCGTGGCAAAGCTATCGTGGTCTTAGTGCCAATGGTTATACCGTTTTTGAACCTGCTGATGAATCCAAGGGAAATGTGGCACGTGCTCTCTTATATTTTAATACCCGTTATTATGATACTCTTACTCAGCAAAATGTAAATATGATACCCGATTTAGTTGTCTGGAATACTCAAGACCCTCCAGATGCAGCGGAAATTGCACGTAATAACGCCATCTATGAATTTCAAAATAATCGTAATCCCTATGTTGACCATCCAGAATTTGTAGACCGTATCTGGAGTACTCCAATTACCGATGAGACAATAACTTCACCCCCATCTTACCTCTCCCTTAGCTCTATCTCACCCAATCCCTTTCATAATACTGCAGTTATAAATATCAAGAGTCAGGATGTTGGTAAGGCAGAAATCTCTATCTATAATCTTAAAGGTCAAAAAATCCGCACCTGGAATCAGACTATTCTTTCTGGTTCTACGGAAATAATCTGGGATGGCACAAACTCTTCCGGGACAAAAGTCCCTTCCGGGATTTATTTGATAAATATTAAAAGCGGTGGAGAGACTATCACTGCTAAAGTTCTTCTAAATTAATTATCTCTTACAAATTTAAAGGATGAATTATGAGCTTAAATTATGAACAAATTAAATCCCAATTGCAAAGCTATAAACCTAAGTGGGAAAGTAAAAAAACTCAACTGGAAGCTTTAACTATACCTGAAGATTTTCCTTTTAAAGAATTTTTTAATGCCTCTCGGGATATTTTTCTTCAAGGATATGAGTTCGGGAAAATAATTTCGGAAGACCCAGAATTTAAATCTACACCTATAGAATTGCTACAAACACTCAATGCTGATTATTTCGCCCCCATCAAACCAGAAGGTTATCAGAGAAGCTTGGCTAATCCAGATTACACAGTAAATCTATATGGTAAAGATATGGGACAGTTACTTTCTGCTATTTACACTCAATATCGCAATACACGCACATATCTCTTGTTTGATAACTACCTCCAACTGGATGAAGATTTACATTTATTCTTAACTCTTTATGATTTAGCCTCTTCTAATAATGCCAATTTTGATGACTGGAAAAAGGTATATCTCTCTGCCCGTTTAACCAATATGTATTTAAAATCTGCTCTTCAAAATCTACTGAGACTCTCTCCTGAGGTTGACCTTTTCCGTAATATTATAGAAACTTCGGATTTAAATGATCTTCGCTATCTTTTCCGTTATGGAAATTATATCAGTGATAATGAGTTTGCCCTCGCAGATTTTATGACTCAATATCCCTCAGAGGAACTGGATAAGCTGGCAAAATATATAATTCAGTGCTGGATAGATGGTTTTATTCGTGCCAAAAAAGATTATTCGCTCAAGAAATATGTAAATCTGGTTATTCCTTGTGGTATGGAACGCCTTGGGAAGCTTTTGATAGAAGAATTAAAAAGGCTTAATTTTATCCCTTTAGTCACTCAACCTTATACTAAAGGTGCTAATCGTCAATACAACTATGACCATCGTTTTGATATTGCACTACTGCTTGACCGTTCCTATGTGGATGAAAGCCTCAAAATTGCAGAAGATATCCTGGAAGATCTAAAAAACCTCATTATTGACCAAGCGGGACCTGTCTATGTTGAACTTTTTGGTGAGCTTCCATTCACTCCTGAAATCAAATCTTCTACTATTCAATTAAGTCCTGAGCAGGAACAGCTTTATAGGGAACTGAGCAGTAAAAATTCCTTTCTCTATATGAAGTATTATCATCCCGATGAAACAAGTTTTACCATTATAGCTTTCCCATCTCCCGAAATTGGACCTCAATTCCCTGAAATCTTTGCCGATACGGTAAAAATCAATACGCTGGATAGTCATAAATATGCTCTCATCCAACAAAAGATAATAGATGTGCTGGATAATGCTGATGCTGTCTATGTTAAGGGTAAACCAGGAAATGAAACCAATATTATAGTTAAATTACATCCCTTATCCGATTCTGAACATCAAACTAAGTTTGAAAACTGTGTAGCAGATGTTAATATCCCTGTGGGTGAAGTCTTCACTTCTCCATTACTTAAAGGCACCAATGGTACTCTCTTTGTAGAAGATATTTACCTGCAAAACCTTCGCTTTTTCAATCTAAAAATTCAATTTGAAGATGGCTGGATTAAAGATTATTCCTGCATAAACTTTCCTGATCCTGAAGAAAGTAAAAGATATATCTACCAAAATCTCCTCCTACCACATCAGACTTTACCTCTGGGCGAATTTGCTATCGGCACGAATACCACAGCTTATCAAATGGCGCGTAAATACAATATTATTTCTCGCCTTCCTATCCTTATCATAGAAAAGATGGGACCTCATTTTGCCATTGGTGATACCTGCTTCAGCCATGAAGAAGAGGCTCCTCATATCAATTTTTTAAACGGTAAATCTATGATTGCTGTAGAAAATGAAAAAAGTGCTACCAGAAAAGAAGACCCTATAAATGCCTACATCAATAAACATATAGATATCACCCTACCCTATGAAATGCTGGATTCTATTACTGCAATTGGTTACGATGGAACTCGCACTGATATCATCAAAAATGGCAGATTTGTCCTCCCTGGTACGGAAGAATTAAATATACCTCTGGATGAGGGATGGTAATTGATTTTTGATTATCCTCTTTCTCTATCTCTTTCAATGGCTTCTCTGCGAAGGGATTCTCGTTTGTCATAAATCTTTTTCCCTTTTGCCAGAGCCAGAATAACTTTACAGAGCCCTTTTTCATTGATTTTGAGTTCCAGAGGGATTAAGGTCATACCTTGTTCTTCAACTTTAGATTTTA
>Ga0209508_1002953_pt1 | contig 10491 bp, 16 predicted proteins | sample AD_UKC129_MetaG_FD_184427 | JGI IMG/M metagenome (GOLD analysis project Ga0209508, IMG submission 184427) | Active sludge microbial communities of municipal wastewater-treating anaerobic digesters from Canada - AD_UKC129_MetaG (SPAdes) (version 2) | ecosystem: Engineered > Bioreactor > Anaerobic... | reverse complement strand
GTAATAGTTACTGTCATTAACATAGAGTTCTAAAGTTACATCAGAACCAATAGTTAAAGCATTTTGCCCCGCATCACTAGGGTCTAGTCTACCATTGCAACTACCAGACCAGTCTTTTTGAGTAGCTGTTTTCTTCTTCCACTCATCACCAAAGGCTGAAGTATCTACTATGTCAGCATTAACATCTAAAGACCATTCAGATATTTCACCTATAGTATTAGTTCCAACTTTTATATTTCCTGCATAGCCTTTCAATACTGCCATTTTTGTTTTTACCTCCTATAAATACAAGTTATTACTGAACCATACTTCTCTAAGTCATTCTCAGTTCCATTAAGCCTATTTATAGTTATACTTAATGGTAGTGTTTTATTACCATTAACGGTTAACTCAGTAAATAAAGCTGTTCTTATTTCTTCTGGTAACCGTAAAGCTTTATATTCATTAGACTCTGGATATACATACACCCATACATAGTAGTCTGCATCTTTAGTTTTATTGAATGTAGCAATAGCTTCCATATCAGTTATAGACCTAACTACTGCAAATGGTCTAGCTTTAGAGTTTAATTCTAGCTCAGGTGAGTATATAAATACATTATCAATAACAGTTTTAATTTGGTCTGCTATAGCTTGTAAAAGTTCTACTTTCATATCTTCCACAACCTTACAATTGTGTCTTGTAAAGCTTTCTTATATTTAGGTCTCTGCTCAAAATGTGTTTTAGTTAAATAACCAATAGTGGTGGGATGTGATCTATTTACATAATTTCTTAGTCTAGCATAGTCTAAGTCAGAACCTATACTCCAAGCCATTAACTCTAACCTTTTTGTGTCTATAGATGACCTTAAAGCTCCAGTTTTAACTGGTGCTCTAGCTCTAGCTGTAGCTTTTATCTCCTCAGCGTTTTCTCTAGTAGTATCATCTAAAGCTTGAGGTATTGCTTTTATTCTAGCCTCATACTTATGAACCAACTCATCTATACCACTTAAGTCTAAGCTAACATTAAGCAATTTCGTGTCCTCCATAGCTGTAAGATAAAAGCTTTATTGCTTCATCTTTCACAATTAGTGATGATACTACTCTGTGAGCACCAACCTGAATAAATACTCCTAACTGGTCAAGTATTACATACTTTACCTGATATGTTTTATCTTGGTAAGTAATAAAGTCATCTATTTTAATATCATTATCAGCTATAGTTCTAACTATAATATCACCAGTATTAAGTATTCCAGCATCAACTACAATTCTCTCATCACCTTTAAGCTCTTGAACATCAGCTTCTATAACAGTTGAGTCTTGTATATAACCAGAACCATTACAGTATGGGCATTCTGGGTCAATTAAACCATAGTCATCTTGGCAGCTGCATATAACCTTTTTAGTCCAGATAGCTGTGTTTAGGGCTTTAAACACTTTAGAAAAGCTGTCCTTAATATAAGCTTTATCTATCATAGTCAGTCCTATCAACACTACTTAAATAGTCCATATCAGTTTTCCAAGGCACATTAACAGACACAGGAGATAAGTCTTCATACTCAGCTATAAGTTTCTGATAGTTATCTACCAACTTACTCTTATCTATTCTAACATCACCACTGGAAAAAGAGTAAGCTCCAGAAGCTATTTTAGCTATTATACTCCTTAATACAAACACTGCAGCTTTATATATACCATACTCTTCTATTAAGCTTAACAGTTCTGCATCTGTATATCCGTGGTCATCAGGTATTAACTTTTTAAGCTTCTCAACTTCAGTCATATTTGACCTCCAAGGAGACCTTAGGGTGTCTCCCTAAGGTCTCCTATGTCTTGTTAAGCACCAGCACCAGTAGAAGCGTAAGTGCCTCTCCAGTCAGCTAAAGCTGCCCCACAGATATGACGAACCTTATATTCAATAGAGTCGTTATCAAAGTCCCCATTGAAGGGGTCTTGTCCACCACCAATTTTAATAGCATTGGGGTTTTTCATAAATATCTCAGGTTCCTCGTGTCCTCTTAACCTAGCTAACACTACACAGTAGATATCAGCTGGGTCAGGAAGAACATACCAAGCTGTAGTTCCGTTAGTAGTATTGATAACTGATAAGTAGGGGTTAACGTGTAACACTACTTTATTCTTTACCCAGTTATTGGTTCTATAGTTAACTTCATCCTCATCAACATATAACAACTCTATAGCTTCTAATATAGACCTTGCTTTAACTTCTAGAGAAGGAGGAACAATTAGGTGAAACCTAGATACAAAGAATGGTTCACCATTAGGGTCAGTTTGTTCTCCTATAGCAGATAAAGCTCCATTTAAACCATCTACATCTAAAACAGCACTACCTAAGTTACCTCTTCCTGAAGTAAATAAGTTGCTGTTAGGTCCACTAGCATCACACAACAAGCTAGTTATAAGCTTTAACTCAGTTCTACGAGCTGCTCTAGCAAATTTCTCTGGTATTCTCCGCAAAGCAGACAAGTCATCGTTGGTTAAGCTTTCAAACGAGAAGCCTAACTTTCTACCATATTTAGCTACAGCAAAGCTGTATTTATCTTCTCCAAGTGTGGTATACTGATAAGGAGCTTGCTGATCTACAAGGTCTAAAGCTCCATCTCCACCATACTCACTTATTCTATCAACTACTCTAAAGTCTCTTACCAGCTCAATATTTACATACTGCTCATAGTCAGCAGGATATTCACGGTAAGCTTTAACTAAAGCACGGTCTAATGCCATTCCAGTTAACAAAGAAGGTAGGTCATCAGTTGTAATATTCTCAGCTAAGCTTCTAACTCCTACCTCATCTTTTTTAATGTCTTCAAAAAGGTCTCTGAATACGCTCATCTACTTTTCCTCCTATTTTAACAATACATGAATTTCTTTAGTTGTAGAAGCGGATACTTGCTCTAAAGCATAACCAAATAGAACCCCAGTATCATCATTATTTAATACTCCACTAGAATAATATACAGGGTCTCCTATATTAATAGTAGCAGTAGGGGTGGTTATAGTAAGCTTAAATACACCCTTACGTCTTATGACAGTATAGCCATCATCATCTTCATTAGTTAGAGCTACTCCAGTAATTTGACCTACAGCTACTGGTTCTCCAACCTCTACATCACTATTGGTATATATTCTTAAGTTATCTGCATTCTTAAATACCATTGTTATCTACCTCGCTCAATTTTTAATAAGTCAGCTATTTCACTCTCACTATAACCCATAGCCTCATAAACTTCTCTTAGTTTGGCTTCATAGCTTACCTTACTGTCTTCTTTACCACTATTACCAACATTAACTTGTTTCTTCTCTGCTATCTTAGCTATATAGTCTTTTTCAGCTTGGATACTTTCGGTTATCTCTTCTACTTTAGCTATTTTACCATTAAATTCCTTTCTAATTCTCTCTTTAGCTATGTCAGGTAATTCAGACTTAGCTAGTTCACGTTCTAATATAGTTTCAGTTTCTTTTACTTGTGCGTAAGTTTTCCATTCTGCTATGTCTTTAGCTAACTTCTCATTCTGCTCTCTAATTTCTTTTATCTGCTTATCTAGTTCATTCTTTTTTCCATAAACTCTAGCTTCTACTTCTTCAGTAATAGCCTGAACCAAGTCTGGTCTCTCCTCTTTTAACTTTTCTACAGTTAAGTCCTTCATATCTTCAACCTCCATAGTATTTTCATAAAGTTTTAAAAATTCACCACCAGCAGCAGGGTCGCTTACTAGGTCTACACTTAATATACTGGTAAGACTTTCTACTTCATAACCTTCTTCTATTTTGCGTAATACTCCACTGCCTCTTATAGACAGTCCCGCAAGTGTTTTGTTATGTTTTATGGACTCTTTTGCAATGTCAAACCCTACTCTACCAGCTTCAGTGTCTAAAAACTGTAGGTCAGCTTCTATCTGCTTTCCTACAAACTTTACATTTTCAAAAAAACCAGTTAACTCTCTAACACTTCTATTAGGTATGCCTTTAATGTCAGAGTGGTCTAAGTAACACTTTGCTCCCTCAAATAAAGGAACTGCTTCAGCTAGGGTTTTAGCTGGGTAATACCTTTTATTTTTACTCCAACCTTCTTTAATAATTACAACCTTAGCTCTACGCTTACCTTCTTCAATATCTAAAGCTTCAAATACTGCTTGGTCATCAAGAGCTTCTCCAATATTAAACTTCTTTGCTGCTGCTCTTAACACCTCTTCTGCTTTCTTTCTATACTCCTCTGGTATTTTAGCTTGAGGAAGTCTAGCTAAAGCATTTCTTAAATGGGGTAGGTCTACATTACCATCCATATCTTTATAAGGAAAGTATCTCAGTGACCGTGGAACAGTCTTGCCCTCTTCGTCTTTCTTACCACCAGGCAATATAACAGCAAAGCTGCTATCTGGTAAGTTGTTAATATACTCTCTAGACCACACAGCCTCTTCCATATTATTCACCACACTCCAAGCTACTGCAAATGCTCTTTCTTCATCTCCATACTGCTCTAATGCAGCATTAAAAGCTTTAAGCCAAGCTTCTTGCTTCTCTTTTGGAAGCTTCTGCACTGTTGGAGGAAGCTCTGATAGCTTATTATATGGCATAGTTCACCTCTCTTCCATTTTTGCTTTTTCTGCTTTCCAATTAAGACCAGCCATACTAGCTAAAGTTTCGTGAGAGGCTAGTCCCATATCTTGTAGTGTTTGTAAGTATTTACCTAACTTATCTATGTCTTTAGGTTTAGCCTCAGGAAAACTTAAGCTTATCAAAGCATCACCTCTTACTTCTTCACCATTACTGTCTAAGAACACTTGTGGTGCAGAACCATATTTCTGAGCATAATAGAATACTTTATTAAATAAAGCTCCTAAGAAGTATTCAAACAAGTCTTGATAGTCTTCTAAACACTTTAAGAATGACAATGTTGTCTCTTGAGTAGAGGCAAAGTTAGCATTGGATGCATCACCAGTAACCATAAACTCAGGTTGTCCAGAGCCAGCTACACACATAAGCTTTACTGCTCTTAAGTCTGCTTCTGCCTCTTGTGCATTTATGTTTAAACTTTTAGGTTCCCACTTAACTTTACTATTATGAAACTTAACTGTTCCAGCTTTAGGTGGTTTAGAGTTAGCATTCCTAACAGCTTGAACATCTGCATCATTACCATCAACAGTTACATCCCATATATAATTAGAACGCATTTTGTTTAAATTTATTCTAGCATCTAGTAGTTGTCTATACTGTTTAAGCCAATACAGCTGAGGAGCTAGTTCTGGTATGCCTCTAAACTGTGTAGATATAGTAGGCATCTTAATAAAAAGAAAGTCTCTAACTATATTTGGGTTGTTAGGGTCAGGCTCACCGGGTCTAATAATATCTTCTATTTGTTCAGTGTGGTAAGTTTTAAAGTCATTACTATATACTTTTTTAGTATAAACTCTCCTTAAAGCTAATACCTCTCTATAGTCTTCTGGAGATAGAATTACATCAACTACTTCATTTGGTTCTATATCTCTAACTATAACTGAACCATCACCAGTATTAACATAAAGCATTACTATAATTTCACCATCAAGCTGTAGTCTGTTAGACTCTTCTCTAATAAACAGCTCCCAGTAATTTTTAGGGTTATAAATAAAATTATCTATAATTTCCTGTGCATCTGGGGAAGGTGAAAAAACTTTTAAGCCTCGTCCTACTAAATAGCTAGTAATATTTCTAACTTGCCTTTTAGCTATAGGGTTGGTTAGGTAAGCATTCCAAGCTTCTTCTCTAATTTCACGGATATAGTCAAAACTTAGGTCATTGTTTAATAAAGAATAGCCAGGCTCATCAATACTTACACTTTCAGATATTGGGCGTCTAAATATACCTTTTACTTTATCTAATAAACTCATTAGAACTCTCCTCTATCATAATAGTCAATAGGTTCAACATCTAAAGCTATAGCTGGTGTAATTGTAGCAATACTCTTCCAACAAGCTAAGGCTAATGATATAACTGTATCATCGTGATAACCTTGTGGTGCTGTATATCTAACATTACCAGCTCTAGTTATCTCATACTGATACAGCTCTAACTCATAAATAAGTTCTGGTATATTAGGGAAAGTTATATTCTGCTGTTCTAACTGCACAGCTAAATGTTCTATTAACTGCTGCTTACTAACACCAGTAAACTGAAAACCTTCTGCTTTAATACCAGCCTTAATAGCTTGTTCCAGTATTGGGTCTCCTACACCAGTTGAGTCCATTAACACTGTAGCATTATACTTTTTAGCTAAACTTTTTAACCTTTCTATTTGCAGTGTATAGTCTATTTGGTTAAACCTATCAAAAGCTACTACGTGGTTAGTGGTTGTATCTAAAACAGTTATAACACTAAAGTCTTCGTGTTTAGCTACATCAAAACCTATAACATAGTTATGCCCTACTTTAGGCTCTTCAAAGTCTCCTTGAATACAAGCTTTTATGTTTCTAAATACTCCTGCTGAGTCTTCTAAGAACTCAGCTAAGTATTCCTGCCTAAATACTGTGTCTGGTAGTGTTCTTCTAGCTTCTTCTATTTCAGCTTTGTCTATATATGGGTTAGCTTCTGTTGGGAAAGTAAATGACTCCCACTCTGGATAAGCTGGGTCTAGTCCTCTAGCAAATAGTTCAAAGAAGAAGTTTCTACCTTTTGGTGTAGAAATAAATATAGCTTTACCTTTTGTATCACTTAAGGTTGGTCTTAATGCTGCTTCCCAAGCTTCTCTGTTTATTAGTGCTGCTTCATCTATAACTAGCATATCTATCCCAGCACCTCTTAAAGCATTGTAGTTATCAGCACTTTTGAACTCTACTGCTGAACCAGTCTTAAACTCTAACCTTCTAAGAGACTTAATATCTTGTGATATAGCTTCATGTGCTGCATTAGATAAAAGTCTATAAGCTAACATGCTCTGACTATATACAGGTGCTACCCACCAACTTAATGAGCCCGGCTTTTCTAATGCTTGCTTAGTTATTTCATATAGACAAGCTAAAGTTTTACCCCATCTTCTACCAGTGTTACATACTCTAAAACGAGCTGTAGAGTTGTGTAACTGTAACTGGGTTGGATGAGGTTTATATTTAATTATTACTTCCCGCATCCAACCCTCTAAAGTCTATTATAATAGGTTTATCAGTTTCAATAGTTCTAGTTTCTTTCTTACCCCATCTTTCAGGATATCTGCGTTCTAGTAGCCAAGCTTTAGACTGCCATGATGGGTCGCTGTCTATATACTTTATCCAAGTAGCTTCTCTAGCTGCTTCTGCTTTTTTAATTGCTTCGTAAAACTCTCTATATTTACCACTTTTAGCTTTCTCACCTATTGACATCCAGCGGCAGAATGTAGATACATGTATACCTACTAAGCCACAAGCTACACAAGTGTAGTTTCCTGCAGATAGATATTCAACTAATTTATCTTGAAGTTCTGGAGTTAATTTTGTTGGTCTACCCAAAAATAGTCATCCTTTATACATATTTTCCCTTTCTACTATATAATATCGAAATAAAACGAAAATATTCTAGTGTGATATAATAAATTTTTAATAATTTTCACTAGCGTATTTAGCTTGTTCATAAGTAAAGCCTGCTTGCTGTAATTGCTTAATTAACTCTTCACCAGTAGAGTGTAAATACTCTACTGCATACCTAGTAGCTTGTTCATTCCAGTCAGCTCCGCAGTGGTCTGCTGCATACTTAGCTTGTTCTTTAGTAAAACCAAAGTTCATTAACAGTTCAACTAGTGAGTTATATGAAGAAGGTGCCATACTCAAGCACACCTTAGCATATCTTACTGCTTGTCTATTCCAATTTACTTTACAGTTATCTACTGCTTCTCTAGCTTCTGCTGTGGTATAACCATCACACTTTAATTGTTGAATTAAACTTCTACGAGAAGCTGGAAATACATCTAAATAATTCCTAGCTGCTTCAGTTGCACTTTTCACAAAGTTCACGGTATTCGCCCCCCACATAATTGGTCTGGTGTGAAGCCATCTACTAGTAATTGGATATATATTCTATCACAAGGTATGTAATTACTATAATGCTCTGCTGCTCTTACTACTTGTTCGTTCCAGTCTACGTTACATAACTCTATTGCACGGGTTGCTTGTGCTGGAGTATAACCATCATTTAGTAAGAATAGATATAAGCCTCTATAAGATAGAGGATATTCTTCTAAGTATTTCTGAGCTGTATTTACAAGGGGGAGAGTTAATAATACATTTACTAATATGAGTAAGCTAATTATAATGGTTATAGTTTTCATTTTATTCCTCCTTTAGAGGGGACAAGCCCCTCTTATAATTGTAATATAACTAAGAACTTTAAAGCTTCTTCTACTGGTAATAGAAAGCCTTTAGAAGTTGGAGTTTCTACTTTTCTAAACCTATCACTACACTTCTTAAGTTGTTCTTTAGAAAACACATAGATAGTTTGGTAGTCTCCAATAAGATATAACCAAGTGTTGTCATTTCTATAAATACCAGATGGGACATAGTCTTTCTTTTTAGGGTCGCTTTTTTCAGCTGTTTCTATGTAGAAGTTACCTGTTTCTCTAAACTTACGGTCAAACTTTATCTCTATACCTGCTTTATTCTCACCACCACCTAATTGATAGTTTCTAGATCTGTAGGTTACTAGTGGTATGCCTAGGTTATAAAGTTTCTCAGTTACATAGTCTTGGAAAGCTAAGCCTTCTTCTAAGCAATTTTTATAGTTCTGGTTCATGCTACTCCTCCTAGTATTTTTTCTATGAATTTCTGCTCACCATCATCATCCCAAGCCACACCACAATACTCAACTGCATATTTAGCTTGTTCTGGATAGAAACCAGCATATTCTAGTTGCTTAACCATACCATCACGTGAGAAAGGACGTAACTTAGCATATTCTCTAGCTCTTATTATAGCATTCTCTACCCAGTCTGCATCACAGTTGTCTACTGCATACAAAGCTTGGTCATGAGTAAAGCCTTCGTATTCTAATTGTTTAACTAATTTATCATAAGAAAAAGGCATAATGTCTAAGTATAACTCTGCTGCTCTTAATGCTTGTTCGTTCCAGTCTATATTGTAGCTATCTACTACTTTTTCTACTTCAGCTGGGTCAAAACCATCATCAACTAATACCTCAATGAACCTCTTCCGTGAACAAGAGTAAGCTTTAAATAATTCTAAGAAAACTTTGTTAATGTTTTTCTTTCTCATGTTATCTCTCCTCTATATGGTCTACTGCATACAAAGCTTGGTCATGAGTAAAACCGTCATGTTCTAGCCGCTTAACCATACTTTCTCTAGTGAAAGGATGCAATTTAGCATATTTTATTGCGGTTCTAGTAGCATTTTCATTCCAGTCTGCTTTACAGTTATCAGCTCCGTATGTTGCTTCATCAGTAGTAAAACCTGCAAATTTTAATTGGTCTATTACTTCACTATAAGAAGTTTTGAACACTTTTGAATATAACTCTGCTGCTCTTACTGCCTGCTCGTTCCAGTCTATATTGTAGCTATCTACTACTTTTTCTACTTCATCACGACTAAAACCATCATCAACTAGTTCATTTATTATTGCTTCTTTGGAGTAAGGATAAGTTTTTAAGAGTCTTAAGAAAATGTTATTAAGGTTTTGTTTTTTTGTAAATATCCTCATTACATTTCACCCCCACAAACTATATTAGCAGCATATTCAGCCTGCTCTTGAGTAAAACCATAGGTTAACAAGTAATACATCAAACTATCATAAGTAATAGTAGGTCTAGGTGTAACTATCTCTGTAGCATACATTACTGCTTGTTCATACCAGTCTGCATTACAATTGTCAGCTGCATAAGTTGCTTGCTCTAATGTAAACAAGTCTAACTTTACTAAGTCTTTTATTAAGCTCTCATAAGAATGTATCTGGTATAACATTCTCATATTTGCCCTCATTAAAGCTTCTTCGTTCCAGTTAAAGTTACAGCTATCCACAGCCATAGTTGCTTCTTCAGTAGTTAAGAATAAGTCTGAGCTAACCTCAGCAATTAGTTTCTCACGAGAAAGGTGGAGGAAGCTTTCAATATATCGAGCGTGGTCTATTGCTTCTTCTAGTGGTGAGTGGGGTGCACAACCAATTAAGCTTAGAGCTATTATGACTAACAAGCTTATTAAAACTGTTTGTCTCATTTTTTACAGACCTCCCTTTAATGTTTCTACTAATAATATCGTTTAATTTCATTTTTATTCTACTGTTAAAATAAATATTTTATACTTTTGGTGGAGGCGGCGGGAGTCGAACCCGCGTCCGAAACTCGAGAGTTAGAAGAGCCTACGAGTGTAGCCTCTGTTTTTTAGTTTCGTGAATTACCTTCCCAGAGGCAGAAAAGCAACTCACTATCTCGGTATTTTCGCTTCTGGTACCCGAGAACTCCCAGAAGGTTGCCCACTATTTGACACCTGCTTGAACTCTGTGAGCACCGAGTTCAAGGGTGTGCTGCTTTAATTAAGCA
>Ga0209508_1002950_pt1 | contig 10506 bp, 11 predicted proteins | sample AD_UKC129_MetaG_FD_184427 | JGI IMG/M metagenome (GOLD analysis project Ga0209508, IMG submission 184427) | Active sludge microbial communities of municipal wastewater-treating anaerobic digesters from Canada - AD_UKC129_MetaG (SPAdes) (version 2) | ecosystem: Engineered > Bioreactor > Anaerobic... | reverse complement strand
TCTCACCATATGAACTAAACATGAGTGCAGGAAGCGTGAAGACAGCACTCGATAAGTTAGTCAAGATGGATGTCATCCAAAAAGGTGAGAAAAGGTACGAATTGGTTGATCCATTCTTAGGAATGTGGATGAAGGGGAACAGCTAATTCATTTATTAAGGAGTGACAGTAGTACGAGTAGAAACGTATGGTGTTGAATGAGATTTGTAATTTCAATTAGGATTTTCATATGGGATAGAGCTGAATAAATGAGAGTAATCAGCATATTCATCCCATGAAGCATTTGGATGAAAAGTAAGAGAGTGATAAAATTCATCTTAGAGGGGATGAGACGTATGTACAACAGAAAAATGTATGAGCCTGAATTCAAACTCAATGTTGTCAAAGAGTATCTCAACGGTGATAAGTCTCAAGCACAGATTTGTGAGGAATATTCAATCTCCCCCAGCATTTTCTTCAAATGGTTAAAGAAGTACAAAGAGTCAGGATACGATGGCTCAATATTCGGTGTTAAGAAAGGACAGATATTAAGCCACAACTCAATGGCAACAGAAAAATACATTTCTTCTTTTGTCAAGAGATAAGATCAAATGAAGCATTAGGATACAAGACGCCGAACGAATATGATGAGTATTCAAGAGGAATAGGATGTGAAAAAAGGGTAATAAACAGGGTTGTGGTTGTGAAAAAATGAGACTCTCTTAGTTATTCTGCAAAATCAGGGGGCTTGACCGGTGATGGAAGAGCTGGAGAGAAGATTATAGCACTTATACTTCAAATATGATAAAGTGCCTGTGTACCAAACTGAGATACACCCATAACATTAATGTAATGCGAGGAGTGTGAATATATATTGAGTAGGAAAGTATTGTTCTTGGCTGAATACAATAGTCAATTTACAAGAAATCTATTAGACAAGTTGACAAACGCCTCCCAAGAATATGAATATGCGGTCCTAAGTGGAAGAAACTACTACAAGGATGGTAATTTAATATATCAAGAGAATAATAAAAGCAACAAACCGGCAAAGCTCATTGAAGCTTGGAGATTGCTCAACAAGGTAAATGTTCAAACCTTTGATGTTGTCCATATTCATTTTTTGTCGCCAATATATCTTTTCTACAGGAAGATTTTCAAGGCTAGAAAAGTGGTAGTAACGTTTTGGGGATCTGACTTATACAGGATACCAAAAGAATCCAAATTGAGAAAGTTTATGCAGAGAGATGTTCTTAAACACGCAGATGCAATAACCGTGGTAAACAAGAAGATGATCAGGGATTTTCAGGAAACATTTGGATTTAAGGATAAGCCTATTTTTGTAACAAAACTACCAGTTCTAGTAGATTTACAAACTATAGATACACTTGACCAACAAACTATTGAACTATTTAGAGAAAGATATCAAATACAAAAAGATGACATTATATTAACTTTAGGATATTCGGCAGATCCGCGTAAGAATCATGAGTACATGATAAACGAGGTTTTAGAGCTAAACAAGAATATAAAAAACATATTTGTCTTCCTTCCAATGACATATGGTAATAAGGAATATAGAGAAAAGATAAAGAAATATTGTGAAGAAACTTTTCAGAAACATGGTGTCAAATACGCCGTTTTAGAGAATTTTATGTCAGACCAAGAAGTTGCAATTTTACGGAAGATCACTGATGTCATGGTAAACGTTCAGGATACGGATGCACTTTCCGCTTCGATGGAAGAAAGTTTGTATGCTGGTAGCATAGTTATCAATGGGGCATGGTTAAATTATGACGAATTACTCGAAGACGGCGCTTACTACGAGACGATTCCTGAGCTGAAACCTGGTATCCTAGCATCAAAGTTAGAATACGTTATTAGAAATTTGCCTGATTTAAAAAGTAAAGCAAGAATCAATAGAGAGATTATAGCAAAAAGAAATGATTGGAATGAAGCTACGCAAAATTTCATAACTTTGTATAATAAATTACTGGAGGACAAGATATGAAAATCTTAGTAACTGGTGCTGAAGGGTTTATAGGTTCACATCTAACAGAGCTCTTAGTTGAAAAAGGATACGAAGTCAAGGCTTTTGTAAGATACAACTTCACAAACAATTGGGGCTGGCTTGAGACCTCGAAATATTTGAAAGATATAGAGATATATACAGGCGATGTAAGAGATTACGATTCAGTATACGACGCAATGAAGGATGTTGATGTTGTATTTCACTTGGCTGCGCTCATAGGTATTCCATATTCTTACGTATCACCACTTGCATATATAAAGACCAATACGGAAGGTACGTACAACATATTGGAAGCTGGTAGAAAGCTCGGAGTGGATAGGATAATAGTGACTTCAACAAGCGAGATATACGGAACAGCACAGTATGTTCCAATAGATGAAAAGCATCCATACAATCCGCAGTCACCTTACGCTGCGAGCAAGGCTTCTGCTGATCATTTGGCTCTGTCATACTACAGGTCGTTCGGTACACCTGTAACGATTATTAGACCGTTCAATACATATGGTCCAAGACAATCCGCGAGAGCTATCATCCCCACGATAATAACGCAGGTATTGTCTGGGAAGACGCAAATAAGGCTTGGCAATTTGACGCCGACGAGAGATTTAAACTATGTGAAAGACACTGCAAATGGCTTTATTACTGTTGGTCTGCATGAAAAGACGATAGGTGATGTTTACAACATAGGAAGTGGTAGAGAAATATCGATAGGCGAATTGGTGCAAAAAATCATCGATTTGTTAGGTAGACACGTTGAGATAGTTCAAGATGAACAAAGGGTCAGACCAGATAAATCTGAGGTTGAAAGACTACTTTGCAATGCCAACAAAGCAAAAGCATTGACGGGATGGGAACCAAAATATACTCTTGAAGAGGGATTGAAAGAAACAATCGAATGGATACAGAATAACATGCAATATTATAAACCCGATATATATAATGTATAGTTTGATGGTTTCTACTTTTTTGGAGGTGGTCCTACGAAAGAAATCTTTCTTGATGCAGCGAATGTTGGAGAGTTAGAAAAGAAATATCTATGTGAATGCATCGATTCAACCTACGTTTCATCTGTGGGAGAAAATATAGGAAAATTCGAGAACAAATTTGCTTCATACCTTGGTGCAAAGAGAGCAGTTTCAACGCAAAGTGGTACAAGCGCACTGCATCTTGCACTCTATGAGCTTGGCATTGGACCGGGTGATGACGTAATTGTTCCTGTCATTACATTCATCGCTACTGTTAATCCCATTAAATATGTTGGTGCTACACCTGTGTTCGTTGATATTGATCCAGACACATGGAACATCGATCCAAATGAAATAGAAAGGCATATAACCAAACGTACAAAAGCTATCATTCCAGTTCATCTATATGGTAATCCTTGTGATATGAACAGGATAATGTCAATATCAGAGAAGTACAATATTCCTGTCATTGAAGATGCAACAGAGAGCTTAGGAGCAACGTATAAAGGTAAATTTACGGGCACGTTTGGTATCATGAATGCATTTAGCTTCAACGGAAACAAGATAATCACTACAGGTGGTGGCGGTATGATTGTCACAGACGATGAGAAAAAGGCGGAACATTTGAAATTTCTCGTAAACCAGGCAAGAGACGTGAGCAGAGGCTATTATCATACCGAAGTTGGATTCAACTATAGAATGACAAATTTAGAGGCAAGTTTGGGCCTTGCACAATTCGAAAGATTATCAGAATTTCTCAACAAGAAGAGAACGTTTGCTAAAATATATAAAGAAGGGCTCAAAGGCAACGACAAAATAACATTCCAAGAGTCATACGAAGATGCACAGAGTTCCTATTGGTTATTCTCGATAAAGGTAGAATCAAGTAAATCCATACCACAGATACAAGAAGAACTGAAAGAAAAAGGGATTCCAACCAGGAGAATATTTGTACCAATAGTAGAATTTCCACCGTATAGAGAATACAAGAAAGAGGAATACAAAAATGCATACGAGATATATGAAAAAGTGTTGAACTTGCCGAGTTCAACGGTGAATGATGAAGAACAGATAGAATATGTTGTGGAGGTCCTGAGTAGTGTCATTTGAGGATGATAGTTCAACAAAAGAGCGAAGTGCCATAGTGCTTGTTGGTGGTGGAGGTCATTGCGAGGTAGTTATAGACATAATCAGAGAAGAAAATCTGTTTGGCGAGATTCTAATATCAGACCTACCTAAGAACTTAGGTAAGTACATACTGGATGTACGAATAGATTAGCAAGATGAATGGTGTAACTGCATTGTGGAGGGTTGATCTACCTGAAAATAGAAGAGAAGATAACACAGATTAAAATTCCGTACGACACAAAAATTATTGACGCATTGAGAAAAATGGACCAGATAGATAAAAAGTTACTTATACTTGAGAAGGATGGTAAGTTCTTCTCTTTGGTTAGTATAGGGGATATTCAGCGAGCCATAATCAAGAACTTCGACATAAATTTGCCAGTGTACAAGATTGTGAGAGAAGATATAAAGGTGGCAAAGAAGATCGATAGTTTCCAAAAGATAAAGGACATGATGTTAAAGTACAGGATGGAATTTTTACCCGTTGTGGAAAATGGTGAAATCTGCGATGTTTATTTTTGGGAAGATGTTATTGGCCCATCTAAACAGAGAATAAAAGGAACGATGGACGTACCTGTCGTTATTATGGCTGGTGGTAAGGGTACTAGACTCAGGCCAATAACAAATGTTATACCCAAGCCTTTAATACCGATAGGTGACAATACCATGCTGGAGATAATATTCAGCAGGTTCAGTGAATATGGTGTTAAAAAGTTCTACCTTTCTGTCAATTACAAGTATGAAATGATACAATACTATCTTTCTCAACGTAATCTTAACGACATAAATATTGAGTACATAATCGAGGATAAACCACTTGGTACTGCAGGTAGTCTTTCGCTGATGAGGGAGAGGCTTCAAGGAAGGTGGTTTGTAACGAACTGCGACATTCTGATTAATCAAGACTATAAAGAACTGTTAGACTACCACATCGAAAATGGGAACATATTGACTGTCATCGGTGTACTCAAAAGTGAGGAGATACCGTATGGAGTTATAGAAAAAGACGAAAACGGGAACATATTCAAAATAGATGAAAAGCCTGTTAGAAGTTATATTGTGAACTCTGGAATGTACATTATGGAAAGAAAAGCTCTGGAATATATACCGAAAGATACGTTTTTTAATATGACTGATCTTGTGAAAACACTTATAGATTCCGGAGAAAAAGTTTCCTACTTTCCCGTTAGTGAGAACTCATGGTTTGATATTGGAGAATGGGACAAATATCAAAAGGTATTAGAAGAATACGAAACACTTAAAGAGTTTTTTAAGTGATTGGAGGAGAACAAATGCCAGGATTTCTTGGAGAGATATCTACAGTCGACGTTAAGAAAGGTTTTGGTGAGTCGAATAAGAGTAGCTTGATAAATGAAACAATTGAAAACCAAAAATATTATCTTGAGAGAAGGACGATCAGAAAATTCGAAAATGATAAGGTGTTTAGCGAAGATGATGTGTATATAATCATAACTGAAGGTGTCATACTAAACTCTCTTCAGCTTATTCGAAAATATAATGCAAGAGACCTGAAAAACGCCGTAGTAAGAATGTATGAACAGAATGGTGATACGTTTTTTAATGAATTTAGAGGAAGCTTTTCTGGTTTGTTGTATGATAATAAGAAAGACAAATGGCTAATCTATACGAACCACATAGGCGACAAGCAGATATTTTATGCGTTGCTGGGGAACACAATAATTTTTGGGTCAGAAATGACGTATCTCACTAATTACATGAGAAACAACGGCATCAAGTATACTTTGGACGAAGCTGGCGCATATTTTTTGCTCACCTATGGTTATATGTTAGAGGACTATACTTTGATAGAGCAGATCAGAAAGTTGAATGCTGGAAAGTACATCAAGATTGAGGATGGAAATTTCGAGATTTTGACATATTACGAAGTTGACAACACTCCTGATTATTCGCAAAGCGAGGATGATATAATAGAGAATGTCGACAGGTTGTTCAGAAATGCAGTCAAATTGGAGTTTGAGAAGGATAAGGAATATGGTTATAAACATATTGCCTCACTTAGCGGTGGATTAGATTCGAGGATGACAATTTGGGTTGCGCATGAGCTTGGGTACACAGACCAATTGAATATAACATTCTCGCAAACAGATTACTTGGATGAGACTATTGCCAAAGAAATTGCACGAGATTTGAAACATGAATGGATATTCTGTGCGCTAGACAATGGTAATTATTTAAAGGATATTCGAGAAATGATTGAAGTAAACTTTGGTAATTGTCTTTACTCGGGAGCTGCCCATGAGAACAGTTGCCTTAGTAAAATCAATTTTAGCAATTATGGACTATACCATACAGGGCAGTTAGGAGATGTCATTCTTGGGACTTATTACTCATCAGAGGATTCTCAGAAGCCTTATACTGCGGGTTCTGGAGCTTACTCTCGCTTGTTAGTTACTGTAAACGAAAGTGCATTCCTGAAGAATACTTATTCTAACGAAGAGATATTCAAGTTCTACAACCGTGGATTTACTGGCATTTTACAAGGTAATCTAACTATTCAAAAATATACCGAGGTAACATCTCCATTTTTGGACGTTGAATTCTTCAACTACTGCTTGAGAATACCCCTAAAATATAGATATGGCCACAGAATATATAAGCATTGGATATTGACGAAATATCCTGATGCAGCAAGATACACGTGGGAGAAGATTCAAGGGAAGATAACAGAAAGGACCTACAATGTATTTGGCAGAACTACGACTTTAAGGACTCTACCCAAGAGGGTATTTAACAAATTATTCAAGGGAAGTTCGTTAAATAGTAAATGGCATATGAATCCAATAGACTATTGGTACAACACCAATGATGAACTAAGAGAATTCTTTTTGGATACGTTCAACAAGGGTATAAGTCTGCTCGAGAATGAGAAACTGCGAAAAGATTGCGAGAAAATGTTTACAGAAGGAAAATCCATAGAGAAGACACAGGTTCTAACTTTGCTTGAGGCTTGGAGGTATTATTTCGTAGATGAGAATCGAGATTGAAAATAACAAAGATATTTCGTCCTTAATAAAGAAGTGCTTCTTCACACTTTTTCCACCAAATGTTATAAATAAAATTCTTCAGTTTGTGAGCACCGTATTTATAGTAAGGCTCGTTACAAAAGAGGCTTTTGGTTGATTTTTCATGCGAATAATGTACTAAGCTTCTTCTTACGATACTGCTAACTTTGCATAATAGTAGACCCTGGCCAATGTAAACTCAATGGTTGTAACGAGAAGATGTTGATAAAATCTACGGATAGTGTTTACAAGATACGACGTTAAAATGTGTTAATAAGAGAAGCAGTTAACATAGACCGTAGAGAAGCTATTGAGCCACCGGAAGCCGATTTGAGCATTGTTCACTTAATTTTTACATTGGCCAGGATGGCATAATAGTAGAAATTAACAATTGAATAATAGTATACTTGTCACCTCCTAAGTCTTCGAATAAGTTGTAGATATGTACCCAGCCGTTGATGTATTTTGGTATGTTACTGAATTTCTTGAATCCACGCTTTTTTCATATGAAATCCTTGAGAAGTGAATATCTTGATTCAACAGCGTTGTTGTGACCAAGTTTTACTCTTTAATGTATTCCTGAATCAAATAGTTCTTCAATAGCAAGGATGTGAGTAGTAATAAGCCAAGATACTGATGTTGAATAAAGAAAATAAGGAATAGTGTTTATTAAAAGGATTAAGAAATAATTTTTCGTGACAAAATTTGTAGAAAAACTGTTGAAAAACATTATAAGAATATTCATGTGGGGATTCTTATTCTCAGGATTCGGTAATACATTTCTACGGTTCTATAAATTTTGTTTAATAGTGCCTAAGGGATGCTGTTAACTTTGCATGATAGAAGAGAATAGGGATTGAATAATAGCATACTTGTCACCTCCTAACTCTTTGAATAAGTTGTGAATGTATACCCAGCCATTGATGTATCTCGGTATGTTACTGAATTTTTTGAAACCACGCTTTGCTCGTATGAAATCTTTGAGAAGTGAATATCTTGATTCAGCAGCGTTGTTGTGACCGAGATGTACTCTTTGATGTATTCCTGAACCAAATAGTTCTTCAATAGCTTGTTTGTATACAGGAAGTCCATCAGTAGTAATAAGTTGAGGATGCTCTTTAATTTGTTTGAGTAACTTGATAGCATTAGAATAATCACGATATCTTGAGAAATGCCAAGCAACAATTTTCAAAGTATTCCAATCAACAAGAAGCCAGATGTAATACTTTCTATCTTTGAAAAGGATAACAGATTCATCAGCACTAAGAGAAGAAGCAGAGCAGAAGGTAAGAAGAAGAGAACCGAACTTGATGACCCATTTGTAAATAGAGACATGAGAAACACGAGTAGGCAAAGCATCAGCGATGGCACGGAAAGACAAGTTACGTTTGAAATAGAGATAAATAGCAAGGAAGACAAGGTAAGGATGAACGTGAGAAGAAAATGAAGAAATAGAAGAAGAGATGGGTTCAGGAGGAAGGAAACGATTAATGTTGATTTTAGTTTTACAAGTTCTACAGCGGAATCTGATAAAGCCACGACGAATTTTGTAAATCTGCATAGACTTACCGCAGACAGGACACCTAGGATAGATGAAAGAAAAGAGCTTAGGTTTGTTGAAAGAATGAAGAGAGAAGGACTTGTGACAAGATTTGCAGAGATACTGTTGAGAACCATTGTGAGAATGTCCGTTTTTGTAGAAGTCAGAGGAACCACAGTATGGACATTTGATCATTGGGTATCGCCTCCTTGGGGGGTGGTGCCCCTTTTTAGGATTCAACAATATTATTGCACAGTTTCATAAATTTTGGTTAACAGTATCTGCCTAAGTTTGGAGGGAGAATTTTGAAACCGGCAATTTCTGTTATCATACCCGCATACAACGTTGAAAAATACATACCTAGGACACTCAAATCACTGAAAGATCAGACATTTAAATCTATAGAGGTTGTAGTTGTAAACGATGGTTCCACAGACAATACTCGGAATGTAGTAATAAATGAGTTGACCGGGGCAGGTTTTGATTGGAAGTTGATAGACCAAGAAAACAAGGGAGTTAGTGTCGCAAGAAATATAGGAATCGAGGCAGCTAATGGAGAGTACGTGCACCTTTTAGATGGTGACGATTACGTGGATAATACATTTGCAGAAAAGATGTATCAGAAAGCCAAATCTAACAACTGTGACATGGTTTTTTGTAGATTCGACAAAACTTTACCTGAAGAAAAACTATTGCATTCGTACGATAAATTTTTTAGATCACGTATCTTGAAAAAACTTACGATAAAACCATACAAAGGTCATTTTGTGCTTAAACAATATTTAAAGTCGAAGCTTCACGTATGCACTGGGAACGCTATATACAGAAGAGAATTTCTGCTCTATAACAATTTAAAGTACACTCCAGATTGTGCAATTGGCGAAGATGTAGAATTCATCGTCAAAGCAATTCTTACTTCTGAGAAGATCATGTATATACCTGAACTATTAGCATTCTATGTTTGGCGTGAGTCTTCTACGACACGAAATGTGTTAACTCACACCATTAGAGATAAACTTGAAAATCTTTATGGAGTATACAAACGTGTGTACCAATTCATTTATTCATTAACGAACGATGAGAGGCTTCTAAGGTTATGGCAAGGTAAAATCGGATTGGAACTCTTAAATCTTTTAAAAAGAGCTGTGCTAATGGGTGAGTATATTGATTTGAACAACGAGCTTTCGGATTGTTTGCGTATAGCTGGAAAAGCTAGGTCGAAAGCGCTGGATGATATTATACTTAAAGGAATGCTTAACGTACTTCCACAAGAATTTGTTATGAAAGCACTCTATTGGTATGGCTCGCTCAGGAGGAAAAACAATGGATAAAGCTTTAATACTGAAAAGATATTTCTCATTCTCCATAGGAATATGGATCAATGCGTTGATATCATTCTTTACGACTCCAATCATCACATTGTTGATAAATCCATCAGAATTCGGTAAGGCAACGATGTTTTCAACGGTTTATTCTATTTTCATCTTGTTGATCAGTTCTGGCACTCCAAATTCCTTCATGAGATTTTTTCATCAGGTAAATGAAAGAGATAAGTCTACTTTCTTGTGGAGCTCCATTTCTTTTCCACTTTTGTTCACTTCAATAGCCACGATCGTAATCGTTTTTTTCAGAAATCAGATAAATTCATTCTTGGTCGGAAATGAAAAATCCGCTGCTTCACTTATTTTGATAGGCGCCATCGTAGCAGGCGTATTTCAGATGTTTAATCAGACAATAATCCGTATGAGAGGAAGAGGGTTTCTATATTCCTTCATCCAGATATTCAACTCTTCAGTTAACGCTGCTTTCATTGTTCTCTATG
>Ga0209508_1002944_pt1 | contig 10518 bp, 12 predicted proteins | sample AD_UKC129_MetaG_FD_184427 | JGI IMG/M metagenome (GOLD analysis project Ga0209508, IMG submission 184427) | Active sludge microbial communities of municipal wastewater-treating anaerobic digesters from Canada - AD_UKC129_MetaG (SPAdes) (version 2) | ecosystem: Engineered > Bioreactor > Anaerobic... | reverse complement strand
ATCGTGACGTTATCTTCTTGCTTTTCAAAGTTTCCATTCCTCATAGGTACGGTAAGAACCCTATTGGGTCTATCTCGAGTACTTGTGCTGCGAAGGTTTCCATTCCTCATAGGTACGGTAAGAACGAAGAACGGGTCCAAAGCTACAAAGTTCATCGTAATTTGGGTTTCCATTCCTCATAGGTACGGTAAGAACGTATGACAGCGAGGATGGATGTTGAAGATGATATCAAGAGTTTCCATTCCTCATAGGTACGGTAAGAACCTACTGCCGGCTTCACTTTCAGAGATTCCATTTCCTTGTTTCCATTCCTCATAGGTACGGTAAGAACCCAAGTTGGTAAGGTAACCGACAAGCTGTTTAGTGGTTTCCATTCCTCATAGGTACGGTAAGAACCTATCTGTTCCAGTGCCGTTGCTATCGTATCTTTGCGTTTCCATTCCTCATAGGTACGGTAAGAACTACAAAAAACTTTAAGAATCCATTCGTCCGAGATGAGGTTTCCATTCCTCATAGGTACGGTAAGAACGAAGCGATTTCTTTGCACTCTCCATCTCATCACAATGTTTCCATTCCTCATAGGTACGGTAAGAACTCAGGTAAGACGCTTTCTGCTGTCCGTTATATATAGTTTCCATTCCTCATAGGTACGGTAAGAACCAACGTATCCTCTGCGGGTACAATCTCACGGGCAAGTTTCCATTCCTCATAGGTACGGTAAGAACAAATAAGACTAGCATGAATATTATATCAAAATAAACACTAATTAGTCAAGCAAGTTTTAGAATCTATCGTTCATTATTCTGATAATATTTATTATAAGCCTGTTTGTGATTATAAGGTGGGATCTGTCGATCTTCCATAGTTTTAGTGTTTTTATAGATCGACAGACTTTAATGATAATCTTCTATAAGAGAAGAAATGATCTCATTGGACGTGTGAAAAGAAAATGAAAAAAATGATAGTGCAACGAATTTATGCGTTTTTTGTAAGGTTTTTATTGTGACTAACAAGTTGTCAAAAGGCTCTTGAATAATACAAATATGGCAAATATTTTGTTCAATTTTCTATAGTACTTGATTTACATTAAGGCATTATGATACAATTCAAAAAGAATTATTGCGTGGGGGATTTGTGTGAGAATAAATGTCCTATTTTCCTTTGAAAAGTTAGAGCTCCCAGTTAATTATAATCATATTATGCAATCTTTTATTTTACAGTTGATTGATGATGCTGAGTATCGTAAGTTTCTTCATGATGAGGGATACAAACACAGTACACGTAGTTACAAGTTATTTACGTTTTCGGAGCTTGTTGGAGATTTTGTCTTGGATCGCCAACGCAAAATAATCACTTTCCGTGAGAACGCTGTATTAAGCATATCATCATGCAATGAGAACTTGGTGAGATACTGTGCAGATAGTCTTCTTTTTAAGGACTCATTTCAACTTTTATCACAGACAATGTACGTTCAGAAGATTGATTATGAAAGTGAGAAAATTGAGAGTAATGAGATAACAGTGAAAACACTTTCTCCAATTACAGTTTATTCTACAATTGATGATGGTTTCAAAAAGAAGACTGTTTATTTTTCACCACGTGATTCACAGTTTTCTGCCTTGGTAGGAGAGAACTTGATGCACAAATACTTTGCGTTTCACGGTACTGATGAAAGTACGTGTCTTAATCGAGATATAAAGATATTTCCAAAGGAAGAAAAGAGCTTGCGTAAAGTTGTAACGAGGTACAAGAATTTTGTCATTGAGGCATGGAATGGAGTATTTGTAATCCAAGGGGACCCAGCTCTTCTTCAAATTGGTTATGATGCTGGTTTCGGTTCGAAAAATTCACAAGGATTTGGACTTGTTAAAATGTTGTGATTTTACCTTCCTTAATGGGAGATGATAGTGTGGGATTGATTGATGCACTTTACACGATTGGTAAGGAGTTTTCATCTAAAACAAGTGAGATAGCGGACTATTTGTCTCTACCAATGCAAAATGGTAAAGAGATAAGAGTTTATTTGAGTATATCAAACATCGAAGATTTGAACTCTGTCGAAGATAAACCATTACAAATCCTAGGTGTTTCGAAAATTGATGTGGCAGATTTTCTTTCAGGAATCGGCAACGATGAGGAAAAGAAAGAGAGATATCTTTACAAAGATCCGCCCGGTGCGAATACATCTTGGCGATACTCTCCTCTTTTAAGGCTCGGAAAGCCAAAAGTTGATAGAGAAAAGAATCGTATCACTTTTTTTGGAGAGGAAAATTCGTATATTGAAAAGATAAAGAATATGCTATATGACTTCGAAAGAATGAAGTATTTTGAGAAGGGGAGCACTGAGAAGGTTATAAACGATCTGATTGAAAAAGCTGATAGAATACTTGAATGTTATAGTGATAAGAACAGTAGCTATATAATCATTTTTGGAATTGATAGAGATGGAGAATTCATATACCCGGGAGAATTTGCTACATTTCGTAGGTACTTTTTCGAGAAGCTTAAAGGGAGTCTCTCTGCTGCTCAAAATGACGGAAAGAAGAGATGTAATTACTGCGGTGAAGAGGCTAAGTCCTTTGTCAATTTCGACGAAATCTTTCCATTTGCGACATTTGACAAACCCAATTTCCTTCCAGCAATCAATAGGAACTTCTCAAATAAGGTCTACATGATATGTGATAAGTGCTACAAAGTATTTCAAAATTCAACTACATATGTCCAGTCTCATTTCATAGATAAATCGATTATATACGGGATTCAGATATGGGTCATTCCTGAGTTTTTTACGGTGGATCAAAATACTTTCGACAGAAGCTTTAAAGAGCTAAAGGATTATTTTCTTACGGACAAGAGCTCAAAAGAGGAACTTTTGGATTATATCACGGACGAAAGCACAGTAGAAGAGTTCACATCGGTTTTTCATTTCATTTTTCTCGAGCAGAACCAAGCACAACTTATAGTGCACAAGATGATTGAAGATGTCCCAATAACACGTATAAGAAAGTTGAAAGGTATCTGGAAATATACTGTAAACACATTAGGCTACAGCTTTGATGAGAAGCTTTCCACTGCTCTGAAGACTGTTTACAGAGTTCTGAACAACCTTGTACTGAAAGAAGAAAGTGAAGCAAAGGTGATGAGAGATCTTGCAGTCAATACCATTAGCCAAATACTCAGTGCAGAAATGGTTGATACAAGTCTGTTGAAACGAGAGTTTGTTTCGAGAATATCAAAACTGATGAACAACGATCAGAAGAAATCACAATTCAACTTCATTCTGAACGATTTTCTTGTTTTAAATGAATTCTTATCCAAATACAATTCATCCTTGGAGGGATTGATATGATAAGACATACTGAGTTCTTGGATAACTTTTCAGACAAATTTCTGCAAACGGATTTCGGCAAGGGCGTATTGTTAGCTGGTGTCGTTTTGGGGTATACAGCTTACGCTCAGGTGAGAAGAAGCACCGGTGAAAATTCATGGGGTAAGATCCAAGATGCACCTTTGTACAAGCAACTGAATTTCGGAAAGCTTGAACTCAGAGATGTAAAAAGGCATCTATCTAGAATACCCGAATTTATAAAAGCGTACAGGATAGATCCAGCTTCCTTGCTGGAAGATCTGACTGCGTATTCTCAAGAGCTCATTTTGAAGTCAGGTAATGCCAATCTTGGTGTAGACGGAAATTTTGCGTTCGTAACCGGTTTTATGAATTCGAAGAGATACTTCTACGAAATTTATAAGGATTGCATGCAGTCCAAAGAACAAAGTGCAGAAACGCAAGAGAGCATAGGGGGGAGTGCAGATGAAGAGTAGGAAGGAATTGCTTTTTGTGTACTCAGTGAAGGATGCGAACCCGAATGGCGATCCACTTAACGCAAACCATCCAAGGTACGATGAAGAAACAGGACAGGTGTTAGTATCAGATGTGAGGATAAAGCGAACGATACGCGATGAGTTTATGAGAATGAAGAAGAATGAAGATGAATACGAAGAGGTATTCATAGACGGTTTGCCGAAAACGATGAAGAATCGTTATGAAGAATTAAAAAGTAAGTACACTGATAAGGAAAAGGCACAGGAGATATTGAAAGAGTGTATAGATGCAAGGCTCTTTGGTGTAACGTTTGCACTTGGCGAAAAGGCAACTTTCGCATGGACTGGACCAGTTCAGTTTAAATGGGGAAGGTCACTTCACAAGGCAAAGGTTGAATTCATCCAAGGGACTGGTGCGTTCGTAACAAACGAAGGTGGAGAGCAGAGGACGATAAGGAACGAGTACATAGTTCCATTCGCAATTATCGCAACATATGCAATAGGGAATCAATATGCATCTGTTCGCACAGGTGCTTCGGATGACGATTTTGATAAGCTTGTTGAAGCATTGTGGAATGGGACAAATAATCTCATTACTCGATCGAAAACTGAACACAGATCGAGAATGCTACTGGTCATTGATTATGTAGAAGGATTCAATGGATTGATAGGATCCCTCGATGAACGCATAAGGCTCGTGAAAAAAGATGGTTCGGAGCTCAACGAAGATGAACAGCTAGCTCTACGAAATATCACTGAAGTTTCAATTGATCTTTGTGAAGTTTCCAAGAAGCTTGAGACTCTTTCTGATAAAATTGAAAAAATTAAGGTGATAAAGGACCCAGATTTGGAAATTTTAGGGTTAGATTATTTACAAAGTAAGCTCAGGGAAAAAGGGAAAAAAGTGGTGGTTGAACTGAGGTGATACACAATGGCTGTGGTATTTGAAATTAGTGGCGACTACGCTATGTTTCGCAAGTTCTATACGACCACATCATCAGTGTCGTATCCTTTTCCGCCACCTTCTGCTGTTGGCGGAATGATTTGCGCAATAATTGGAGAAACTAACAATTCCGAAAACGCTGCTCATTTAGCTGATTATTGGAACGTGCTATATGGTAATAGAATAGCGATTTCTGTGTTGAGCCAGACGAAATGGTACACAGCGAGTGTGAATTTTTGGAATTTCAAAGATCCAAAGAAAGCAATTCACAACATCATAAAGCACCAATTTGTGAAGAATCCTCGATATAGAATATACGTTGAAGGTCCATTGGAGGAAAGGCTTCTGCCGTTTTTGGAGACTGGAAGTTTTGTCTTTACACCTTACCTTGGAACTGCATATGCATTTGCAAATATAACTTATATCGGTTCATTCGAGAGCATACCAGTGGATGATGGCACCATTTCCGTTCGAAGCATTATACCGCTAGAATGCAAGCCGAAAATAGATTTTGTTAAAACAGGTGGGGTCTTCAAAGACATAGTTCCTTTCCAAATGGATGCAGAACGAACACTCGAAAAAAGTATTACCGTCTTTTATCCATCTGATTTCTCTAAAGGTACTTATGTTGAAAATCCGAAGGAGATAGGAGCTGTTAGGGTTGGAGATGATACCATCGTTTTCCTTCCTCGATGGGAAGAAGAGCCATCCTGAGAAGCTTTTGAAAGATCACTTAGAAGGTGTTTGGCATAAGGCAGAAGAGATAGCGATGTATCACGGATATGATGAACTCATCGAATCACTTAAGAATATATGCGTAACTCACGATTTAGCAAAAGCACACGAAAGGTTTCAAAAACATCTTGTTCAAAAGGGAATAAAGTATGCGCACGCTGAGCCTTCGTCGATAATCACGTTCATGATGAGCAAAGATGTTTTTCAAGCGGAATTGGTCAGGCGACATCACTCGTATCTGGAAGACTTTGAGCAGATCGCAGTTTTTTGGAGAGAACTTGACTATACCGACGCTATCAAGCAAGTAAGTGAATTTGCTGGTAAGGAAGAATCGTTTTACATCGATGAAAAACAATGGCACTCGTCTTTAAGAATCTTACGCCAAATAGAAGCTGACGAGACAAATTTTGACTCATTATGGCTGAGGCTAAGACTACTTTATTCGATACTGATTACGGCTGATCGCCTCGATTCTATAGGTGTTGATGACATAAATTTTGAAAATATTCAATACGATGAAGAGAAGTTCGAAAGATATATCGAAACTCTTCCAAAAGACGAGTTGGCGAGTTGGAGAACAGAGATCAGGACTGAAACGATAGAGAACGTGGATAAGATAGAAGGCCCCGGTGTCTACACTATCTCTCTTCCAACGGGTGCCGGAAAAACTTTGATAGGTCTTCAATCTGCAATGAAACTGGCTTCAAAGTTCTCGTTAAAGACAATTGTGTATGTATTGCCGTTTATAAGCATAGTGGATCAGAATACAGATGTGGCAAAGAATGTTTGTGACAAAGTGCAAGAGGACCATCATTTAGTAAGCATGGAGCGTGAAACAGAGGACCTAACTACACTGGAGAGATTTATAATCTCCTTCAGGTATTTCAAAGATCCACTCATCGTGACCACTCTCGCGAAATTTTGGGAGGTATTATATTCACCAGCTGCGAACGATTCTATGAGTTTGCATAGATTGAAAGATGCAGTTGTCATACTCGACGAACCGCAATCTATACCAGCAAAATACTGGCAAGGTTTTGGACAGACTCTCAAATTCCTCTCTGAAAAACTTGGTACTTACTTCATACTCATGACTGCCACGCAACCTATGATCGCAAAGGGTGAAGAACTCGCTCCTAAAGTCTCATTCCCACGCAACAGACATGAATACAATGTGAGCAACGAAAAGATCACTTTAGACGATATGAAGGTGATTATCGACGAGAATGCATCTTATCACAATAGGTCTTCTTTAGTCATTTTGAATACGAGAAAAGAAGCACTGAAATCGTATGTTTTGTTGAGGAATATTTTGGGAGAAAATCTATTCTTTCTATCGGCGTGGGTTATACCCGAAGAAAGAATGAAAAGAATCAAGAAGTTAAAAGAACTTGAAAAGCTCGGAAGGCGCAGAAATTTAGTTTCTACCCAAGTAATTGAGGCAGGTGTGGATCTCGATTTCGATTATGTTTTCCGTGATATGGCACCTTTCGACAGTATCGTTCAAGCTGCCGGAAGATGCAATAGACGTATGATGAACGAAGTTGGAAGGATAGACATTGCTGAGATAGTTCGAGAAGACAAATCAGGCAGGTCTTATGCTTCGTACGTGTATGATGATATTTCTCTTGACGTAACGAAGGAAATATTGATGCAGAGAAAAAGGTTCTTCGAAACGGACGTTCAAGAAATGCTCTCGAAATACTACGACCAACTTGGAAAGAAGAAGTACCAGGAAGGGCCGTGGTACAACATATGCGAAGGTCAGTGGAGCAAGTTTAATTCTTTGATAGCAGATGTTTCTTACGAGGAAACAGTTTTAGTCGATATAGATGGTACAGTTTCTGAGCAGCTTTACAAACTCGAAAGCATGGAAAATACCTTGGAAAATTTGGATGCAAAGAGGAATGTCTGGAAGAGAATTCAAAAGTACGCCATTACAGTTCCAAAAGGAGAAATGCAGGCATGGGAGGATGGAATCAACGATGTCATTTTAGATAAAGAAAAGAAGCTTGAGTTCAAGGGGAACGGTATTTGGCTTATCTCCAAATCCGGAATTGGCGAGATATACTCTACGGAAGTTGGCTTCGTTCCTTTCAGCATGAAAGAAGAAATATTTGGTGACCTTTATGGATGAAGGAATCATCACGGGATATTCTGTCTTGGCTTATTCTGTTTGTAGAAGAGAAGCGTGGTTGGTACTTAGAAGATTTGTTCCAGAACAAGATAATCCATTTATAGAGCTGGGTAGATTCATACATAGTAACTCGTATGAAGGAAAGGGTGAAAAGGAGATAGAGCTTCCAGGAGCAGTTATTGATCTGATGTGGAACCAAGGAAAGTGTACAATAGTTGGCGAGATCAAGAAATCTTCTAAATCTTCTAAGGGAGCAAGAGTTCAGCTACTTTATTACCTAAGACTGTTGAAAGATATGGGCGTTGAAGCAACTGGTGTAATACTACTTCCAAATGAGAGAAAAAGGATAAATGTGGAGCTGGATGAAGAAACGAACAAAGAAGTAGAAGAGATAATAGCTGGACTTAGAGAACTGATGGAATTGTCTGTACCACCGCCACCAAAATGGATTGGGGCGTGTTCAAAGTGTGGCTTTTCTGAATTTTGCTGGGCTGGTGATGAATGATATGAAACCAGTATATATCTTTCAAAGTGGTATGCTGTCAAGGAAAGGTAACACCTTAGCCTTTAAGAGCCAAGAAGATGATAAGACAAAGTATTTCCCAGTGGAAAATGTTTCGGAGATAAAGATATTCGGTGAAGTCGATCTGAACAAAAGAGTTTTGGAGTTTGTTTCCAGCAACAATATACCGATTCACTTTTATAATTACCATGGTTTTTACATAGGCAGTTTTTATCCGTATGAACACAATACGAATGGAATGACCATTGTAAAGCAAGTTGAACACTACCTATCCGAGAAGAAGAGATTAGTTCTTGCTAAGAAGTTCGTAGAAGGTGCTATGAGAAACATGTTAAAGATAGTCGAGTACTATGAAAGAAGAAGCGAGAATCAAAATCCAAGGTCTTACAGAGAAAAGCTACAGGAAATCTTGGCACGATTGGATAACGTAACTTCCATAGAAGAACTCATGGCACAAGAAGGTAACTACAGAGAAGTTTACTACAGTTTTATCGATGATATCGTCGTTTCAGACGATCTTTTCAAAATAGGAACTCGTGAGAAAAGACCTCCAACGAACTGTATGAATACGCTTGTAAGCTTTGGAAATTCTTTGATGTATTCAACAGTCTTGACTTACATATACCAAACTCCTCTCGATCCAAGGATAGGATATCTGCATTCGACGAACTTTAGGAGATTTTCATTGAATTTAGATATTGCGGAGATATTCAAGCCTGTTATAGTTGATAGAACGATCTTCAACCTTGTCAATAAAAGGATGATCAATGAGAAACATTTCAAGAAGGTAGAAGGTGGCATTCATTTAAACGACGACGGAAAGAAGATATTTATCCAAGATTACGAGGATCACTTGAACACAACAATAATGCATAAGTCTTTGAAGAGAAATGTAAGCTATCGAAGTTTGATAAAGCAAGAAGCGTACAAGGTTCTAAAACATTTACTCGAAGAAAAGGAATACACCCCATTCCTTATGAGGTGGTAAGATGTACGTCATTATGGCTTACGATGTTAATGAGAAGAGGGTGGTAAAGGTACTTAAAAAGGCAAGGCAGTATCTTACGTGGGTACAAAATTCCTTGCTTGAAGGTGAGATCACCACATCGAAGCTCGAGATACTAAAACAAGAGATCAAGAAGATAATTGACGAAGAAGAGGATAGTGTAACGTGGTACGTGTTTGAATCTAATAGATTTTTCAAAAAAGAAACGTACGGAGTTAAAAAAGGTGAACCAAATGATTATATATTCTGAAGTTTTGATACATTAAATCATTACTTGACTCAGACATTTTTTCCACATCTTTTCCATTCTTAAGTTCCGATACTAGCTAATTTAGTGAAAAATGTGCAATAATGTGTAGATTATAAAATTTGCTCTCCTCCCTTTCTCTTTCCGCTCTGCTTTCTCACTCAATTCTGATGAATCTTTTTTGCTTTTCAAAGATAGAAAGTATTACATCTGGTTCCTTACTTGTTCATTTCAATTCCTCCAAGGTACGGTACAAACGCTGCCACTACGCAGTAAAATGGAGCGTCACCCGTGGTTATTTCAATTCCTCCAAGGTACGGTTCAAATACACTGTAAAGCATAATGTATTATCTACGCAGATTTTCAAGCTCTGTGATATAGTGAATCAATTTTGGCCACATTACTAAACTCGCTACAATCGATATTATTAGGAGCACTAATGATATACTCGTTACAATTATTAGTAATTTAATCAATGTATTTAGTGGCTGATCAAATACTACTTTAATTACACGCTCATCCTGTCTATCAATATTGTCCGATTGCTCAAAAACTTGTTCATTTGATCGTCTCACTGTACCATCTTCTACTGGTGTTACGTATGCAGGTTTATCAACACTTTGTTCGTTTGATTGTTCTATATGTTCATCTTGTCCATCATCGGATCTTTTTCTAGTTAGCAGGAAGGCTAGTAATAGAATAATTCCTATTACAATTAGTGATGCAATAGTTGTTCCACTCATGATTTCCCCTCCTCTAATTTATAGATACTGTTAACTAATTTAGTGAAAACGTGCAATAATGTGTAGATTATAAAATTTGCTCTCCTCCCTTTCTCTTTCCGCTCTGTTTCCTTCCTCAATGCTGATGAATCTTTTTTGCTTTTCAAAGATAGAAAGTATTACATCTAGTTCCTTACTTGTTCATTTCAATTCCTCCAAGGTACGGTACAAACTATAAATTTATAAATATTATATCACACCCTGGCCAATGTAAAATCTAAGTGAACAGAACTGTGTATAGCTTCGGTTGTTTCTTCAGCATCCCTATCAAGTATGTTAACTCCTGCCCAATTAACCTTATCGTTAACTTCGTAAACAACGTC
>Ga0209508_1002937_pt1 | contig 10535 bp, 9 predicted proteins | sample AD_UKC129_MetaG_FD_184427 | JGI IMG/M metagenome (GOLD analysis project Ga0209508, IMG submission 184427) | Active sludge microbial communities of municipal wastewater-treating anaerobic digesters from Canada - AD_UKC129_MetaG (SPAdes) (version 2) | ecosystem: Engineered > Bioreactor > Anaerobic... | reverse complement strand
ACCAAAACCCCGGCTTCATCTAATAATCTCGGAGAATCAGGACGCGAATGAGGAAACATAGGTATCCATCTATCTCCCATTAATGGACCATAGTTTACAGGTATACGCCGGCTACTAAGTTCATTTGCAACCATATATGCCTCATCTCCATGATCCACAGTAAACTCAAAACCAAATTCGTCTTGAAGTCTGAAAAGCGGGTAAAAATCAGCAGGCGTCATTGAATGAATTCTTGCTGGAATTTCTCTGCGTAAGACCATAGACAGCACTTCTAGCGTAAATCGCTCAAATGGACTCTTCTCTATCTCTCTTTTTTTCTCATCTGAAGCATTCATGTAATCTCTAGCCAAGGTAAAGTATCCCCTTAGTATCGAAGCAATACCCATTCTCGTCGAAGGATAAGGGGTGTCCTTAAAGGGTTGTGGCGCTTTTCTACTACCTGCTGTCCAAGCCATCTTAACCCCAGCTGGATTACGTAAAATTCTGTCACTTAGGTTTTCACCTGCAGCTTTTAAAGCTACATCTGTCCCCCCAATAACATTCGAACTCCCGGGATGAATAATCATAGCCGTTACACCACCATCTAACGCGTCTTGAAACCCCTTATCGTTGAAATCGATTCCATCAATTGCTCTTACAAATCCAGTGGTAGCATTAGTAGCTTCATTTACATCTGAATATTCCCAGTCCAAACCCTCAGGAACAATACCTACATGGCAATGACAGTCTATAAACCCGGGTACGATCCATTTCCCTTGCGCGTCTATAACCTGTGCGTCCGCTGGGGAGTCTATATCTCTCCCTATTGCAACAAATTTGCCATTCTCGATAAGAACTTTACCATTTTCAATAACCTCTCCAGTGACAGTAACTAGATGCCCGCCATTTACTACCAACATTTTCCCTCTCCCCCAAACTTTTTTACACTGTTTCCACCAAATGTCTCAACTGGTCCAACCAAGTGGCCGAGTTTTCCAGAAACAATCTGACCATCTACAAAAACTGCTTGAATTGGAGTCAATATTTCTAGCGGATCTCCTTTAAAAAGAACGAAATCAGCATCTTTTCCCCTTTCCAGTGATCCTACCTTGTCAGCCACACCAAGAATTTTAGCAGGGTTAATAGTTATAGTCTTGAGAGCATCTTCATACTCCATACCCTTACCAACAAGCATACCTGCGTGATAAGGTAAGTACCAAGCAGGGAAGGTGGGATGATCACACGTTAAAGCCACACATATGCCGTGTTCCGAAAGGATTATAGCGTTCTTTATAGATATGTTTTGCAATTCAGGTCCTCTTCTGGTAAGCGTAATAGGGCCCACTACACAGTCAATTCCTTTTTCAGAAATGGTACTTGCGACCATGTAACCTTCAGTGACATGATCCAAAACTAAATCGAATCCGTATTCTTCACGAAGGCGTAGGGCTGCAAGAATATCCCTAGCCCTATGAACATGAATCCTTGCTGGAATTTCGTGTGAAAGTAGAGCACGCATATACCTGAACCTTGGTTTCAAATCACTCTGTTTGCCTTCCTCCATGGCAGCTCTAATGAGGGCTATTTCACCCATCCTTGTTGCCGGCACTTCTTTCCTTTGGCCAAAAAACCTTTTAGGGTGGTCTCCCAAAGCCATTTTTAATCCGGCATTCTCCTTCAGCACTTTCGGACCACAGCCTTGGACTGCCGTTTTAATAACAGAGCCTACTCCTTCTATAACCCCTATCTGTTCAACAATTTGCCCATAGCTTACAGCGCTGCCAGGTAAAAGACACACAGTCGAAACTCCACCCTGGACGCACCTTATTACATCTTCTTCGAATGGATTAAATCCATCAAGTGCCAATAAATCTGGATTTACTGCTGACGAGGCCTCGTTGCCGTCCGCGACACTAAGACCTTCACTCTGCATTCCCAAATGGCTGTGCGCGTCTATAAAACCTGGAACAATTTCATATCCATCTGCAGATAGAATATCGCAATTATCCGGTAAAGCCACATTAGTTCCAATATCCACGATCTTACCCTGATCGACAAGCAAAGTACCTTTCTTAATTACTCCGTGTGATCCACAAGTATGGATCAATGCATCACAAATTGCATACATTCAATTACCCCCTTTGTAAGGTCCTTCCTAGGCCTCACATAGTCAATTCAACTGCTATACAATGTTACTTTTGAAGCTTCACGTATTCCGCTACTGCCAAACCACTTCCAAGCTGTACAGATATAAGCCTTTTTATCGGAATTACACTGTAGTTTAGATCATCCATAAGGGCAACATTACACTGATCTAACTTAACTATGGCATTGTTTCTAACATCTTCTAATGCTCTTATTACCGCAGGAGAATATTTTTTCTGACAACACTCCAGCTCGTACTCAGCACAGCGGAACAGAAGTCCAAGCGTCAACATGCTATAAAAACGTGTTACTTGTAGATTATCGAATTTTTCAGCGATGGTCGCAAGCCGCTGGCATTCCTTACTTGTTTCTGCCCAGCGCTTTTCAGCATCAACCGATTTCGGACCAGTAGATAAAAAGTCATCCAGCGTTACCTTAAACGGGTTTTCAGGGGACAAATAATTCTCAATCTTCTCCATTTCCATTTTTGCAAAGTTATAAACTTCCAATCTGATTTCGCACGCATTTAAAACAGCATCCTTGCGAATCATATCTGAAAGTGTCGTGTCTTCGATGCGGGCATCATAAAAGTACGGTACTTCACAGACTAGCCCAAATGCATTTTCATTGTTTAACTTCAAGTAATCTATGCTAGACGTACCACCACTTATCATCTTACCAGGATCTTCATCCGTAAACTTTTCGTAGTAGTCGTAAGTATCTTTTGTGCTAGGTAATCTATAAACAGCCTCTCCAAACTTCTGAGCATACGGCATTTCTGGTTCACCTAAGCTGAGTGGAACATTATTTTGCCTAGCTAGTTTGTGAAAAGTCTCGTACAACCAGGGGTCTCTTGCGGCATCAGATATGTACCAGTATGCTCCGCCAAAACCCGCATTATGCAGAGAATACATGAAATCAGGTTTAACAGCGTCTATTATACTCATTAATGCTTTAGTTTCAGGAATAGGATTGCTAAATTTCAACGTCTTATAACTTATAGGAAAAGTCCATTCAACTTGTTGGTGCGACGCTGGCCTAAAAAAGTTTCTAGCATAATTATAAGGCGTGAAAGGACCTCTAAACCAACCTTCATTCAGCTTTGTCCCATCTGGATCTACGCATTTAATTATATACCAGGTAAAACCAAGTTCAGATAACAGCTGAGGGTCAGAGGCCAATTTTTGGGAGAAAAACTCTAACATCATCGCGCCAATGGGTTCATTAGGATGGGGGCACCCAAACACAAGGGCATTTTGAGGTTCGTGTCCAATTTTCAAACATAGTATTGGATGTCCAGAGCGAGAACTTCCGATTTCTAATAGCTTTACATTTTCTGGGAATTCCTCAGCGAGCTGCCTCGAGTTTCGGTCGAGCTCGTCAACGCTTAGAAAATACTCATAATCCGGAATTTCCTCCAGTATTGATTTAATATTCATGACTGTACCTCCTTTTAATTCTTGGGGTTAAAACACCAGACAAGATGCCCACCACCGAGATCAACACAATCTGGATACAAATTCGCACATTCCTTAGTCTTCCTAAAGCAGCGCGGAGCAAAATAACATCCAGGTCCAGGATTAATAGGAGTGGGTGGCTCTCCACTTAATGTTATTCTTTCGCGCTTGTTACGTGGATCTGGAGATGGAGAATTAGAAATCAAAGCCTCAGTGTAAGGATGAGCAGGGCTGAACACAACATCATCAGCGTTTCCAATCTCCACAATCCTACCAAGATACATCACCGCAATTCTATTAGAGACATACCTTGTGACAGAAATGTCATGACTTACGAAAAGAATACTTGTCAAATTCTCCGCAGAAAGATCAAGCAATGTGTTTAGAACATCGGCCCTTACTGACACATCAAGCATTGACACAGGTTCATCGGCAACCAAAAGTAGCGGTTTGAGAAGCATGGATCGTAATATGCAAATCCGCTGTAACTGCCCGCCACTCAACTCTCTAGGGCGTCTCAACAAAAAACTTCTGGCGGGCTTCAAGCCAATGCCCTCCAGTCCTTGCAAGCATATTTCACTACGCTCTTTCGCAGATGAGCCGATTTGATGTAGTTCCAACGCCCTGCTTAAGGCACGTTCAATAGTTTCTCTAGGATCAAGAAAATCAAAAGGGTTTTGCATCACAATTTGGGCTTTTCGACGAAAACTCTTTGGCTCTCGCTTGAGCATTTCGGAGATATCTTCCCCTTTAAACAAGATTTTCCCTGCAGTCGGTTTTTCTAAACCGAGTAAAACCCGGCTCAGAGTCGACTTTCCACATCCACTTTCCCCGATAAGGCCTAAAACTTCCCCCTCTTCAATAAAAAAGCTAACATCATCTACACTCTTGACAAAAGCTTGTTGGCCATGTGATAGAAGCACACTTCTCCTTACCGGATACCATTTTCGAAGCTCTTGTACAACTACAGGCTTACCAAGCATGTCAATCATAGGCCCTCACCTAAATACTTATGGCAGGCAACAAAATGACCTTGCCGCAACTCATCTTCAGTTTTAAGCTCCCCATCGCTAACGTTTACAAGCTTTAGTTCTGGCAATTTCCACTTACATTCTTCCATGGCTTCTGTACACCTTGGCTCAAAGGGGCAACCAGCAAACGTTTGTCTCAAATCGGGCAACTCACCCTGAATACCCACAATCTTTTTCCGTCCTTTAGTCAACGGCGGGATAGAATTGATAAGTCCACAAGTATAGGGGTGCAACGGCTTTACCAAAACAGATTCTACGTTTCCAATTTCCACAATATGGCCAGCATACATGACAGCTATACGCTTGCATAAATCCGCAATAACAGAAATATCATGAGTGACTATGATGAATGTTTGACCTAACTCTTCTTGCAACCTGTTCAATTCATCGAGTATCTGACCCTGCGTTATCACATCGAGCGCGGTTGTTGCTTCATCAAGGACTACCAGATCTGGATTGTGAACTAAACTAAGTAAGATGTTAATCCTCTGAAACATTCCACCAGAAAGTTCATGTGGATAAAGGTCCAAGATTCTTGGTGACAGATTAACCATTTCTAAAAGTGGATATATTTTAGCTCTTATCTCAGCTTTCGTGGCTTCAGGTTGATGTACGCGGTAAACGTCTTCTATCTGCTCTGAAATCTTATGCACGGGACTCAAACTGTTCATAGATTGCTGAAATACGATAGACAAAGCAGTCCAGCGGATTCTCGACATTTCTTCCTGTGAGCTTTTCATTAGGTCAATGCCTTTAAAAAAGGCCTGCCCACTTTCAATTACCTTAGTCCTTGGCAACAACCTCAGTACCGATAAAACAAGAGTTGACTTTCCTGAACCTGACTCACCAACTAAGCCTAACGACTCCCCTTTAAAACAACTCAAGCTTACACGCTGCACCGCGTGCACCAAACCACTCGGGGTTCTATAATCAACACATAGGTTTTTCACACTAAGTAGGGGAGTCTCATTCGGCCAGACGTCCGTACTTATACGGTGCGCATGCTCTGTACTAGGCACTTTACCAGACGCATTACTGTTGTGCTTCATCGCCACTCACCAGAGCTCAAGGAATTCAAAACGTCACTTATACCGTCTCCCAACAAATAAAAACCCATCACAGTTAAAACTACGGCCAGTCCGCCAAAAGTAGAAACCCACCACCCAGACGTCAAATATGTACTCCCCACTTGTACGAGCTGACCCCAGCTTATAACGTTAGGATCTCCTAACCCTAGAAAACTAAGACCAGCCTCGGTGAGAATTGCACCTGCTACTTGCATTATTGTATTTGCTAATACAGGGAGAATTCCATTCGGTATCACGTGCCTAAACAAAACACTCCAGCCCGATTCGCCAATAGCTCTAGCACCAACAACAAAACCCCGCTCTCTGATAGAGAGCGCTTGCGCTCTCATCAACCTAGCATTGCTGGGCCAGCTGGTTAGTCCGATGATAACCATGACATTAACAAAACTACTCCCAAACATGGCTACGATAATTATTATTAAGAAAAAAGTAGGTATCATTAAAAAAACATCCACAATCGCCGATATTGCTCTGTCTGTTGCACCGCCAAAAAATCCGGCAATTCCACCAGCAATTGTACCAATTAACCCGGATATGAGTGCAGCCATCACCCCAACAATAAGTGAAACCCTTGTACCATACACTAACATACTGAATACATCTCTACCCAGGTGGTCTGTTCCACATAAGTGAGCCCTATTCGGTGGCTGCAGGACCTCGCTACCCAGAACGTACGGATCATATGGAGCTACAAAGGGGGCGAAAATCGCTACAACACAGATTATGCATAGGATTGCTGCGCCAACCATGCCTCTTTTACTGACCGTCAAAAAAAACTTTCCAGCTTTCACCGCGAGCGAATTAGAAGAGCCCAAGTTGGCTCCTTTTTCAACAAACATCAACGTTCACCCTCGCTCCTCTATCAAAATCTATGTATACCGTATTCTCGGATCTAAAACAGCATACAAAACGTCGACAACAATCATAGCAATAGCAACCGACACAGACATTATGAGATAAATACCCATCAACAAAGGATAATCTCTCCTGAAAACAGCATTAATAAGTAGCCTCCCCATACCCGGCCATGCAAAAACTGTTTCTACTAAGGTCGCTCCTGTTACAGCATAACCAATCTGAAGACCAAATATTGTTATAGTAGGCAGTATGGCATTCCTAGAAATATACTTGCCAAAGATCTTTCTCTCATCCATCCCAGTTGCACGGAATAATCCGATAAAATTTTCATGAAGCACCGAAGATATAGACGAATGTGTAATTCTGTAGTAAATAGGAAAATTAATTAAGGCTAGACAAGTTACGGGAAGAAAAGAATGCCAGAGCACATCAAGATAGTACATTATACCGATTTGCGGTTCCCTCAAGCTCACAATGCCAGATGTCGGAAAAACATGCAAATTGACCGCAAACACCAGAATAAGGATTAAACCTAACCAAAAACTTGGCATTGAATAGAAAACATAGGATAGAAAGGATAGAACTGTATCAATCCAGACCACTCGCCTCCTAGAACTAAATAAAGCGGAGGAGGCACCTAATATCAGACCTATAACAGCACTAGAAAAAGTCAATAAAAGGGTAGGCCCAACTTTTTCTGATATGAGCTTGGCTACAGGTAAGTTGTAGGAGATAGAAAAGCCTAGGTCACCCCTTAGAAGTGCAGCGAAGTAGTTAAACATTTGCACACTTAATGGCTTGTCAAGCCCATACTTTACCCTAAGAGCCTCCATTACCTCTTCACTAGGATTGTCCATCCCAGACAGTATTCTGACTGGGTCACCGGGGGCAAGATGGATTATCAAAAAGTTAAGCAGAAGTACCACTAAAATCGTTACCACAGCTATAGAGATCCTACGAACCAAATAAGTTCTCAATCTATCTCACCCCTTTCTTCCCATAAGGCCGTCATCTACGGGCGCTACTTCTCTAACCACACTAAACTAAAATCGTTAAATGTAACTTTCCCCAGACCTTCTTCAATAGAAAGTCCATGCACATAATCATGAAAAACCCACACGTCTGTAACCTCGGCCAAAGGCACTATTGGCAATTCCTCCGATAGGATTTTCTGTATTTCCTTGTACTTCTTGCCCCTCTGTTCAACATCTGTAAGCGCAGCAGCTTCATCCAGCAGTCTATCAACATCCTTGTTACTATACCCGCCTAATTCTAGGGTTCCGCCAGTGCCGACTCGCATCCGTAAGTTATCAGGGTCAGGTCCTTGGAAACCGTTTAGAATAGTTATGTCAAAGTCATGGTTGTCCTGGACTCTTTCCATCCATGCACCGATTTCTAGTTGAACCAAGTTGACGTCTATGCCAATCTCTTTCAAGTTAGCCTTTATAATGGTAGCAATGTTAGACCATTCACTACCAGAAAAGTATAACAAGTCCGCCTTAAACCTTATGCCATCAGCGCCCAGTTTAAACCCGGCTTCGTCTAAAAGCCGATTAGCCTCTTCCACATCTCTAGGTGGCAATACATTCTCGTCATTGTATGCCCAAGATATAGCAGGAGTATAGAACCCTTCTGCAGGTTCACCTATACCACTAAGAGCCTTGTCCACAATCTCCTGTCTGTTGATAGCCAAAGCTACAGCTTTCCGCACGTTTAAATTAGCCCAGGGATCTTTCCTCAAGTTGAAAGACAAGTAATATCGACTAGGCATCGGCCTCAACACAACTTTGACACCTTCCGTTTGCTGAAGTTTTGGAATCTCCGATAAAGGTGGCCGTACCTCGCTAAGATCTACCTCTCCGGCGTAAAATGCTTGAAGGGCCGTATTGGCATCAGTTATAACTCTAAAAATCACTTTATCCAGCTGAGGAGAACCTTTAAAATAGTCGTCGTTTCTTTCTAGCGTTACGTGGTCACCTCTTACCCATTCAACAAACTTGAATGGACCTGTACCGATTGGTTTTTCATTAGCTGGATTAGTTGTCCAGTCGGTCCCTTCATAAATGTGCTTTGGCATAACAAAAGTTCCGTACCACGCTAAAAAGCCCAGAAAAGGTGCATCAGGTCTTTTTAGTTTGAATACCACAGTGGTAGCACTTGGACATTCTATGCTTTCGACACTCTGCAAGTGGTCACGTGCGTTACCCTTTTCCTGTATTATGGTATCAAAAGTCCACTTAACATCAGCTGAAGTAAATGGCTCACCATCGTGCCACTTCACATTTTCAGCCAAATAAAAGGTATAAGTCTTACCATCTGGCGAAATCTCCCACTTCGTGGCTAAATCCGGGACAACATTGTAATTAGCATCTAGAGTTACAAGTTTGTTGAAAATGTTTTGATTGATTGGATACGCGTAGTCGTCAGTTCTCCAATCGGGGTTAAATCCGAGCGGGTCGTCCTGCGTAGCAACAATTAGAGTTCCTCCCTTATGCTGCCCAGGTTGTGGTGGTGGAGCACAACTAACAGACAGCAAGAACACTAATACCCCACACAATACCACACTAATTGTTCTTCTTGTTCTTCTCCACCTCATTTACGACACTCCTTTTCCAATTTTTAGGCCACACATGCCGAATCTCTGAAAAACAACCCCTAGACAAGCCCCTGTCATAAAAATGAAGTTACATATACCTCGATCAAATTTCATAAGCACTTCTACGTCGACGCTAGAGCAGTTACGAAAAATGACCTATTTATATTTTTGTATTTTAGCATGTCGTTCTAAAACTGACAACCAAAAATTTAACAGTTAATTAAAAAACATCTGCTCCTTTACCTCTTTTTCGTTCGGAACGTCAAGGTATTCACTTAGCATATCACTAATCAAGTTTTACAGGTGAAGGAGATTACAATTTGCAAATAATGACGATTGCTGGACGATTGGCTAGGGACTTGAACCCATAAAATCTAATCAAAGTTACCTAGCTGCAGGCATACATATGCTATAATGAGCATCATGAATTCATACAAAGGGGAGGTGATTGACCATGGAATCAGGTTTTGATTGGGCAAACTTGCTTATCGGGGTTCTGATGATTATTGTGAGCATTTTGGTTCTTTCTAATCCGGCAGCTACTATGACCACGTTAGCTCTTTTCGTCGGCATCGCAGTCCTAGTAAGTGGCGTCATTTTTCTGTTCAGGTACAAAGAATCTACTGCCAACCTAATATACGCAATAATAGCCATAATTTTAGGCATTATTCTCTTAGCGCGACCGGCCTTTGCTGTCACTGCTCTAGGATTCATCATTGGCATATGGTTTTTTATTGAGGGTGTGTTGGGACTTACCAGGGCAGGCTTCTACAAACTTGTAAGCAGTGCAATGTACATCGCTAGCATAATCCTTAACGTACTACTGCTAATAGCGGGACTCTTAGTTATACTTAACCCGTTTGTTGCAGCTTTGTCGCTACCTGTCTTAACTGGTATCGCTTTACTCATTGCCGGCGTGATGCATATTACAGGAGTGTTTAGCCCTAAGCAGCAATCACCATCATAACCTTAAATTAGCTTTAACGATACAAAAGCTCGGTAAAAAGTAAATTTCTCAAAGACCCTTTTGTTGGCTAAAGCAAAGCACTTTAATTTATTTGAGAATGAATGAATCCTGAAAAACGACGCCACGATTCTTGACTTAGGAAGTAGGCAAAGGTGCACTTTCTTCAATGCTTTACGAAGCTGGAAACATCATAACAGCACTTGATTGTTCTCCAAATATGTTAACAGCTGCCAAAGAAAAGATGCCAGATGCAACGTTTATCAAGTGGGATTTTTCTAAGTGGTTATCCGAACGTTTATTGGAGCAAGCAGGTTACTATTATTATGTAATAAGTGCGTACGCGTTACACCACTTAAACGAAGAAAAACAGACTGAATACTCCTAAGTTTGGCTACACTTCTTAAGCCGCAAGGA
>Ga0209508_1002936_pt1 | contig 10538 bp, 9 predicted proteins | sample AD_UKC129_MetaG_FD_184427 | JGI IMG/M metagenome (GOLD analysis project Ga0209508, IMG submission 184427) | Active sludge microbial communities of municipal wastewater-treating anaerobic digesters from Canada - AD_UKC129_MetaG (SPAdes) (version 2) | ecosystem: Engineered > Bioreactor > Anaerobic... | reverse complement strand
TTTCCTCACGTAGCATCTCCAATACGATTTTCGCTTTTTCTTCCGGTTTGAATATTCTTCTCTTTTCCATAGCTCCATTATAGCTTAGTTTTTTGATTTTTGTGTCTTAACCTATGGGTCCATTATAATGTGCGCCCATATATCCTTGTATCATACATGAGACACCAAGGAATTTCGGGGCAGAGAATTCTCAAGCTATTATCGGAATTCAAATGGCCAGTGCGTATACCGGTTCAACATTTATGCCTCCAATATTCGGCTATTTGGCTAGTTTTACATCAATATCGTTATATCCGGTTTATTTGAGCTTGTTTCTGATTCTGATGCTTATCATGACTGAAAGACTTAACCGTCTTGTCCCAAGTAAGGAAAGAACATAAAAATTTCTACTCGATTATTTAAGACAGTGTTTTATCCATTAAGAAATACTTATGATCATTGATTTGAAAGTAACAAAAGGAGCCGAATAACTTGAGACAAGTTGATTAAGCTCCTTTTTTACTGCTAAGAGTGAAAACATTTTGCGATTCTATGATATTCTTTTAAATTGCTCTTGTTTTGGCAATTTATATTGATCAATCTCCTTATTCTTATAGAGAAAAGCAATTTACGGGACACTTGTGAACGCATCTTTGGCATGAAGTACAATTCTCTGAAAATACAATACTGTCTTTATTTACCTTAATATTATTTACCGGGCAATGTTTTTGGCATAATCCACACCGTGTACACTTACCCATATCGACAACCAGACCCTTTTTCGCCCATTTTCTGGACCATAGCATAAACAGTTTAAAAACCGGCTTTCCCCATATTTCTCTTCCCTTAGCGTTAATAAAATGGGTTCTGTTATTCATAAAAGTATCTACAATTAATCTTACCCGTTCTTTTGCTTTCATTAAGGCATCATTGACCTCTTGATCGGTAAACTTTTTAAACATAACTAAATAGTAGTTATTGGGCATTGTAATACAATCTTCAATAACAACTTCAAAGCCTATTTTCTTTAACTCCTTTGAAAAAACAGTCGGTCCGCATGCTATGATATTTGCTTGGGTAGAAAAAACGATGCATTTTCTTCCGTTTCCTTTTGTTATGTGTTTTTTAATCCATTCGGTATAAAACGTCGGGAACAATTCAGCATAAATGGGCGCACCAAAAACGTAGAAATCATACTTGTCTTCAAATCCTGAATTTTTGGAAACCTCATATAGGTCACAAGATATATTTTTAACCTCAAACTCATTTTTTATTGCCTTTGCAACATATTCAGTGTTTCCTGTGGCAGAAAAGTATACTATACATCCTTTCATATCGATGAACCTCCAAAAATAAAGGTATGGATTAATTTGCCTAAATTTTAGCTGACGAGGTTTTTAAAGCTTAGTATCCAAGCAAATTTCCAACCTGTTGATAACTTTATTATTATATAATAAAATAACATTATAATATAATTAAAAATAAAAAGCACTATCGAATTAATGCAATTAAACCGGAATAAATAAGGTTATTATTATTTTTGACCGGAATGAACAGCGTTTATAAACTTTGCATTTCGAAAACCATTGATGCTTTTTTATTGATCCCGGAGAAATAAATAAGGGGTGGAAATATGATTACCATTTTATATTTATGTTGTTTAGTATTCGTATATAAAAAAACTAAGGGTTTGATAATCCCTTAGTTTTTATAAGAACAAATTATATAAGGCTTTGAATTCTGTTTCTGACCTTTTCTTCACCCATAATCTGCTGAAGCTCCCATATATCCGGCGAAGTGCTTCGACCCATAATGGCAATCCTTATAACAGTGCTTACATCGCCAACATGACCCTTATACATTTCCGGGTTTTTCTTATAGTCTTTTGGTTTTGGTGCATATCCGTTTTCAGCTGCAATAACCCGGATTTTTTCAAACCACTGGTTTTGATCGTCACTGTGGTTATACGTTTCCAGATATGCTTTAAGCAGCTTTTTAGCTTCTTGATCGTCTATATTTTCAGGATAATTGTCTACAATTTTAAAATATTCGTCAAAGTAGTAGCTTATAAAGTCAAATATCTGTTCACAATATATTAGGTCTTTACGGGGCTTATCGGAATTTCTTCCCACATCAAGCAGTTTTATTACAGCATCCTTATGCTCGGTCAAAGGATTGACTATCTCTTTTTTATACTCCTTGGCCCAGTTAAGAAGGAAATCATATATTTCCGTCGCCGGAATTTTAACCAAAACATTTTTGCTCACGTCGTTGAGCTTGTTCAGATCGAACAGAGCACCGGAGTTACTCATTTTGTCCAGAGTAAACGGAAAATCATCTATACTGCTGTCCGGGTTTTGAATTCTCCATTCTTCAAAGTTGGAGTTCAGAATGGTCATCAGGTATTCCCGAACGGCTGCCGGATGGTAACCCAGTTGCATGTAATATTCCAGTCCCAATTCCGGGTCTTTTCTTTTTGAAAGCTTTCTCTTAACTCCATTGTCCATTTTCATTAAGTGAGCTGTATGGCAATATACCGGCAAATCCCAACCAAGGGTTGTAAACAACTCATAATGTATTGGCAGAGTTGAAAGCCATTCTTCACCTCTTACAACGTGGGTAACTCTCATCAAATGATCATCCACCACATGGGCAAAATGATACGTGGGTATTCCGTTAGCTTTTAAAAGTACTATATCCTGAAAGTTAACCGGTGATGAAATACGGCCCCTTATTGCATCATCAATTTCGAAGGTATCCTCAGGATTGCCCATAGATTTGAAGCGGATAACGAAGCTGTCGTTATTGTCCAGGTGCTTCTTAACCTCTTCCAGGGTCAAATCCCTGTCAACAGCCCACTTGCCGTAATATCCTGTGTTAACGTTTTCTGCTATCTGCTGCTCCCTTATTTTGCTAAGCTCTTCCTCAGAACAGAAACAAGGATAAGCTCTGCCCATTTCAATCAAATGTTTTGCAACGGTTTGATATATTTCAGCCCTATTGCTCTGAAAATATGGCCCATAATTGCCGGTTTCCCCATTAATGCCTGCCCCTTCGTCAAACCTCAGATCAAAGAACTCTAAGGAGTTTATGATGGTTTCGACTGCTCCTTCAACCTTACGCTTTTCATCGGTATCCTCTATACGGAGAATAAACACACCGTTGCTTTGATGAGCCAAGCGTTCATCAACAAAGGCTCCGTAGAGATTTCCAAGATGAATAAAGCCTGTAGGACTTGGTGCAAGACGGGTAACTTTTGCTCCGTCAGCTAACCCTCTGTCGGGAAACAGGGTTTCTTCATAATATGATATTGTCTTAGTTATGTTTGGAAATAGCATGTCCGCTAACTTTTTGTAATCCATAATGTACCTCGTTTTTCTTATTTTAAAATATTAAAATTAAAGACGGCTCTTTGTTTATTAACAAATAACCGCCTTTTTGGTGACCCATAGGGGAATCGAACCCCTGTTTCCACCGTGAGAGGGTGGCGTCTTAACCGCTTGACCAATGGGCCGCACCTACGTTTAATTATTATACACCCAATAGATAAATATATCAACAAAAATTTTAATTTTTTTATTAGAAATTGCAGAAACATTTTTATATAAAGAAAAACGGTCACTCAATAACCGTTTACAAAATAACTACACTTCAAATTATCGGACTGCAACAAATGTTGCTGTCCATATTTATATTATATCATATGCTTTAAGTAAAGTAAACATAATAATATTTTATTGCAATATGAACCCAAAATTTCGGATGAATGATATTAATACGAAGAATTGAAAGATTTCAGCAATTGATATATACTTATAAGTGCTTTTAAATTAACGGATGATCATTTTTCTATAAAATATCGACAACGGGGTTCCATTCAGTTGTAATACGTTTTGCATTTGCCTGAGAATGAACTATATGAATTATAAATGATTGTGAGGGATTTAATGTATGAATGAATTGAATAAAGCTTTCAGAAATTTTTCTCTCAAGAAAAAACGGCTGTTTTATTTTCTTTTGATTGTATTTTCCATAATGCTAATTGCGGCAGCACCCTTTTTGGTGTATGCTGGAAGGGTATATTACATAAAAACTGTAGGTATAGAACTTGTTCCGTCAAAGGACTTTCCGGTTGAAATAACGGAGTATTATACACAAAAGGATCCGTTATGGAAGGATGATAAAATTGGTAATACACAGAGAAGAATGGAGAATACAGGCTGCCTGATTTGATGTGTCTCAACTGCCATATCCCAGCTGAATGTGCCGGTAACACCAAAAGAATTAAACAACATGCTTACCGAAAACAACGGTTATCAGGGAGCAGACTTAATTTGGTATAAGATTAACGAAGTTTTGCCGGAAGTGGATTATAGATACAGCCGGATTTTTGACAGTAAACAATAGAAAAAGACTTGGAAAAGGGATTACTTCCCATCGTGAACGTGAGGTATTACAAAACAGGAGTTACGCATTGGGTCTTGATTGTAGGTGCTAAGGACGGTGAGTTTATCATATGTGATCCAATGGGTGACGGACAATCAACTATGCTTCTTTCAGAGCATGGAAATGTATTAGCATATCGGGTTATTGAAAGGTCGGGCAATAACTGATTAAAGTTATAAAGCAAATAAGGAGTTGAGTATTAAGTTTATTGCGAAATAAAGAAAATACTGTTAGTGAAGGAAAAGCAAGATTTAAAATGCCTGTGATTTTTATCGGGTAAGATTAACTTGAATATAAACTAAAAAACTCTTGTAAGATAATATATTATTTTAATAAAATTAAAAAAGTAAGAGCTTTCTTTCATTATTTAAAGAAAGCTAAAGATTTAAATGAAAAGGTTATTTAATAACAGTGATACAGAAAAAATAAATAAAAAGGAGAAATATTCATGGAATCAAAAGGTGAAATTTTCATGGAATCAATTGAAGTAAAACCAAGCAGGATTTTTTATGGTATTTCAGTTTTAGTTTTTGCAGTAGGACTAGGTTTATTCTTATTTGTATTGTTAAATGGGATTTTTTCAGTCGTTGAAAAAATCGGTATGCAAGTTATTGTTCCGGGAACAGAGATAATCGAGTTAAAAGAGGCTGGGAAGTATAGTATTTTTTATGAGTACGAAAGTGTTATTGACGGAAAAATATACTCCTCGAATAGCATCTATGGTTTGAAATGTACATTAAAAGATGTAAATACCGGGGATTTTATAACATTATCCAATTCCAAATCTAATTTTAATTATTCTGTAAATGGCCGAGAAGGTAGAAGTGTCTTGGAATTTGTTATTGATAAGCCGGGAAAGTATGAATTTGAAGCTTGGTATGAAACAGAAAATGATAATAAAGCTGTTTTGGCAATTGGAAAAGGTTTTGGCTCTACTTTGTTTGTAACAATTTTATTGAGCTTTATTACACTATTCGGAAGTTTAGCAACCTCAATAATCATTTTTGTTATTACGTTTGTTAAGAGAAGAAAATCTATGCAAATCAGCTGGGTATGACATAAGATTCATTTGAAACTTTTGAAAACATAAAAGATTTGAGGGAGAAATAAATATGGAAAACAGAGTGGCAGTTATCGGTATTGTGGTTACAAATCCAAAAGAGACTTCATCAATATTAAATAAGATACTAAGTGATTATAGTGACATTATTGTCGGAAGAATGGGAATACCGTACAGAGAAAGGGAAATTTCCGTGATGTCCATAATTGTTGACGGTTCCAATGATAAAATAGGTGCCCTTACCGGAAAATTAGGCAACATAAACGGCATCAAGGCAAAAGTGGCACTGACTTATTGAGGATGACGTTATAACTTTTCAGATCTTCATTACAAAGGAGAGGGCTAATATTCATCTCATACGAATTAAAAGATAAACTTGAAAAAGCAGGATTAAAGGGCATTAAATTTGATTTGATATGGGATTCTTAACTCTAATTATAAAGAGAGACAAGGATATAAGACAAGTACCTTGTCTCTCTTTTGAAGCCTAAGAAATTCCGCATATCAAGCGAGTAATAATTGGGCAAGTAAAGAATAAACTGACACCTCAACAATGTCTCCAATTTCAATAAACTTCATATGAAAATAAATTTGAAGGTTAGATTATGAATCAAATAGGATTAGATAGATTATACAAAATAATAAGACTTTACATTTCAGACCTTCTTTTTTGGCCTCTTGGAATGAAATGAAAGAGGCAAAAGCGAAGGAACTCGATGTCCCGAGCTTTTATTTATGATCTACTTGGCAGAAAATAACAATCTTAATAAAGTCTATAAATTTAGTTTTGATTTTGTTTTCAGATTAAAAAAAATGTGGTACAATAAAAATCATTAAAAATAACCATTTTATGTTTATTACCTTTTGATTATGTTAATTATAAATAGCAAAATAAGATTATAAATGCTAATTTGCTAAAGTCACTGGTTTTAACTTCACAGTGCAATTAATATCATACAAAACAGATTAAATTGAAAGGGGATTATTATGAATACTACACCAGTTGCCAATAGACTACACATATCTATTTTCGGAAGAAGAAATGCGGGTAAGTCAACCCTTATAAACGCTCTGACCAATCAGAAAATCGCTGTGGTTTCCGATATTGCCGGGACAACAACGGACCCGGTGCAAAAAACTATGGAAATATTGCCCATTGGTCCGGTAGTTATTATTGATACGGCAGGTTATGATGATACCGGGGATTTGGGAAACTTGAGGGTTGAAAAAACCTATGACGTTTTGAGAAAGACAGATCTTGCGATTGTTGTAATAAGTGCTGAGGATGGAATAACCGATGATGACAGGGATTTTATTAAAAGTGTTAAAAGGAAAGAAATCCCGACAATAGTTGTGATAAATAAATCGGATAAAAGTGATATTAGTCAAGACCAACTGAATATATATAAAGAGGAGCTTGGTGTTCCGGTTTGTAAAATTAGTGCGGAACATAACAAAGGGATTGATGAGTTAAAGGATTTGATTGTTAAGAATGCAAAATATGAAGAAATGCAGACTACTATCGTTGGCGACCTAATAAAGCCCGGGGATATGGTTGTTCTTGTAACACCCATTGACTTGTCAGCTCCAAAGGGACGGTTGATTCTTCCGCAGCAGCAAACAATCAGAGATATCCTTGATAATGATGCGATTGCTGTTGTTACAAAGGAGAACGGATTAAAAGATGCTTTAAGCAATCTTTCAATAAAGCCTTCCATTGTAATCACCGATTCGCAGGTATTTTCAAAGGTTGCTGCTGAAACACCGGAGGATATTCGTCTCACATCGTTTTCAATACTGTATGCCCGTTATAAAGGAGAACTTACACAATTATTGATGGGCGTAAAGAAAATTAAGGAACTTAAAGCAGGAAGCAAAGTATTGATTGTTGAGGGTTGTACACATAAATGTGAGGCTGATGATATAGGAAGGGTAAAGATTCCGGGTTGGTTAAGGAAGTTCTGCGGTGAGGGAATAGAGTTTGAGTGGGCTAACGGAACTTTTTATCCGAAAGAAATAGACAAGTATGATTTGATTATTCACTGTGGCGGTTGTATGCTCAATAAAAAGGAGATGGGCTACAGGTTAAACACTGCAAAGGAGAAAAATGTGGCAATAACCAATTACGGTATGCTTATAGCCTATGTTCACGGAATATTACCCAGGGCATTACAGCCATTTCCTTCAGTAAGGGGGATGCTCGATTCCTTGGCTCCCTAAAAAGTTAACAGGGAGGAGTAAAATTGATATATCTTGACAATGCAGCAACTTCGTATCCGAAGCCTGAAAGAGTATATGATGAAATGATACGCTGTATGACGGAATACTGTGCAAACCCCGGAAGGGGTGGGCATGATATGTCAATAAGGTCTGGAAGAGCAGTATTCGAAGCTCGTGAAGCAGTAGCGAAGTTTTTTAACATAGATAACCCTATGCAGGTTATATTTACCAAAAATGCAACCGAGGCCTTGAATATTGCAATAAAAGGAGTGCTTCAAAAGGGAGATCATGTTGTTACCACCAGTATGGAGCATAACTCCGTTATAAGGCCGTTGAAAGTTCTTGAAAATGGTGATATTATTACTCTTACAATAGTAAAGGGGAATGAATTCGGAGAAATTGACCCTGAGGACATAAGAAAAAGTATCAAGGGAAATACAAAACTGATTGTATGTACCGCATCATCGAATGTAAACGGAATGATTATGCCTTTAGCACAAATAGGCCGGATAGCGGAGGAAAAAGGAGTCCTGTTTTTGGTGGATGCTTCGCAGGGAGCAGGTTCCATAAAACTGGACGTTAAAGAAATACATGCTGATATGCTTGCATTTCCCGGACATAAGGGGTTGCTTGGTTCCCAAGGTACAGGCGGGCTCTATGTGAATAACAAAGTGAAGATTAAGCCTATTATGGAGGGAGGAACGGGAAGCAATTCAGAAAAATACTATCAGCCGGAGATATTTCCCGACATGCTGGAAAGCGGAACTTTAAATACACCGGGGCTGGTAAGCTTAAGGTATGGAATAGGATTTATCGAAAGCTTTGGTATTGAAAACATCAGGATATACAAGCATATGCTTACAAAAAGGCTGTATGAAGGCATTGCAGGATTAAAAGGAGTCAAGGTTTATAGTAAACCGGAAAAAGAAGAAAATTCCGGCATAATTGCATTTAATTTTTTAGATATAGAATCTTCAAAGGTAAGCTTTATGCTTGATAGGGATTATGGCATAGCTTCCCGGGCAGGTTTACATTGTGCTCCGCTCGCACATGAAACCATTGGAACAAAATCTACAGGGGCAGTAAGGTTAAGCGTTGGATGCTTTAATTGTGTTGAGGAAATAGATATAACCGTTAATTCTTTATTCAAAATATCAAAAGCCGTTTGAAAGATTATTTTAAAAAAAATATAATATTTATTTGATGTTTATGGTATAATTACAATAAATAATAATATACTTACAAAAATATAAAAAGGTATAATAATAGATGCTGGAAATTTAAAATTTGTTGTGCTATAATAAGTTAGCATACATATTTTTTTTGGGCGGACTCCATTTATGTAAATTAATAAATTTATATAATTGGTATTATACCCCATACTTTTAATGTATATGAATAATGTATCATAAACACAATTCGTTCACTTATAAGGGGGATGGATGAATAAATGCTATTGGATTTACTTTATAAAAAAACTTCCATGGTATGTATAGACGTTGGATATAGGAATATTAAGGTGGTCGAAGTTACCGTAAGAAAGAATAATAATATCTTTATTGAGAATTACGGCATTGTTGCCACCCCCATGGATTGTATTAAGAACGGTGCGATATATGATGTAGATAGGGTGCTTAGTGTTGTTAAATCGGTTATAAAAGAACAAAACATGAAAGCAAAAAATGCAAAAATAATAATGTCCGGGACAAACATAATTACAAGAATTTATATGATTGATAGAGTAAGTGGAGAAAGTGATGACTTTACGGTAAAAAACAGTATTCCTAAATTCCTTCCTGTGGATGTAGATAACTACAGGGTGGACTATAAAATTTTAAATACTATTAAGGAGAAGGATAAAGAAAAGTATAAGGTTTTCGTAACTGCTGTTCCTAAAAATATTCTGCATAGTTATATTGATGTACTCCAAGGATTGGATCTTAAACCTTTAGCAGTTGATATACCAGCAAACAGTACTGCCAAGTTTTTTAACAGAGAAATTCAGACTAAAGATATGGATGATTATTATTCAAAAAGAAAGTTCAAGAAAGTAGAAAGTGATACTTTTGCAGTTCTGGATTTCGGTTCCGAGACAACAATTGTTAATTTTCTTAAGGACAGAGTGCTTGAGTTTAACAAGGTTATTTTGTCCGGAAGTGCCAATATAGACGAACACATATCCAGAGAGCTTGATATTCCTCTGCAGGAAGCAGAAAGACTCAAGAAATTGTACGGGATGACTACGCCTAACAATCTTTCCAAGAGGGATCATGTTGTAACTTATGGAAAGGTAAGCGGATTTATTGAAAGATTGACAAAGCAGATAGCAAAATGCTTTGAGTTTTATCTGGAAAGGTGCTACGGTACACCAATATCCAAAATTTTCATTATCGGTGGAGGTTCACAGCTAAGCGGCTTGAGTCAATACCTGTTTTCCACTTTTAATGTACCGGTTTATCCTGTTGGTTTGTTAAACCTTAAGGGTGTTGAGTTGAAAAAATCTCTTGACAGGGATAAATTAAATTATTTGATTAACTCTGTCGGAATATCTCTATAAAAAGTGAAAAGATCAAAATGCGTATATGATAAAATATAAGCAAAAACCCTGGTAAAAACCGGGGTTTTTTATTTTCGCTAATATGTTGATGTATTATGTGTGAGTATTAAATATTTCTACATTTGTATTAAATAATTTAATTAATTATTGATAAAGTATAATATTTTTCGCAAATTCATAGAAGTCCAATAAAAATGACATGGACGTAACCGTTTGGTAGAATTAAGTTAGCACACAAAATACCAACCAAAGGAGGTTACGTACCATGTCAGATAA
>Ga0209508_1002933_pt1 | contig 10540 bp, 7 predicted proteins | sample AD_UKC129_MetaG_FD_184427 | JGI IMG/M metagenome (GOLD analysis project Ga0209508, IMG submission 184427) | Active sludge microbial communities of municipal wastewater-treating anaerobic digesters from Canada - AD_UKC129_MetaG (SPAdes) (version 2) | ecosystem: Engineered > Bioreactor > Anaerobic... | reverse complement strand
GAACACTCTACAAAACCTACACAAGCGGCGTAGGATACCTACAAGCAGCCAAAAACATAAAAACATACATGGAAACCAACGGAAAATCACCAAACTACGTAACAACAAAAATAGGAAAAATAAAATATCAAAACATCATCTACGCCTATGCAAGAATAATAAACTTCTACAACAACAACGGCAGACTACCAAACTACGTAACAATAAAAAACGTGGGTATAAAAAACGTGGATATTATAAAAAACAGAGTGAAAGTGTTAATTTATAATGGCTATGATGCTTCAACAAATTGTGTGAATGGTATAAAGTATTGTCTGAATACCATTAAACTCGGCTCAGTGGAGTTTAGTTATGGTACAAGTGCTGTTATAAATTCGAATATACTCGCTTCCTATGATGTTCTAGTGATGCCTGGTGGGGATTCTGGTTATAGTTATCTCCACAATCCGAATATCAGTGCCTCGGCGATTAAATCATTTGTGCAAAATGGTGGAGGATATCTTGGAATATGTGCGGGTGCATATGCAGCTGCAGAAGCAGTTGACGGATATTACAGCAGTTGGGCGCTTGCAAATGTAAGGTGTAAAGCAGTGGAATATATTGGTAATTTAACGATCTCAGTTACATCTGCTGGAAATAAAATATTGAATTGCAGCGGCGTCCAGACGGTTTCTCATTATAGGGGAGCTGTAATGTATGCAACAGGCACAGTAACCGCCCTTGCCACTTATGCTGATAATAAAACAGGATACAAGGGATATATTGCAAGTGTTGCAGATACCTATGGTTCAGGCAGAGTTATCCTATGCGGACCGCACCCAGAATTGGATCCAGAGATCCCTAAAATGGTTGCTCGGATGATTGCATGGGTTGCGAAGGCTATCTAATACGCCAAATGGCGCTTAGTCCACATTCCACCTTCCCTTCCCATTTTTTGACTCAGATAATTTTACCATTATTTTTTTTAGGTTTTTGAATCCATAAGATCTCAATATTTTTCATTATAATCTCTTTGAAAGTGAACTCAGATCAAAATTTTGGCTACCCACTTAGAATTTGAGTCAACGTGAAATAGTTTGCACAAAAAAAATCATAAAAATGATCCTTTGCTTAGAGATAATTAAATATAAAAAGATACCATATAAACTGTAGGAAATAGGGGTTTAAATGATTAAAAAAAGAAAAATGATCATAATAGTCGCTGTGGTCATTTCATTAATATTATTCGCTATTTATTTAGCTTGGCCTAGAGCTTCTGAATCTGGACCTTCAACTGTAGAGAAAGCTTCTGGCATTATAGAACTTCCCGCGCCAAAGACTGAGGGTAAAATGTCGGTTGAAGGAGCAATACAAAAAAGAAGATCCATAAGAAAATACACTGATGAACCTATAACTTTGGAGGACATCTCGCAGCTTTTATGGGCGGCTCAAGGAATCACAGACCCTGAAAAAGGATATAGAGCGGCTCCATCTGCCGGGCGTACATATCCACTTGAAATTTATTTGGTAGTGGGTAAGGGGGGTGTGAAAGGCCTTTTGGAAGGTGTATATCATTATGATCCTTCAGCACATGCACTGAAAAAAATTTTAGAAGGTGACATACGATCAGATTTGGCAAAAGCTGCGCATGGACAACCTTGGGTGGCTGAGGCACCAGTTAACATTGTAATTACAGCCGATTATAATCGCACCACAAACAAATATGGCGATCTTGGTGCGCGTTTTGTGCATATGGAAGTTGGACACGCTGGAGAAAACATTTACCTTGAAGCTACGGCTAGGGGATTAGCCACAGTATCCCTGGGGTCTTTTTACGAAGATCAAGTTAAAGAACTCCTAAAAATTCCAGATAATGAAAATGTCCTCTATATTTTCCCAGTAGGACATTCAGCAAGTTAAATGCAGTTATAACCTTTGAAAAAAGATTACTCTTTGATGCTACAAACCTATTTTTAATATAGAATCGGCTTAATACAAAGTCTCAGTTTTTATTCTTCCATTTACTAGCAAGAAAAAAAGTTTAATCAATGTAGCCTATATTATATAAACAGAAAAAATTTGAGGTGAAATGTTACCAGCAATTTTTTTATAAATTTTGGATTTTCCGAGTCTGTCAAAAAACTTGGAGGGGATGATACTCAGAAGACTATTCTTCAAAATACTGGTTATGCATGATGTTACATCCTTCTTGTGATGTGCCCATGCTCCCTGGATACTATGGCTGATCTAATAATCCCCTATCAACTAGCAGCGCAGAAAAAAAACACTTCTCTGGAATTGAAGTCCCTCCCTCATCTTATGACATGACGATGAAAGGCCATCATACTGATGAGTCACTGAAACACACAAGTTTTTTGATAAGTGCCGATTTTCCCGGTTAACATTAAGATTATATAGTTAAATCATATTATATTGAATAGAGTTACATGTCCAAGGAGAGGTGAAAAATTGCACCCAAGACCCAGTCCTATCGCAGCTTCCCTATATACACTCAGAGACCTAGATGTAGATGTTATAATATTACATGGACCGTCTGGTTGCTGTTTTAGAACTGCCAGACTCCTTGAAAATGATGGGGTGCGAGTTGTAACTACAGGTATGTCAGAGAACGATTTCATTTTCGGGGCTCAAAAAAAACTAGAAGACACATTAAAGAAAGTTCAAAAGATGTTTTCACCAAAAATCGTTGGGGTTGTGGGAACCTGTGCAAGCATGATAATAGGAGAAGACCTGAAAGAAGCTGTTCAGAGAGCTAAAATCCCGGCAAAGGTGCTTACAATAGAATCACATGGCGGCTTCGGTGAAGGGGATAACACAGAAGGGGCTATAATAGTATTGGAGGAAGCCGCCAATTCCGGTTTCATAACATGGGAAGAGGCTGAAAGACAGATAGAAATGCTTAAAAGGGCCACGGAGATAGAGAAGACCCGTGGAATGGCGCAAGGAGAATATATAAAACCATCCTTTGGAGATGACAAGGATAAAGTGGCACTAGAACTTATAAAAACCTTAAGAAATGGTGAAAAGGTCGCCTTGGTATTAAATGCAAAAAAAGAAACAGCTTACCTTTTTGCCGACACTTTGAAAATATCCTACAATAAAATAAACCCAGATAACACTCCTATAGTAATAGCTAATCTCCGCGATGATATTGGACTTCCAAGAATAAGAAAACATGCCCATAATATAAAATCTGAGCTTAAAAACCATGGAATTAAAATCGATCATTTTACAGGTGGCCTTGACGAATACCCTGTAACTGGGAAAATAGTAGGGGATATTCTAAAGGACGAGGATGTTAATTTTGCTGTTATATCCGGAGTCCCGCACGCCGTCCCCATTGAAAAACTAGATATTAGGTCCGTGGCTGTGACAGATGGTCCTAGGCTCGTTAAACCCCTAAAGAGTTTAGGATATGATTATGTCGTCGCAGAACTTGATGCTCATGCCAAGACTCTCGGCGTGGAAAATATAGTCAAATCAGATTTCGGCGAAAACATAAGAAAAAATATAAAGGTGATCAGCAATGACTAAAACCGTTGGAATGATACTCTGCGGTGGATTCGGCAAACGCCTAAAACCTCTCACAGATAAAATACCAAAGCCCCTCATAGAAATAAAAGAGGGTTACACGATACTCGACAAACAATTATTCGACTTCAAAAGTGCCAATATAAATGAAATATATCTACTAACAGGTTTTCTTAGCGAAAAAATCGAAGAACGCTATGGTAACAACTATAAAGGTTTGAAGATAAAATATGTAAAGGAAGATAAACCCCTAGGGACATTAAATGCGATAAAATTAGGTATGGAAGCACTAGACAATAAAAAACAGTGCATAATAAGAAATGGTGATGTAGTCGCCGACTTAAACATAAAAAAGATGGTCAGCCTTGGCGAAAAATCCAATTACCCACTGACAATATTCATAACAAAAATGCAATCACCCTACGGTATAGTAGAAATAAGCGGCGACAAGATAACAGAATTCAGAGAAAAACCACTACTAGACTATTATATAAACGCGGGAGTATACTTCGTCAAAGAACCCCTAGACTTCGGAGACTTCGAAACAGGAGACATAGAAAAAACAGCCTTCCCCATGATGGCTAAAGAAAACAAACTCGGCTTCTACAAAGAAGATGGACTATTCTGGATGGCCATCGACACATCAAAGGAACTAGAAGAGATAAAAAAAGAATACAAAAACAGAGAAGACAAACCATGGGGTTACGAGAAAATCCTCATCCACACAGACAAATACCTCACAAAAGAACTATTCATAAAAGAAAACTACAAAACATCATTCCACTACCACGAAAAAAAAGATGAAACAATGTACATCCTAAAAGGCTCAGGATACATCGAATTCGAAGACAAAAAAGAATACTTCAGCAAAAATGATACAATAAGAATCGAACCAAGAACACCACACTCAATCGTGGCAATGGAAAACACCCTACTACAAGAAGTTTCAACACCCCACCCAGAAGACACCATAAGAATAAAAGACTTCTACGACCGCTGGTAGGCTCCCAAGATGATAACAATCATAGACTACGGCAGCGGAAACCTAAGAAGCATAAAAAACGCCCTCACAAAGGTTGGTGGCCGAGTAGAAATTACAAATGATAAAAGACAAATAAAAAAAGCAGAAACCATACTACTACCCGGGGTAGGGGCGTTTGGCAAGGCAATGAAAAACCTCAAAGACTATAAAAGCGCCATAATCAGGCACATAGAAGATGATAAACCATTCCTAGGCATTTGCTTGGGATTACAACTCCTCCTAACAAAAAGCGAAGAAAGTCCTAACATCAAGGGACTAAATATAATACCAGGAGAAGTTTTTAGAATACCACCCCTAGGGAAAGTTCCCCACATGGGATGGAACCAACTAAACATAACAAGAAACTGTCCAATCTTAGAAGGCACAGAAGACGAATATTTCTACTTCGTACACTCATATTATGCCAAACCAAAAAAAAAAAGATGTGATAGTAGCCACAACAAACTATCACATGAATATGGTTGCAGTTTTATGGAAGGACAACATCTTCGCCACACAATTCCACCCAGAAAAAAGTGGGAAAGCCGGTCTAAAAATACTTAAAAATTTCGTGGAATTCTCAAAATAAAGGGGGATCATATTGGACATTGAAGGATTTGTAAGACGCAACATAGACAAAAAGGGATTAGAGGATGTCCTAGCAGAGCGCATACTAGAATTCAAGGATGTGGACAAAAAAACAGCCCTAAAATTGGCAGAAGCAGTTATAGAAGAAGTTAACCACACACTCAAAATAGAAAAAGAAGAAGACCAATTCCTCAAGGATATCATAAAATTCCCAAAGGCCGGGATAACCATGGGTGAAATGGGTGTGGGTTCAAGGGGTGCTGGCGACTTCTTTGTCCATAGAAGAATAGCAGATATAGTCTCCAGTACAAACACCAGAGCATATATAACCCCTTCAGCCCAGGATGATGGGGGCGTGATAAAAACAGCCCTCAAAAAGGACACAGTTTATATTACAACTGCAGTTGATGGTATACATTCACGTCTCAGCGAATACCCATTCTTGGGCGGATTTCATGTTACAAGAGCAGCCCTAAGAGACGTATGTGTAATGGGATCCAAGCCACTTGCAATCCTAAGCGATTTACACCTTGCAGATGATGGGGACGTGGGTAAACTGTTAGATTTCACAGCAGGCGTTGCAACCGTCTCAGAACTTGTAAACGTCCCTATTGTAGCTGGGAGCACACTCCGTGTTGGGGGAGATATGGTGCTGGGCGACCGACTAGTAAGTGCTGTAGGTGCCATGGGCATTTCAGAACATCCTCCAACTGCTAGGAAAAGAGCAGAACCAGGAGACATTATACTATTAACAGAAGGTTCAGGTGGGGGTACCATAACCACCACTGCAATCTATCATGGATTGTTCGATGTTGTATGGGAGACTATGGATATAAACTTCATAAAAGCCTCAGAGGCTCTTATGGATGCTGGCCTATTACAAGAAATCCATGCCATGACAGACGTCACCAATGGTGGATTGAGAGGAGATGCTCATGAGATTTCATCAACCACAGGGGTTGGTCTGGAATTCTATGAGGATAAGATCATGGCCATGATAAACCCTAAGGTACTTAGAATGTTAAGGAGCCTTGATATAGACCCTCTTGGGGTTTCTATCGATTCTCTCATGATAATAGCACCAGAAAGCGTCTCTGATATTGTTAAAGATACCATAAATGGTGTTGGTGTTAAGATAGATGAGATAGGGAAGGTTACAGATACTGGGAAGCCCATTTTAATCCGTGAAGATGATGAAATCAAACTAGAACCAGCTTTTAGAGAAGCGGCTTACACTAAGATAAAAAAGGTGGTGGGTGAAACCACCCCTGAAGATTTTGATAAGATGAAAAAGAAGGTTGAAAGGGCAACTTTAAAGGCTATAGAAAAGAAGAGGAAGGTGGTGGAGGCTATAAAAGGTGGAAGATAAAGGTTTTGTGTATACATTCGATGCTATACTCGCACTTACCATAATATTTGTAGTGATAGCTTCTCTAACACACTTTTTAACATTGAAACATTATCTTCCATCAGAGTATAGAGAGGAGAAGTATAATGCAGAGGATATCATGGAACTCATGGCAAGTTATGATACAGGAAACGGTACTATACTTGAGAGAATTAGCTCTGAACTCGACTCCCATCAAAGCTGCGAAGAAGCTGCAATAACAACCAATAGAATAGTAAAGGATTTCCTAGATCCTCGATTCCCAACCTTAAAATATAATCTAACATATGATAGTGGTCTTGATTCTGTTACGATAGCCTCAAATGCCGAAATGTCAAAAGCAGATAATATAAATTCCGCCATTAGAAACTATAAAAACCACACATTCCATTTATACATATGGTAAACTCCAGAGTATTCTCATTTATTAACAAACTTGAAAGCCACCTATTTTACATAGCAAGATTCAAACCCCTTTAAAATGTGCGAGGTTAAAGGAACAGATCTAGTGAACTTTGTTTGGATTTGTCACTTTCAAATAGGGAGTCCACACTAAATTCAAGTATGTCGATTCTCTGCATCAAGTATGGGTTTATAGGATACTTTCCAGCAAGTTCCTTTGATATTTCTAAATATTTGATCACCGACCCCTTTGACACTGTTAAAACAAGGTTTCCACCACAATTGCATTTTCCTGTGAGTGGTATTCTCCTATATTTCCGGTTACAACGAGTGCACCTCACTTTCTGTTTTGTGAATGCCCGGATGTTACCCATCATATCTGGGAGAAAATGCGAAAGTAAAACACCCTCCACCACCCTCCTTTGGTCCACGGCCCTTATTTTCTCTGCGAGTTCTATCTGAGAGTCTACTTTTTCTTTCATTGTAGGTAAAAGTTTGTATAAGCAAGTTTTAGGCCCTGCACTGATATTTGAAGTGTCATGAGAAAACATTAGGCCTTCATATTGTTGTGGGGTGCCGAGACGTTTTTTAACATTATCAATTAAGTTAGTGACCTTTGATGGTTTCATATATTCTAATGTTTTTTCATAGAACTTTACTGGTAATGAATCTATTGTATCTATGTTATGTGATTCGTCATCGATTTCCTCGGGGTCTATCCTTGATGAGAGGACAAGTGGGGCGTCCATGCTCCCTCCCCTACTGCTTGGAAGGTAGGTTTTAGAGAAATTTAGCAACGCATCCAAGAGTAAGATTATGGCATCTTCGTCACTGTCACAATTTCTCCTTTTAGCTGAATGGAAATATGGGTGTGCATAGCATGCTGATGCTTCAGTGAATCCTATTATTCTCCCAAGGACTCCTGCTGAGGTATGGGGTGCAAGTCCGATTATTAAGTGGCCGATTAAATCATCCCTCTTCTTGACATTATAGAATCTTTCAAGGCCGTAAAAGTTTTCGAGAAGGTCATCGACGAATGATGCGACTTTCATGAGATAATCTGCACATTCTCTGGATATTACCACGTCTTGGACTTTTAATTCTACTATCTGATCCTCGTATTTTAAGGTTTCGCCTTGGAAGTCTGTTGTGTAACCTAACTCTTTTAATTTTTCTATGCTTACACCAATCTCTGAAGGTTTGAAGTGTGTGAGTGGTAAATCTGTGGAGTCATGTCTTATTGTAGCATCCTTGAATGTGAAAACTTCATTTTTAGCTCTTAGAACACCCTTTTCTAGTGGTTCTGGGAATTTATCGCGGGATATCATCCCCTCAACTCCCTTCACCTCTTCGAGTTTACGCACCCCCACATTCTCAGTGGCGTTCTTTAAAAGCTGCATTAAATTTATGGATCTTTTAGTTGGTTTTCCCATCTCTGTTTCTTCACCACATTCCGGACACTTTGATTGCATGAAAGCTATTTTACATTTCGGACATTTCGCACGGCCTACCTCAACTCTAATATTCCCTTTTTTAGCTGCTTCAATGATGTTACGCCTGCTGCCGCCATGTTTACCTATTGGGAATAATACGTGTGGTGCTGGGCGCATTTTCCTTTCTTTGCTTTTTTCAGGTCTTCCAACGCGGGCTCCAATATATGTTGGGGCCTTTTTCATGATCTTGATAGGGGCTGTGTTATTTATTGCCTTAATCGGGTCATCATTATCTAGTGGTTTTTTGAGGGTGTTGAGGAGGGCGTATGAGTCATCGGCTCCTATTATAACTTTATCTTCTCTAAGTTTATGGGGAACTCCTATTATCTCCAAAACCCTTTTTGGGGGTGCTAAGGGTAATATTAGTTTTCCATCTTCTTTTTTTCCATTTTGGAGCCATTCGTAGAGGTTGTTTAGGTCTTCTGTTGAAACGTCATGATAGAAGTAGGTATAACGTGGATGTAGTGGTACATCGTATCCAAGGGAGATTTTGAATGCTTTTTTTGCATCTAGTTTCATTTCGTTCCAACGGCCCTTGAAACTTTTAAGGTTTAATGGATCTTCATTGGCATTATATTTTCTTGAATTTAAGATTGTTTCTATCCACCATTCTTCGCACCAGGCCGCTGGCATTAATACATGGTTGTTCCTTAGAAATTCTCCGAATGCTACTAACATGTCACCTAGGAATAGTATTTCCTCCACTTCTGGTTTGATTTTCTTGGCTTCTTTGATTGTTTCAACTCTTATTACGTCCCCGTTTTTGAGTTTGACTATTGGTCCTTCGATTGTGTCCACTGGGACTACGCAGTTGCCTTTTCCTGGTCTTTCAATTTTCATTTGTGTTCCTACTGCTAGGAATTCTAGAATTTCCATGGTTGCTGGATTCACTCCCATGGCTGCTAGGCCTGTGTTCCTTGAGCGACCATATCTTAGTCTGAAGGCTCCTTTTTCTGATGGGCATCCTAGGACAGGTCTGCCCCCTATTATATCCTCTATATATTTGCTGTCAGCTTTTATGGCGATTTCATCTTTTTTATCGGATTTTTGCGTTTTTGAGAATTCTTCTAGCCAATCCCATCCTTTGAGTTTCAGTTGTTTGGCATATTTAAGTACTTTGGGGGCTTTTTGGATGACTCCTTCCACCATTGCGAGTAGGGCTCCTCCACGGATGTGATTGGTTTCAACGCGTTTAAGATCCCTGTGTGAAACTTCTATTTTGTCTGTTGGCTCCCCTGTGACTTCTACTGGGATATTCCGGGCGGCTAATCTCACTTCATCAGGCTTTGGAGAATATTGCAAGTTTGTAACCTCTGATTCATATAATTCCACTTCTTCAACATAACGTTCTATTTCCCTGTCAATAGGCTTGTAACGATCCAAACCTATCTTCATCCTTATATAATCAGCTATTAAAACCGCTAATGCTGATGCTGTCCCCCCAGCACTCCTTATAGGCCCTGCGAAATATACCGCAAGATAATTTGATTCATCAAAATTGTTTTTGATAGCCACCTTTGCAATACCTTCTAAGGGCGCTGCCACAACACCTTCTGTTAATATTGCAAGGGCTGTTCTCAGCGCCTGATCCGCAAGCTCCTGTCTCTTCGCCCATAATCTGTCCTCATCTTTTTCATCTATCCTTTGAGAGGCTATCTCAGCAGCTATTTTAAATGCCACCTCTTCTCTACCATACTCTTTTTCGAGGGATTTGATCCTTTGGGCTATACCCTCAGGTCCTACTAATCCTTCCACTCTCTCTGCAAGATCCTTTGCTAGGGGTATTTCAAGTTCTGTTGAAGCATCTAAGCCTTTAGCCCTAGCCCTCTGGGCTATATCATAAAGCTTATTTGTTTCCTTCTCCAATTCTCTAAAGTACTCCATCATAATTATAACCCTGAAAAATATTCTCATGCCTAAACAATAATATATTATAGTAGTGATGATATAAAATTTCCACAGACTAATCATATAGGTGATCAGTAATGGCCAAAAAGGATAAAAAAACACTTCCACCAAGTGGCGCTGGACTTGTAAGATATTTCGAGGAAGAGACAAAAGGTCCTAAACTCACACCAGAACAAGTAATTGCAATGAGCATAATATTAGCCGTATTCT
>Ga0209508_1002932_pt1 | contig 10547 bp, 9 predicted proteins | sample AD_UKC129_MetaG_FD_184427 | JGI IMG/M metagenome (GOLD analysis project Ga0209508, IMG submission 184427) | Active sludge microbial communities of municipal wastewater-treating anaerobic digesters from Canada - AD_UKC129_MetaG (SPAdes) (version 2) | ecosystem: Engineered > Bioreactor > Anaerobic... | reverse complement strand
CAAACCCGCGCTGAGTTTTTCAACAACCCGCTAAACTTTCGCCGCCCATCAGGACAACGACGCGCGGCTTGCGGTCGGTGGGAATAAGGCCGGCATCAACGAGTTTGTTGATCCATTTGCGCGTTTCGTCCCGCGTCTGCTCAACGAGCGTGCGCATGGGCAGGCAGTAAACGAGACGGCGCGGCCAGGTGTCGCGGTGAGTGGCGTGGGGGTGCGCGACGCGATTCCAGAGCCAGGCCATCACGACGGCGGCGGTCTTGCCGAGGCCGGTGGGGATGTTGATCAAAAGGGATTCGCAGGGTCGGCCGTCATCGCAGCCTGCCAAACGGCGCTGGTAATCGTAAGGCCGATACCCGGTTGCTGCGTGAAAGAAGACGTCAAATCTCATTGTTCGGGGCGGAGGATACCTCCCTGGGTAGGACAAATACGGTCCAAGGGCTGTGTTTTTGATTCGAAAGTTTCATAAGCGGCACAAAGCCGAACGGGCCGGTTCGCTGCGAAGAACAAAAGCTCCGCACGTGTTCGGGAAACCCGTTTCCCGGACCGGTCAACGACTCTGATTGGATCGAGCCGCGCACTCCTTGCTGCTCGTCCTCCCGGTCCTCCTGGCAATGGGAAATCCAAGAACGGTCCCACAAGCCCGCACTCGAAACCTCGAATGCCAACAGTCCCGGCACATTTATGTCACAACCGAGTGTGAAATCAATCTGAATCTGCGAGTGGCCCCAAATTTCCTAACGGGAGAAAAAGGATGGGTGGATGGGACTGGTTATGGCGCGTGGGGGGGACGCCGGGATGAAATCCGAAAGTGGAGGGCCGAAAGCCCAAGGACGGGCGGATTTCGGTAGAGGCGCCTCCTCTCCCCGCCCTCTCCTCCATGCTGTGAATGGAGGCGAGCAGACGGGCACTCCCGACGTCGTGCGCTTCAAGAGGTAAGAGAACAAGGGCACTCTTGCCTCGTGCGCTACAAGAGGTCCAATGGAATTACGCTTTGCGGAAGACGAGGTAGAGTTCGTCGCCGCTGCGGGTCATCGATTGGATCGATAGCTGATAGGCATCGGCAAGCCGGGACACGCCCTGGCCATCAGCGATGGTCGGGGCGGTGCGGCCGCCGAATATCAACGGGCAGATCGTCAGATGCAGCTCGTCCACCAGACCGGCGCGAAACAACGCATCGTTCAACTCGCCTCCGCCTTCACATAACAACCGACGCACACCCCATCGCTGTCGCAGCCAGCGCAACGCGGAATGAAAATGGATCTCTTTCGCGCCGCCGATCCAGACGTCGTCGGCCAGCTTTCGCAGTCGGGCCAGGCGCGCTTTCCCGGCCGCGCGCGTGGTCAGGACAAGGATCGGCGAGAAACGATGGCGGAATATTTCGGCGCTCGGATCCACAGATCCAGTACGGCTCACAATCACGCGGAGGTTGTATTCGGAAAGGCCGCGGGCGAGCCGGGCGCGCCGAAACTTCGCCGGGCCGGGACCCATGTTGATCGGCGCGGAATCCACAGTTCGCGCCCCGGCCATTACAGCGTCGGCGGTGGCGCGCAGCTCGAGCAGGTGCTCGTGGTCGCGCGGGCTGCTGAAGGTCGACACCGCGCGGTTGGCGGTGGCGATCTTGCCGTCGGCGGTCATCGCCATGTTCATGAGAACGAAAGGCCGTTCTCGTGAGGCGCGGCGGGTGCTGGCTGTGCGTGTCGTCTTCAACGGGAGAAGGTTTTAGCGGAAGAAGGTGCTGGAGCGAAGCCTGGAGTGGAGGGGGAACATCGAACATCCAACGTCCAACATCCAACATCCAACGTCCAAGGGACGGTGATGGCAAAGGTAACCACGAAAGGACGCGAAAGGGCACGGAACGGAGGAAAGGCTTTGTCTCACGCGAAGCCGCGAAGGCGCGAAGGAACGGCAACGGCGACGGTGTAACACCCTGGGAAAAGCTGAAACGTTGAAATGCTGAAATCGTCCTTGTAGACGACGACGTGAGGAGGCGAATCGTGTGACCGGCGTGATCGGGCGACGGCTCCCGCCTTCGCTGCGCTTCGGCGCGGCAAGCCCGCCTTCACTGGGGTTCGGCGCGGCAAGCCCGCCTTCGCTGCGCTTCGGCGCGGCAAGCCCGCCTTCACTGGGGTTCGGCGCGGCAAGCCCGCCTTCACTGGGGTTCGGCGCGGCAAGCCCGCCTTCACTGGGGTTCGGCGCGGCAAGCCCGCCTTCACTGGGGTTCGGCGTGGCAAGCCCACCTCGCTGAGCTTCGGCGCGGCAAGCCCACCTCGCTGAGCTTCGGCGCGGCAAGCGCGGGGACGCTCGCCCCACCGAATGGAAATTATCCAACAGCCAGGGACGGCGACGCTACAGGATCAGCATCGCGTCGCCGTAGCTGAAGAAACGGTAGCGCGCGCGAATCGCCTCCGCGTAGGCGGACAGGATCAGGTCGCGGCCGCGCAGACCGCCCGGGTCCGCAAACGCGCTCACCAGCATCAGCAAGGTCGAGCACGGCAGATGAAAATTCGTCAGCAGCGCGTCCACAACTTTGAACCTGTAAGGCGGATAGATGAAGATGCTCGTCCGGCCGGAACCCGGCCGGATCCCGCCCGGATCGGCGGCGAGGGTTTCCAGCACGCGAACGGACGTCGTGCCGACGGCAATCACGCGCCGGCCTTCGCGTTTCGCCGCGGTGATCATTTCCGCGCCGGCCGGGCTGAGTTCGTATCGTTCCTCGTGCATCCGGTGCGCCGCGAGGTCTTCCGTCTTGACCGGTGCAAAGGTTCCCAGGCCGACGTGCAGCGTCGTGAAACAGACCTGAACGCCCTGCGACCGGATCCGATCGAGCAAGGCTTCAGTGAAGTGCAGTCCCGCGGTGGGCGCGGCTACGGATCCCATGCGGTGCGCATACACGGTCTGATAACGCTCGCGGTCCGCGTCGCCGGGGGGCGTGTCGCGATGGATGTAGGGCGGCAGCGGCACTTCGCCTAACAACTCAAGCGCTTTCGCGATGTCCGGCGTTCCGCGAAAGCGCAGCCGTCGATGTCCCTCGTCGTTCGTTTCGATGACGGTGGCGGTGATGCCGGTGTCGGCGTCGCGGCCGGTGATGGCGATCCCGGTTCCGACGCGCGCGCGTTTGCCGGGTCGCATCATGGCCCACCAGTCGTTGGTGTCGTTTTCTTCGACGAGGAGGATTTCGAATTTGCCGCCGGTGCGCGGGTTGGTGCCGCGCAGCCGGGCCGGGATGACGCGGGTGTCGTTGAGGACGAGGACGTCGCCGGGGCGGAGGAAAGCCTGGATATCCGGGAACGAAGTGTGGTCGAGGCGACCGGAGACGCGGTGGAGGACAAGGAGGCGGGACTGGTCCCGCTGCGGGGCAGGGGACTGGGCGATGAGTTCTTCCGGGAGGTTGAAATGGAAATCACTGGTCCGCATCCGCGATTGTTTCCGTTAAGGTTAACGCAGGGTAAGGAGACCGGATTCGACCCGAATTGTGAATAACTTTTGAATAACAGCTCAGGATTCCTGTTGACACTGTGTGGGGGAAAGTGGTTAAAAGTGGGGCGTTGTGGGGCAAGATAGTGAGTTTTGCCCGGTTGTGAATAAATGGACGCAAATGCGACAGGCGCACCGACTTATTACAATTCGCTCTATCGACATGGGGTGGATGAGAAGCGTCGCGTCCAGATCCCGGCGAAGTGGCGGCCGGCTGAGCCGGGAGTGGAGTTCACACTTATTCTTTGGCCCAAGCACCAGGAAGGTCCGTGCCTTCGCGTGTTGCCGCCGCAGGAGATGGCCGAGTTGATGCGCGACATCGACGCCATGCCCAACGACGATCCGAACAAAGTTGTGTTGAAGCGGTTCATTGGGAGTGAGTCGGTTCAGGTGGCTTTGGACAAGGCGGGCCGGATTTGTCTGCCGGAGGAGATGGCGAAGCGGGCTGGCATTGAAGGCGAAGCGGTATTGGTTGGTTTGTTGGATCGGTTCGAGATCTGGAATCCTGAGCGTTACGAACGCGTGCGCGCTTCCGACGCCATCATGGCGCAGGAAGCCTTCAAACTGATGGAATGATATGAGCCTTGGACGATTGTTGACGAGTGGAAAGAGTTTGATCGGGCTGCATGGGCCGCGCGGCCGCTACGAGATGCGCCGCAAGGCCCTGCTGCCGAAGTTCGGACCACCCTCCAATAATCCGTACAGCGCGTCCCCGGCGTCGCAGACGGACGGAGGCAAGTTCCAGGCGGTGCGCCGGACTCTGAACGAGAGCGAGCAACAGGCGGCGCAGTTGAAGGAGACGCGCCGGATGCCGGTGGTCAAGGCAATCAGGGGCTTTGAGGAGCTGGAGAGGACGCGGGTTCGGGAGACGGGGCAAGGGGAGGCGGCTCCCGCCTTGGCCGAGGCTTCGGCGGGCAGGCGCGAGGACCCGCCTTCGCCAGCTTCGGCGTGGCGAGACGCTCGCCCCACCGGGGACGGGTGGTTGAAGGATTTTGTTCGTTCTTTGAATCCGGTTGGCTGGTGGCGCCGGTGGCGCGCGCGGCGGACGCCGGCGCGTCCGGGTCGCGCGCCGGTGCAGACGGAATTGTCTTTGGACAACATCAAGGTTGTGAGGAACGACCTGAACGACGCGGAAGCGGCGCCGGTGCGCGTCGCGGTGACGCCGGCGGTGGAGGAGCCGCCGCCGGCGCAGCCGGTGGCTGAGACGCCGGAGCTGATCAAGGTCTGATGCCATCCTGAGGAACCGATGCGTGGCCACGTTCGTCCACAAGCCCGTCATGGTGGCGGAAGTGCTGGCCATGTTGAGTCCGAAGCCGGGCGGGCGGTACGTCGACGGGACGCTCGGTGGGGGTGGACACGCGGCAGCCATATTGGCCGCGAGTTCGCCGAATGGATGGTTGTATGGATGCGATCGCGATGGCGCCGCGATTGAGGCGGCGCGGGAGCGTCTGGCGGAGTTTGCCGGGCGTTTTGAGATTCGGCGCGGGACATTTGCGGAGCTGGCGGACTGGGTTCCGGCGGGGTCGTGCGACGGGGTGTTGCTGGATCTTGGAGTGAGTTCGGCGCAACTGGACACGGCCGAGCGGGGCTTCAGTTTTCAGCAGGAAGGGCCGCTCGACATGCGGATGGACACGCGGCAGCCGTTGACGGCGGCGGACCTGGTGAACCATGCGAGCGAGAAGGAACTGGCGCGGATTTTTTGGGAGTACGGCGGCGAGCGGGAGTCGCGGCGTTTCGCGAGGGCGATTGTGCGGGATCGGGAGAGCGCGCGGTTTGAGACGACGCGGCAACTGGCGGATTTGATCGAGCGACTGTCGCCGCGGCGCGGGCGAAAGGCGCATCCGGCGACGAAGGTGTTTCAGGCGCTGCGGATCGCGGTGAACGACGAGATTGGATTATTGGAGCGCGGGCTGGAGGGGGCGGTGACGCTTTTGAAGCCCGGGGGGCGACTGGCGGTGATTACGTTTCACTCGCTGGAGGACCGGGTGGTGAAGAATTTCGGGCGCGCGCGGGCGCGGGATTACACGTTCACTGGAGGAATGGACGTTCCGGAGTTGCGTGAACCGCGGGCGCCCGAACTGAAGTGGGTGAATCGGAAGGCGGTGATGCCCGGGCCCGCCGAGCTGGCGGAGAACCCGCGCAGCCGCAGCGCGCACTTGCGCGTGCTGGAAAAACTGTGAGGCGCGGCGGAAGGCGCCCGAGGCCGGGGCCGCCGCTGTTGGGAAGCATGGCTCGAAATCGACGATATCAATCGGCTGCCATCCGGTTTGGCCCGGCGGTGAAGGCCTTTGTGCTGTGCCTGCTGGTGGGCGGCTCGGGCGTCGGTTACGTGTGGCAGAAGAGCCAGATCTCGCAGTTGGGCGACCAGATCCGGAAACGCGAGCGCGAACTGGACGCGTTGCGCCGCGAGAACGAAGCGCTCCGGCGCCAACTGGCGATCCTGTCGTCGCCGCGGGCGCTCGAGGCGCGGGCGCGGGAGCTGAACCTGGGGCTGGTCCCGCCGCAGGCGTCACAGATCTGGCGGTTGCCCGAGCCGGTGACAGAGTGGTCGGAGCCCGTCCGCGACCGGCAGTACGCCGCGCAATCCGTGGACTGAAGCTGTTGCCGCCGCCCGCGACCCGGGTTGGAGAGGAACCGAGCCCGGGGGCGGGCGCGCGGCAGATGAAACAGGATGAACGCAGGCGCCTGAACGATGAAACCTTTCGCCGCCGCTCGTGTCGCGATCGTGAGGAACCGATCGCCACGGGCGGTTGGCATTTAAAGAATGGCCAAACGAGTCCAATATCGAAGGTTGCTGATGCTGCTGGTGTTGCTGCTGGCGGCGTTCTGCGGACTGGGCTACCGGCTGGTGGACCTCCAGGTGATGCGCCATGGGGAACTGAAGGTGCGCGCCCAGGCCAACACGCAGCGGGAGTTTCTGTTTGAACCGCGCCGGGGCGACATCCTGGACGCCCGCGGCAATCTGCTGGCCACGAGCACGTCGGTGAAGATTGTTTGCGCGGACCCGACGCTGATCGGCGACCGCCAGCGCGACGTGGCGCGCGTGCTGGCGCCCTTCCTTCAGATGGACGCCGAGCAGCTTGCCGAGAAGATGATGCCGCGCGTGTTTCGGAATTCGCGCGGGGAACTGGTCACCAACGCCTACGTGCGATTGAAGACGCGGGTGCCGGTGGAAACCTGGGAAGAGATTCGCGCCGCCCTGAGCCGGATGTCGTTCGGGGTGGATGAGAAGTCGCTGTCCGACGCCGAGCGGGCCTTCTACAACGGGTTGCGAAAGCGGGCGATCTTCGCCGAGGACTATCCCATTCGCGTGTATCCGAACCAGACGCTCGCCGCGCACGTGCTCGGGTTCACGACGACCAGCGAACGCAAGATCGACCGGCATGTTCTCCACGAGATCACGGGGCGGGAGGGAATCGAGGCGACGATGAATTCGAAGCTGAAGGGAGTGCCCGGGTGGCGTTTGACGGAGACGGACGGGCGCGGGCGCGAGATTGTGGCGTTGCGGGAGCAGGACGTGGAACCGCGCGACGGGCTCAACGTGGTGCTGACGATTGACTCGGTGATTCAGCACATACTCGAGACGGAGCTGGCGCAGGCGATGGAGGATCACAGGCCGATCAGCGTTTCGGGGCTGGTGATCCGGCCGGCGACGGGCGAGATCCTGGCGATGGCGACGCTGCCGACGTTTGATCCGAACAATCCCGGCGCGTTCAGCGCGGACGCGCGGCGCAATCGCATCATTCTGGACGTGGAGGAACCGGGCTCGACGTTCAAGATCGTTGTTGTGTCCGGCGCGTTGAATGACGGACTGACACGGCTCGATGACATGATCGACTGCGAGAACGGGCGCTTCGCCTTTGGCGGGCGGGTTTTGCATGATCACCACGCGTACCGGGTGTTGTCGGTGCTGGACGTCATCGCCAGGTCGTCGAACATTGGCGCGGCGAAGATCGGCATTCGATTGGGCGCCCGTCGGCTGTGCGACTATATCGCGGCCTTCGGGTTTGGCGAGAAGACGGGCATTCCGCTGAATGGGGAAGTGCGCGGGATTGTGCACACGCCGGAGTCCAGCGCGTGGAGCAAGGTGACGATTGCGCAGATTCCGATGGGTCATGGGATTGCGGTGACGCGCCTGCAGATGGCGATGGCGATGTGCGCCATTGCGAACGAGGGTCGGTTGATGCGGCCGATGCTCGTGTCGCGGCTCGAGGACGCGGACGGGAACGTGGTGGGACGCTATTCGCCGCAATTCGTGCGGCAGGTGGTGTCGCGCGAGACGGCGCAGCAGATGGTGCAGGCGCTGAAGTCCGTTGTCACGACGAACGGCACGGCGCCGCGAGCGGCGTTGGAGCACTACACGGTGGCGGGCAAGACCGGCACGGCGCAGAAGGTTGAGAACGGGACGTACGCGCGCGGCAAGTACGTTTCGTCGTTCATCGGGTTCTTCCCGGCGGACCGTCCGGAGTTGTGCATTTCGATTGTGCTGGATGAGCCGAAGGAAGGGTATTACGGCGGTTCGGTGGCGGCGCCGGTGTTCCGCCGGGTGGCGGAGCGGGTCGCGAGCTATCTGAACGTGCGCCCGGACAGCGAGGAGAACCCGATGCTGCAGGACGCGATGGTTCGCGCGGGGGATCCGTCCGCCCAGGTGCCATGAAGATGGATGCCGCAGCCGTTGCCACCGTCACGTTTGCGCTGAAGCAGTGGAACCAGACATGTTGGAACGCATAGCCAAAGCCTGTTCGGGAGAACTGGTCAGAGGACCGGGCACGCTCGCCATCAACCGCATCTGCACCGATTCACGGACCGTGCAACCGGGCGACCTGTTCATCGCGCTAGCGGGCGAGCGCTTCGACGCCCACGCCTTTCTCCCGGACGCGGTGAAGAAGGGTGCTGCGGCGGTGATTGTGGACCGGAGCCGGCCGGTTCCGGAGCTTCCCGGCTGCGCGGTGATCGCGGTGAACAACACGCGCGCTGCGCTCGGGAGCATTGCCGCCCAGTATCGGCGGCAGTTCCATCTGCCGATCATCGCAGTGGGCGGGTCCAACGGAAAGACGACGACCAAGGAACTGCTGGCGTCGGTGTTGCGGCAGAAATTCAACACGCTGTCCAGCGAAGCGAGTTTCAACAACGATGTTGGTGTGCCGTTGACGCTGCTGCGGCTGGAGCGGTCGCACCAGGTGGCGGTGCTGGAGGCGGGAACCAACCATCCGGGCGAACTGGCGCCGCTGATCCGGATGATTCGCCCGCGGTACGGGGTGATCACGAATATCGGGCGCGAGCACCTGGAGTTTTTCGAAACGCTGGCCGGCGTGGCGCGGGAGGAAGGAACGCTGGCCGAACTGCTGCCGGGCGACGGAAAGCTGTTCATCAACGGCGACGGCGAGTGGGCCGGTTCGATTGCGAAGCGATCGAGCGCGGCGGTGGTGCGCGTGGGATTGGACCGGGGGAACGACTGGCGCGCGACCGACGTGCGCGTGGACGGAGCGGGCGTTCGCTTCCGCGTGGCGGCGCCCCGTCCGGATCTCGGGGGCGAGTACCAGATCCGCCTGTTGGGGCGCCACCAGGTGACGAATGCTTTGCTGGCTTTGGCGGTGGGTGCGGAACTCGGCCTGGACCGCGCGGCCCTCGAGCGCGGCCTGGCCGAGTGTCCGCCGCCGGCCATGCGCATGCAGACCTGGGAGTTCGACGGGGTTCGCGTGCTGGACGACGCCTACAATGCGAATCCGGATTCGATGGCGGCGGCGTTGCAGACGTTGCGCGACATGCCGGCCGCGGGGCGGCGCATTGCAGTGCTGGGCGAGATGGCGGAGCTGGGAGCGGCGAGTGAAACGGAGCACGAAGCCGTGGGCCGTTGCGCGGCGGAGTCGGGCGTGGACCAGTTGTTTGCGGTGGGGAGGATGGCGTCCGTGATGGCGCGCGGGGCGCGGAGCGCGGGATTGAACCGCGTGCTGGAATTTCTGGAAGTGGAAGCGGCCGCGGATGCGGTTCGGCGTTTTGTCAAGTCCGGCGATGTGCTGTTGCTGAAAGCGTCGAGAGTGTCGAGGTTGGAGCGCGTGGCGGAGCTGTTGAAAGCCGGCAAAGGCCGGGAGGGTGCGGGTCTGGCATGAGGCGAGAATTCCATGTTCTATTTTTTGAGTCAGAAACTGCTGGAATGGGCGGAAGGGACCGAGTGGGTGGACCGGCTGTCGGCGCTCCGGTTGTTTCGGTATATCACGGTGCGGTCGGCGGGGGCGGCAGTGACGGCGCTGGTATTGAGCTGGTGGCTTGGCCCGCGGGTGATCCGGTGGCTGCAGCAGCTGAAGTTCGGTCAGGATTACGAGGATCTGGCGCATCAGGCCGGCGGGCTCGAGGCGCGCGTGCTCAAGAGAGGAACGCCGACGATGGGCGGCATCCTGATCGTTGCGGTGCTGAGCACGACGACGCTGTTGTGGGCCGTGTGGAATCCGCTCGTGGAATTGGCGCTCCTGTCGTTGCTGGTTCTGGCGGGGCTGGGGTTCTACGACGATTACGCGAAGATCACGCAACAGAGCGGGCACGGGACGAAGCCGCAGGTGAAACTCTGGGTGCAGTTCGCGCTGGCGCTGTTCGTGGCGATTTACCTGTGGAAACTGCCGGCGACCAGCCAGCTCCGGATTGCCGAGAGCAAGGAAGTGATCCAGAGCAATCTGGTTTCCGTGCTCATGGTGCCGTTCTACAAGTTTCCGATCGAGGTGGGCGCCATCGCCGGGATCCTGATCACGACACTGTCGATTGTCGGGAGTTCGAATGCGGTGAATCTGACGGACGGGCTGGATGGATTGGCGATCGGCTGCACGCTGATCGTGGGGTTTGTGTTTCTGGTGGTGACGTATCTGGCCGGCAATGTGATTGCGGCGGAGTACCTGCAGATACCGTTCGTGCCGGGCGCCGGCGAGCTGACCGTATTCTGCGCGGGCCTGATCGGAGCGGGGCTGGGCTTCCTGTGGTACAACTGCCATCCCGCGCAGGTATTCATGGGCGACACGGGTTCGCTGGCGCTGGGCGGTTCGCTGGGAATTATTGCGGTGCTGGTGCACCAGCCGTTTCTGCTG
>Ga0209508_1002928_pt1 | contig 10557 bp, 5 predicted proteins | sample AD_UKC129_MetaG_FD_184427 | JGI IMG/M metagenome (GOLD analysis project Ga0209508, IMG submission 184427) | Active sludge microbial communities of municipal wastewater-treating anaerobic digesters from Canada - AD_UKC129_MetaG (SPAdes) (version 2) | ecosystem: Engineered > Bioreactor > Anaerobic... | reverse complement strand
GCAAGCGATAGCTTGCGAGTTTGTAAACCCCAAGAGGTGATTGCGTATGTTTTATCAAATCATTTCCCCAGCGGAGACTTTTCTTTTGTAACTTTTCTTTGTGTGGCTGACAAAGAAAAGTTTTAAAATAGAAAATATACAAAAATATTCATTAAATATCCCCCTTCTATGTTTTATTCATCTAACAACTAAACACTATTTAAGCTCAAAACTCATCCATCTAGTTTTGTAAAATCATTTCCCACGCAGTGACTTTTTTTTGTGTAGCTGACAAAAAAAGTAAAATATTAAAAATATTCAAAAAGATCCATTAAATACTCCTTTTCAGCGATCTATTCATCTAACAACCAAACACTATATTAGCTCAAAACCAATCCATCAGTTTTTATAAACCCCGCATTGGGAAATAATTTGTCATAAAACAAGCATGCCGTGTAGGACAAAAGGGTTTACACTGTCTGAGCAAGCGATAGCTTGCGAGTTTGTAAACCCCAAGAGGTGATTGCGTAGTTTTATCAAATCATTTCCCCAGCGGAGACTTTTCTTTTGTAACTTTTCTTTGTGTGGCTGACAAAGAAAAGTTTTAAATTAGAAAATATACAAAAATATTCATTAAATATCCCCCTTCTATGTTTTATTCATCTAACAACTAAACACTATTTAAGCTCAAAACTCATCCATCTAGTTTTGTAAAATCATTTCCCACGCAGTGACTTTTTTTGTTACTTTTTTGTGTAGTTGACAAAAAAAGTAAAATTTTTATCAAATGCTAATGCTAAATATAGAGATTAAAACCATTAATTCAGAATAGAGCCATTAATTTTATTTTTTCTGTTAAAACAAGCATCCATTTATCAAATATTCATACTCTACAGTTCACACAATCATCCTTTTTCTTTGTTACCTATTATCTTTTATGTATTTTTGACATTCTTTCCATTATCAATTCCCTTATCTTTTTAGCATCAGATTTAGTAAAGTTTTTGCATACTATATTAGCTTCGCCATAGGATGTAATTATTATATCTGTGCCTATTATGCTGGTATCTAACTTAATAGAAGAAATATTAGCTATTGGCATAGTGATAGTATCTACATTTATCAGATATTTGTTGCGCTTTTTATATATTACTTCATCATCAGTTATTATGAGTCTGTCAGGAGTTAATATTGAGCCGCCACGAGTGATAGCAGAATGAAATTCATTATTATTTTGCTGGTTTATTTTTTCATTTATTCTAGACATACCTTTGATTTTCTATAAAATTAAATATTTTTAATAATTAAAAGATTTAAAGTTTGAAAAATAATTCAAATTTTTTTTTAAATGTATAAGTATTGTTTATCGGAAAATAAAACAAATAATAATAACGGTTTGTGGTATAAAAATAACGCGTTACATGTAGCTTTCAGTTGCCGGTGCAGTTTCTTCCCAAGTTATAAGTGCTTCTGCTATTAGCTGAATCAATTAAATAACATATTCAACAAAAATTTTTCATATTGCATGTTATAGCATGTTTTTATTCTGTATTTGGTTTAAATTCATTCATTTGTGTAATTAGCCAACTTCTTATCTGAGGTCTATGCGGGACTTCCCTTATTCCATAACCATGTATTGAACCTTCCTGATCTCGTCTTAAATTTGGATAAACTGAATCATAAAACATTTTTATTCCCCCTGAATAGTCCAATTTAGGAGAAGCTTTGAGTATTGAGCTAAAAGCACCTGTAATATAATCTGCAATTTGAATTCCGACAGAATGATGAGAAATTTCAATATTTAAGCTGTCTTTAATGTGTTTGTATGATTTTATAAAGTCACCACGCTCAAATAGCTCATGATAAATTTGTCTAAATAATTTATCTTTATCAGTTCCAACCGGGTCAAAAAATAATACTCCAAGATTACTTTCGTCTATTTGTAGTTCCATTTCTACCCTTTGCATATGCTCCTGCAAATGAAATAGAATCATTGACTTTTCATTTATATCATATCGCTCCGAATTTTTTGTATAAGTAGCAATTATTTTCTTCTCTTTTAATGTATTGATAAGTGACAAAGCTTCTTCTACAAAGTTAATTAACATATGATAGTCAATATTTTCAAGATGTTGAAGTCCAAATTTTTCAGGAATTGATTTATTATTCTTTTGATACTTTCTAACTGTCCATAAATTAGCCCATTTAAGTTCTTTTGAAAGAGGAATTCCATATTTATTTTTAAGGTCTCTGAAACTGAAATTAAGAGTCTTCCATTCATTTGAATTCATTATCAAAGTTGTCCTAATATAAAAAGGATGACTAAATAGCTGTTTATCAGTAAACCTTGTTTTATAATCACCACACTCGTCACTAAAACAGAAATAAGTGCCTGCCATTAAATCTAATTATTTATCTATATTGAAATCTTTCTTAAAATATATATAACGTTTTTTTTCTCAGCAAATATACATCATTTTATTAATATAAAAAAAATTAGTTTGTATTTAATTTTTTAGCAAAGTTATATATTTTTTTGATATTAAAATATATTTTTTGTTTCTATTTTAAATAAAACGCTCTGCAAACGTCCATTTATGGATGTTTTTACAGTTTAATCACACACTTTTTTGCAATTCTATATTTCTTAAAACATAAATATTATTTATCGGAAAATAAAACTATTGTACATAACTTTTTGCGGTATGGTGTTGTGCGAGAGTTCTCGATGGTAACTTAAATGGTTACAATTACTTTTTTACAAGCCACAAACGTTTAAAAGCCTCTAAAAACCGTATGCATTATGTCAATTGTTGGACACAGTTATTTTAATAAATTGTATTTTTCTTTAAATTTCATTAAGCAATCTTCTGTTATGTAAATAATATTATCAAAAGAAATCATGTAGAAAATACCATTAGATCCAAAAGAAGCAGTTTTAATATTATATTTCTTAATGTATTCAGCATCAAACATTTCTCTAGTGTCCACTTGAGATAGCGTTTCGATTTTACGTTTTAGAATTTTCATTAAATCATCGAAGTCATTTGAACTAATCATTGCATCAACAATAATCTCGGGTTTTTCTTCAATTTTTTGTAAAAACTCAAGTAAGTCCTTATTCTCTTTATTCAAGAATAATTTACTAATCCCAGCAGCTTTTTGAACTACTTTTGGGTCACTTGATTGTGCTCTTTTGGTCAAATCATCAATTGTTAATTCTTGTTCTTTAATCTTGGATTTTAGTTCTAATATTGTTGTATTTTTTGTTTTAGTTATTACGGTTTGATAGTCTTCAAGTGCTTGAGGAAAATCTGAAACAAGTTGTTTGTATAAGTTACCAATTTTTTCAGTTTCCTGAATTCTTTTGTCCATAGTTTTAATTGTTTTATTTTGATTTATGACAACTGAATGAAGAGTTTTTATTTCAGTTTTTAGTCCACGTATTATCATATAAACTATAAAACTAATAATTCCAGTTTCTAAGACTCCTGTAATAATTTGGATTGCTGTTTCCATATCTGCCTTTGTTATTAATAATTGTGCCCTACTTTTTATTTATGTAGCAAATATAAAATAATTTTCTAATACAAAAAATTTATTTGCATTTATTTTTTTAGCATAATTATATATTTTTTTGATATTAAAATATATTTTTTATCTCTATTTTAAGTAAAACGCTCTGCAAACACACTATAAATTTGCTAAATCGTCGGTTGCCATTGGCAGCGAATTACATTTTATTGAAGGATCGCTGCGTTCACAATGATAAGATATGGCAACAGGGATGTTGCTATCACATTATTTATTGTTAAAAAAATCATTTTCCCTAACGTTTTGCCGCTTTGCTTTTGGGTGGATATCGGAGCACAAAACTTTTAATCTATACCTAACTTGAATAGAAGCACTACGCTCAAAGGTTGCACGTAACCATGTCTGACACAAAACAATGTTATCGGTTCAGCTTTCTTTTCTTTCGTTTATTTACGCCTAGGTTTTGAAGTTGTAATGATTAAAAGTCCGCCTGCCCTATAAGCTCCATACGGCAATGAATATATAAATTGTTTAAATGATTGCCATAAGTTCAATAATTCTTCAAGTTCCTTGGTCATTTCGTAAATTCTTTTTGCTTCGTCAATTTTGTCCTTGAAAATAGAAGGTGTCCAATATTCTTTAAATGAGTAGCTATTATTTGTTGATTTTTCAATGAAATATGTAATGCCGTCCTCACCATATGTCCATTCTTTAATGCTATCTTGTGGTGGTATATCAAAAATAGATTTTTCTATAAATATATCGTAAACTTGCCTTGCTATGCTTGTGTCTAATGATTTTGTGTTGCTAAAGAAATTGTCTGCCTTTTCTTTTTTTATTTTATAATCGTCGGGGTCGTAACTTGAAGTAAAGTTTGTAAGTGTCCCCATAAAAGTCAAAAAGTCATTTGTCCAAATGTCAATTGCTTGTATATCTGTAGCAAATCTGAAATGAAAAGTATCGGTTGCTTTTGTCAAGTTTTTTAGTCCTGCTTTTTCATATCTCTCTTGTTGCCATTTAAACAAAATTGACGTGTCTCCATTTAAATAAGTTTGTACATAAAAACTTTTCTCTTGTCCGTAACATAATTGTCCAAAAATTAAAAATGCAAATATGTAAATTATTTTTTTCATTGTCGTCTTTTAAGCTGACCGATAACTCATTTATACATGTGATGAAGCCACATAATTCTATCCAATTTAGGTATATAAATGTAATATGTATCACATGTACTTAACAAAATTAATAAAATTTTTCATATTATCAAACGGCGATTTTATTTTTCTGAAATATAATTCAATGTAGATTAAAAAAATAAATTTTTCATACTATTTTTTCCCACTCACTACTTTCGCACACATTTTCTATCACTTCTATATCATCAGCAGATAGACCGTACAGCTCATAGAACTTTTGATTTATCTCATTTTCTCTGCTTTTGATTAGATTTTTATAAAAGTCTATCTGATGTGATAGTTGACAAGATTCAATAAGTTTGCTTGATTGTATAAAATTTTCGGGTGTGTTTTGTATTATAAAATTTTTTCTAATTTAGCTAAAATATAAAATAATTGAGATGGAAAATAATAATTCAGACATTACATTTATAACCAATGAAGAAGGGCAAAAACTAAGAGATAGATTTAATGATTTAATAAAACATTGTCAGGCATTTTATTCTTTATCTGGATATTTCTATTTGAGCGGATTTCATCAAATATATAAATCATTGGAAAATGTAGATAAAGTGAAAATACTTATAGGTATTGGTACTGATAAAAAAACTTTTAATGTAATAGATAAAAGCGAGAGTGAGATGTTTGAATTTCATTCTGATTCTGCTATCAAGGATAAATCGGAGCAATTAGTTTTGGAGGACATAGAAAATTCTGAAGATAGCAAAGAAATAGAACTTTCTATTAAAAAATTTGTAGAATGGATACAGAATGGTAAATTAGAGATTAAAGCCTATCCATCCAAAAAAATACATTCAAAATTATATATTTTTACTTTTAAAAATGATGATATAGATAAAGGTAGAGTGATAACAGGCTCCAGCAACCTTACACAAGCTGGTTTAGTAGATAATTTAGAATTTAATGTGGAGTTAAAAAATAGAAGTGATTATGAATTTGCGTTGAATAAATTTAATGAATTGTGGCAGCAAGCAGTTGATTTGAATGAGAACTTTGTCCTAAATATTAATCATAAAACATGGCTAAAAGATGATATTACACCGTACGAGCATTATCTAAAGTTTTTATATGAATATTTCAAAGATGAACTAAATGTATCATCTGAGGTTTTTAATAACTATTTACCGAAAGATTTTAAGAAATTTAAGTATCAAGAGCAAGCAGTCTTAAATGCTAAAAGAATATTAAATGAATACGGAGGTGTTTTTCTATCTGATGTAGTAGGATTAGGTAAAACATACATCGCAGCTATGCTAGCTGGTCAACTAGATGGTAGAACTATGGTGCTAGCACCACCTTCACTTATTAATAGAAATAATCCAGGCTCCTGGCCAAATGTATTTCATGATTTTAATATACCTGCGGATTTCATTTCTATTGGCAATTTAGATGAAGCTAAAAGAGTAAGTAAAAATAGAGACTTCAAAAATATTATCATAGATGAGGCTCATCGCTTTAGAAATGAAAATACTATTAGTTATGAAAAATTAGCTGAAATTTGCCGTGGTAAAATAGTAATTCTGGTTACTGCTACGCCATTTAATAATTCACCTAAAGATTTATTATCGCTAATTAAACTATTTCAAAATGTAAAAAATAGTAATATCCCTGGTACAAAAGACTTAGACAGTTTCTTTAATAATCTTGAAAAAAAACTTCCTAAAATTGAAAGACAAAACAATGTAAAAGAATATATACAAATTATCCAATCTAATGCTACTGAGATAAGAAATAAGGTTTTGAAATACATAATGATAAGGCGTACGAGATCTGAAATAGAAAAATATTATGCAGATGACCTCAAACAAAATAATATCAAATTCCCTGAAATAGAAAAACCACAGCCACTTTATTATTTATTAAATGATGATGAGGATAAAATATTTGATGATACATTGAGAGAAATAACTCAGAATTTCAAATATGCTAGATATACACCATTACTATATTTAAAAGAAGGTTTAACAGATAGAAAGGCTCAATCTCAAAAAAATATGGGTAGTTTTATGAAAATTCTTCTTGTCAAACGACTCGAAAGTAGTTTTTATGCATTTAAACAAACTATAGATAGATTTATAAAATCTTATGAAAATTTTATAAAAGCATTTAATAATAATGGGAATGTTTTTATTAGTAAAAAACATATCAAAAAAATATTAGAATATGTGGATAGTGATAATTATGATGAAATAAATAAAATTTTAGAAGAAGGCGATGCCGAGCAATATAGCATTAATGAATTCTCATCAGATTTTTTAAATGATTTGAATAATGATCTACAAATATTAAAAAAAATTAAATACAACTGGTCAAAAATCAATCGTGATCCCAAACTAGATACTCTTATTGAAAATATAATAAAAAATGATATTTTAAAAAATAACAAGATTATCTTATTCACAGAGTCTAAAGAGACTGCCGAATATTTAGCAGAAAATATTAATAATAAATTAAATAGCAAGGCATTACTATTTCATGGCAATTCACCGGAAAATATAAAAGATGAAGTAATCAAAAACTTTGATGCTAATCAAAAAGATAAAAAAGATGATTACCAAATATTAATATCTACCGATGTATTGTCAGAAGGTGTAAATCTACATAGAGCCAATGTAGTCATTAATTATGATATTCCGTGGAATCCTACTAAACTTATACAGAGAATAGGCAGAATAAATCGTGTAGATACTCCTTTTGATAAAATTTATACTTTTAACTTTTTCCCCACTAAACAAGCAGAAAAAGAAATAAACTTAGAAGCAATAGCACGTTCTAAGATAGAGGCTTTTCTGACTTTGCTTGGTGGCGATAGCAGCATACTCACTGAAGGTGAACCTGTTTATTCTCATGAACTATTTGATAAGTTGACTTCTAAAGACATATTAATAGATAGCGAACAAGGTGATAATGAACTTAAATATCTAAAGGTTATAGAAGATATTATGAAAAATCATCCTGACCTTTTTGATAAAATTAAAAAATTACCTAAAAAAGCTCGCTCAGCTAAAAAAGCTCCTAATATTAATATTGATAATTTTGAATTCAGTGATGATGCTTTACTAACTTTCTTTAGAAAAGATAAACTAATGAAATTTTTTATTACCAATATTAATAGTGAATCACTAGAATTAGATTTTATGACATCTGCTAGCATATTAGAGAGCCAGCAAAATGAGCCTAAATTGTCTTTAAATTTAGATAAGTATTATGCTATGCTGCATAAAAATAAATCTGCTTTTGATTATGATGAACATCATGAAGACTCAACATCTAAAGGTATATCTGGCAATTATTATAAGCTTTTTAGAATTATCAAAACTATTCGTGATAAGAATGAACAAATCCCTAATGAATATGCATCAGACTTAAGCAACTTATTATATAAAATATTAGAAAAAGCAATACCTTCCAAAACTGTTTATAAATTACTAAAAGAATTAAATAAACTTGGCAATAATATCTTTGATCTCACACAAGTAATGAATATTCTAAGAAGTAATATTGACGATAATTTATTACAAAGTCATCTATCAGAGAAAAAAGTTCAAGGAAACGAGAAAAAAGAAATCATTTTATCAGTTTATTTAAAAAAATAAATTTATGGAAAAAAGTAGAGCTAGAGATATAATTGAAGCCACATTTGAATCTAAATTTGATAAAAATAAGTTCATAATTTTCATTACTCAACTTTTGAAAGATGTAGAAGGAGAATCTTTTATCCATAAAGGAGCTTATCTTTCTGAAGCTTATAAAGATTATATTAAAACTTTTGAAAGAATTGGTAAATTTAATACTGATAATAAAGAAATAGATGTACTAATAGTGGAATTGAAAGATGCAAAATATTTAGAAAGAGCCCGTTCTATGCAAAGAAACTTTATAGCTTCATATCTAAATGGCTCTAGGGGTGGCAAACAAAAAGATGCGGCTCTCGTAGCCTTCTATGCTACAGGTGCTAATGACTGGCGTTTCTCTTTTGTAAAAATGGATTATAATATAAAAGTAAGTGATAATAACATTAAAATAGAAAAAGAATTCAGCTCAGCTAAAAGATTTTCCTTTTTAGTCGGTGAAAATGAAAAGATTCATACTGCCGAGAGTAGATTTCTCCCTCTAATAATATCTGACAATAAACCATCATTTGCTGACATTGAAAAAGCTTTTGATGTAGAAGTAGTTTCTGATGAATTCTTCAAAAAATATAGAGACCTTTTTATTAAACTCAAAATAGAATTAGATAATTTATATCAAAATGATGAAAAAATAAATAAAGAATTCAAAGCAAAAAACATCACTACCGTAGATTTTGCTAAAAAACTTTTAGGACAAATAATTTTTCTTTACTTTTTACAAAAAAAAGGGTGGTTCGGTGTAGATAAAAATGAACCTTGGGGCTCTGGACCTAAAAATTTTATACGCAAATTATTTAATAAAGATTATATTTCTTATAATAATTTTTATAATGAAATCCTGGAACCACTTTTTTATGAAGCCCTCAGAACTGATAGAGCTTGTAATGACCATTTCTATGATAAACTTAAATGTAAAATACCTTTCCTAAATGGCGGTCTCTTTGATCCTATTAATAGTTACGACTGGGTAAATACTGAAATAAAGATACCAAATGAGATTTTTTCAAACAATGATAAAACAAAAGAAGGTGATGGAATATTAGACATTTTTGATAGATATAATTTCACTGTAAATGAAGAAGAACCTTTGGAAAAAGAAGTTGCTCTGGATCCTGAATTATTAGGTAAAATTTATGAAAAATTAAATGCAATACGAGATGATAATTTTGATGAATATCTAACAGCACTCAAATCTGGCAAAGCAGGTGAAGAAACAAAATTTAACAAAGAATATGGCGTTTACTATACTCCCAGAGAGATAGTACACTATATCTGTCAAGAAAGCCTCATAAACTATCTGTACACTAATCTTAATGGTAAAGTGCCCAAAGATGATATAGATTTTTTAGTTAAAAATGTTGAAATAAGCGAAGAATATGAGGCTATAGCATTAGAAAAAGAAAAAAAAATTAACAATGGATATCAAAAGGGTTCTGAATATGAAAGCAAATTGCCAGAAAGTATAAAAATATATGCTAAAGATATAGATATTCTATTATCTGATATCACTGTTTGTGACCCTGCTATTGGATCAGGTGCTTTCCCAATTGGTATGCTACACGAAATCATCAGGTTGCGAAAATTACTCGCAGTTTTTCATAATTCAAATATGGATTTCTATGACATTAAACGTCAATGTATAGAAAAAACACTCTATGGTGTAGACATAGATGCAGGTGCTATAGAAACTTGTAAACTGCGTTTTTGGCTATCTCTTATAGTAGATGAAGATGATTTCTCTAACATTAGACCTCTACCAAACCTAGATTATAAAATCGTCTGTGGCAATTCGCTAATTGGTATTAATGTAGATTTATTTAATAATGACGATCTAATCTTACTCTCAAAATATGAAAAAGAATTTTTCAATGAAACTAATCCAATAAATAAATTAGGCCTAAAAAAACTAATAAATGATCTAATAAATAGAATAACTGATGGTAAATCTGTCTTTGATTTTAAAATCTATTTTCAAGAAGTCTTTCTTAACAAAGGAGGCTTTGATGTGGTGATAGGCAATCCACCATATATTGGTGAAAAGGGGCATAAAGAAATTTTTGAAAAAGTTAAAAATGGCACTTTATGTGATTTTTATGTTGGCAAAATGGATTATTTTTATTTCTTTTTTCATTTAGCACTCAATATAGTCAGGGATAATGGCATAATAGCTTTCATAACTACTAATTATTATATTACCGCATTGGGTGGTAAAAAAT
>Ga0209508_1002926_pt1 | contig 10560 bp, 9 predicted proteins | sample AD_UKC129_MetaG_FD_184427 | JGI IMG/M metagenome (GOLD analysis project Ga0209508, IMG submission 184427) | Active sludge microbial communities of municipal wastewater-treating anaerobic digesters from Canada - AD_UKC129_MetaG (SPAdes) (version 2) | ecosystem: Engineered > Bioreactor > Anaerobic... | reverse complement strand
GAAATGTTTCAATCCCTTCTCCTTCAGGTCTCCTTCAAAACTGCCAGGGACCGAAGGAGGAAACAATGTCTTGTTTCAATCCCTTCTCCTTCAGGTCTCCTTCAAAACGTTGGCACGTATATCGACAGAAGGCCCCTATATTGTTTCAATCCCTTCTCCTTCAGGTCTCCTTCAAAACCACATGTCACGCGTGATTGTCACACAACATCCGTTTCAATCCCTTCTCCTTCAGGTCTCCTTCAAAACACGATAGTACCAGGGGCCGATGAACAACTCTAGGTTTCAATCCCTTCTCCTTCAGGTCTCCTTCAAAACGACTGACGTTGTCAGTCCCGACACCGGGCCGACGTTTCAATCCCTTCTCCTTCAGGTCTCCTTCAAAACCTTCCCATCTCCCACACAGACCCCGACGGTGGTTTCAATCCCTTCTCCTTCAGGTCTCCTTCAAAACACACGGGATCGTGCTAATTACTAGCACGATCGTGGTTTCAATCCCTTCTCCTTCAGGTCTCCTTCAAAACCCCCAGCGCCGCAGACGCCGGGATGGACTCCGTTTCAATCCCTTCTCCTTCAGGTCTCCTTCAAAACGCCGATCGGGATTAAAAAGGCTTACCAGACCCGTTTCAATCCCTTCTCCTTCAGGTCTCCTTCAAAACTTTCTACCACACTAACTACGGTCCCTGGTACTGTTTCAATCCCTTCTCCTTCAGGTCTCCTTCAAAACATGCGGTTTTTTACGTGCAGGGCCCCACAATGGTTTCAATCCCTTCTCCTTCAGGTCTCCTTCAAAACTCAAGGCGGAGATCAACAACGACGCGATCTACTGTTTCAATCCCTTCTCCTTCAGGTCTCCTTCAAAACCAGGTAGCACACGGAGGAGTACTCCGTGTGGTTTCAATCCCTTCTCCTTCAGGTCTCCTTCAAAACGCATCGCGGTTCAGGTGCTGCGCTGCTGGCCAGTTTCAATCCCTTCTCCTTCAGGTCTCCTTCAAAACTGCTCGCGCTCGCAACTACCCTCTTTTCAGATACCTGCAGCCGCGGTTGCCAATTTTTTCGTCTGTCCAAAAGTTGATCCGGGTGCAGCGCGCTTTCATACAGGCTCCAGCAGAACCCACCCGAACGGGAGACGCTTGCCGCCCGCGGTCTCGCACAGCATCCGCGTCGAACCGATCTCCCGGATCGGCTCTCGCCGCTGCGCATTCCACCCTTCCCGAAAACCGTCGACCGAGAGCGAGTCGAAGTGACAGTAGCGCCCCACGCGCAGCAGCAGACCGGTGTTGACCTCCTGCTGGCTGGGCCACCACTCCCCGGCAAACCGGCGCACTTCCTCGAAACGATGCCCTTCTGCCTGCAGCCGCCCGACGAAGAACGCTCCGCAGGCGAGGAACAGCTTATCCCAGTCGAACAGCACCCGGAACAGGCAGCGCTCCGCCGGAGTGAGGGCGGCCTCCTCCCTGAGCGAGATCGTCACCTCGCACTCAGGCGGGGAGACGCCATCCGCCCGGCACTCCAGGCGTTCCAGGTAGATCGGGACGTTCTCCCTGCCGCCGTTCCCAAGCTTATGCAGGGTCGCCCGGTCCACTCGTACCGCCGCCGCCGGCCAGGAAGCGTCGCTTACCTTCAGCAGGCGCAACGGGTCGGATTCGGTTGCCGAAGAGCGGTAGCCAAAGGCGGTCTCCTCCAGGACTCGGGCCCTCTTGTTCGGCTGGTTGCTCGCGGCGCGCTCGAAGGCCTCTTTGGCCTCCCCATTGACGCGCATGCTGACGAGAGCGGTGCGAATGGCCCCTTTGATCGCCGAGCCCGGAATGACGACGTCGCCGGTATAGGGATTGCGCGGAAGCGCCGCGACCTCGCCGCTGCGCTCCGGCCGGGCGACCAGTTGCCGCAGCTCCTCACGAGCGCCTTCCCCCACGCGGGTCCGATACTGCTCGAACTTCGGCCGCTCCGAGGGCGGGAGCCTCCGCCAGAAATTGCCCACGATCTCTTGAGCCGGGCGGAGCCTGCCCGCATCGATCTCCCGCTCGAAACTGCGGCGGAGCTCCGGCGACAGGGCCGAGAGAATGCTGGACACCTTCAAGCGGACCAGAACGTCGCCGTCCAGAACATAGTCCTCAGGCGCCAGCCGTTCCTTGCCTCCGATGTGCACAGGCGTTAAGGGACGCAGCCGGAAACGCCGGGTCATTCGTTCACCTCCGTAAATGGCACCACGAGGTGCCAGGCATTGTGGCAGATTTCAGGCCGGTGGCGGTGCACGGGGCGGAGCAGCGCGCCGAAGGGGCCGCCATTCTCCGGCCGGAACGTGGCGCCGGGCCGCAGCAACACCAGCGGGTATTTAAACGGATCTCCCCCGGTTGCGTACATCGAGCCCAGCTTTCCGAAATGCGTGTGGATGCGGTAGCGGGGTTCACCCATATTGGCCGTGAGGCTCCCGTGGGAAAGCGACATGCAGCGATTCCCAGGCGCCTGGAACAACGCTGCCGGAGCCGGTCCCACCCGGACCGTGAACCGGCCCCGCCCGATGCCCGCATCGGCGCCATAGCCCAGGGTCCCGATCTCCTGGAAGCGTGCGGCCAGCCACTCGGCGGACTCCGCGGTGCTGACCCAGATTTCGCGGCATTCGCCGTTCGCCGGCCACATCTCGTCGACGAAGAAGAGGCCGCCGCTCTCGGGCGTCGTGCCGGTGAGCCGATTGATGGTGTTCCGGGCCGTGCGGACGATCTCGGGGGATGGAGGCTTGCCGGCGGCCAGGCGCTTCTCCAAAACGGGCCGGCTGAGAGCGCCGCGGATCTCCAGGAAATCCTCCACCCGCAGCCAGCTGGCCTTGCGGAGTTTCTTCGCTTCCTCCATCTGCTGGAGTGTGGCCGGCCTGGCGCGCCGGGTGGGGGCCAGCAGAGGCGCCGGAAGCCAGCCGCACGGAAACGCATCCGAGATGAGGAAAGGGCTCTCCTCGAGCCGGCGCAGCCACGCTTCCAGCGCGTCCTCGGAGTCGTTTCTCAGCGCCCAGCAGAGATGGCCGAAGAGGGTTCCGCTGTGCAGCGGCGTGGCGATGGGACCCTCCAACCGGATCTCAACGCGGTATTCCGGCATGGCTTCAGTTCTCCAGGTAGCGGGTGGGCGCTTCCCGCTTCAACTGGCTGACGGCGCGGAATTGCGGCAGGATATCCTTGCCGTCTAAGCACAGGGAGCGGACCTCAACTTTTCCGTACCCTCGCGAACCGGAGCCACCCAGAGCGTCCTGCTCCAGAAGCCGGAGGCTGTCAATGAGACGCTCCAGGCAGCGGCGGTCGTGCGCGCCGCCGTCATCGTTCACCGAGTATTCCTTGAAAAGAATCTCCAGGGAGAACCGCGCTCCGGCGGGGACGCGCTCCATCGTGCGGGGGCCCATGTCGGCGGCCTTCCCCTTAATCCGGTCAATCGCCACCTCGGTCTTTTCTTCGGTGAAAGTGAGGCCGTTCTCGACAACCGACTGGGACCAGTCGGGGCAGAGCAGGGCATCCCGCACGATGACGCGCGTGGGACCTTCCTTCCACTTGTCCGACGTCGTGCCGAAGATCCTCAGCACTTCATCGCCCGGCGGGAACTTGCCCGAGCTGCCCCAGACCTTGCCGTCCTCTTCCACCTTTTCCAGGAACCACTCCAGCAGCGAGCGCAGTTTGCCTTTGAGGCTGGAGCCGGGTATGTAGGGCTGCTGCGTGTGGGGGTGCTTCACGACCGGGTTGTCAATTCCGCCGATCTCGACCGTATCGCGGCCGGCGCCAATGCGCAGGCCGGTCTTCACTTCCAACTCACCCGTGATGGTGTGGATCTTCATCAGCTTGATGGGCATGGCTTATCCTTCCTTTGGCGCATAGAACTTGTGAAATGCCATCACGGCCTGAAAATGCTGGTAGAACGCCGCAAAGTCCCGGGCGTTCTGCACCGCAGCCGTGTGATTGGTGAAGAACTGCAACAAGTTCGTAAAGGCATTCTTTTCGCGGGATGCCGCGCGCCCCCGGGTGTACACGGCTTTCGCGCGCAGCATTTTGAACTCGGCCCGCAGGCGTTCGAAAGCGGCGTCGCGGTTGAGGCCGCTCTCGGCCGCCAGTTCCAGCCGCCGCTTCAGGTTCAGAACGGTTTCGTAGAAGCGGCGCAACTGCGAGGCTTTGATTTCGGTAAACTTTTTGGCCCACGCTTCAGCCTCTTCGTCCACCAGGGCGGGCCTGAGGCGCCCGTCGGCGTCGAAGTATTTCACCGGCTGGGCCTGGGGAAGCTTGTTGGTATCATCTTCACGCCGGGGCGGGGGGCCGCCGCGGCGAAAGGTCTGAGTCGCCATCGTCAAATCATCTCCTTTCTGAAGTGGTTCGATACCGGTACAGCGCCACCGTCACCGCTGGGCGCGGCGAGCAGGACACGGAACTTGACTTCTCCAGCTTGTCGTTCAGTCCCAGGAGCCCGTTCAAAACTTCCGCCACTTGCGGCCGTTTCCATTCGGGTTTGACCTGCCGCAGGTGCCGGGCAAGCTGGTAGCCCCAGCGGGCTCGCCAGGAAGCGGCGGAGAGATCGAGGGAAGCGCCCGGTCGATCCGGCCGCGGCATTTCCGCGCGCGAGCGCTCCCCGGCGAAGTACAGGATTTGGTGTGCGAGCGCCTGGGAGACCAATCCCTCGCGAAGCAGCTCGAGCAGCCGCCTGGACGTCCGCAACTGGGCTTCGTAGTCAGGCCACCGCAGGGGCTTTTCGTCGAAGGCGCAGATACTGTCGGGGCCCTCGTCCTTCGCCCCTTTCAGTCTTTGTTCGGCGGCGCTGACGGCGCGGTTCACCGGGTGGTTCGGCTTCAGCAGCTCCAGCGCCGCGGAGATCGTGATGTTGGGGTTGCCTCCGGTCCAACGGGCGAACGCCTCGCGCAGGTGTACGGCCAGCTCCGCCGTCTGTCGCCAGGGGCCGATCAGAAGCAGATCATCGCCGCCTGCGTAAACCGTGTAGGTGCTGCGAAACTCCGGGTGGCGCGAGAGCATCTCCGGCAGGCACGCGGAGAGGAAGAAATCGGTCAGACGGGAGATGCCGGCGACCAGCCCCAGGCTGGCGCCCTCCACGCCCCACGAGAAGATGGAGCCGAGATGGTCCACGTCGGCCTTGAGCACAGCCAGGAACTGCTCGCCGCGCCAGCGCTCGCCGTCCCGTTCGGCGGCATCCGCGGCAAGGTGGCCGAAGGTCTTGATGTCTCCGGCGCGGAAGGTCTCGCCCTCTTCTTTCTTGAGTCCGGCGTAGCGGGGGTCCTCCAGGTCGGCCTCTTCCAGGCGAGGCACGTAACCGCTGATCCAGCGCACGGCATAGGGCCCTTCTGCGCTGGGCTGGCCCGGACGCGGAACGCGCAGTACGGACAGGCATCCCGTGGACGGGTGGGGCGCCTCGAAGTGCCACTCCAGGCGCAACCCACCGAACAGGGAGATGCCGCGTTCCCGCGAGGTTTCGCCGCATTTCCAGGAGAGGTGTGTCACGCGGGGGAGATCGCCTCCAAGCCGCGCCTCATCCTCGCAGGCGGAGCAGCGGTAGATCTCGCGGCCATCTTCCTCGTGGTGGACGTGCTGGGCCGGCCGTACGCCGCAAGCCTGGCAGACGCCGTGTTCGTATCCGGCGTCGTCCAGCACCGGGCGCAGGCATGTCGAAAACGCCCGCTGCTTGGCTTCCTCGACGGCAACGGCCGCCTCGTCGCGCACCGCAGCGAACTGTCCGTTCATGAACCGTTCGGCGGCAAACGCCGGCGACAACGCCAGGTTGAGTGACAGCTCCCCGGCGTACCGGCGGAACATCCAGTCCTCGATCTGCCGCCGGAGGCCCGCGACCTTGTCCTCGATATCGCGAAGGGCGGGCACCAAAAGCAGAAAGCGGCCGCCCGCGTTCTCCAGGACGTTGAATACGGGAAGAGACAACTCGCGGCGCGCCAGCAGCGCGGCCGCCTCAGTCAGCATGCCGAACAGAAAAGAACGCGCGCGAAGGATTTTGTTTAATCCGCGCACCCGCTGATTGGAGAGCCGGAACAGCGTGGACTGGATGCCCGAAAGGTCACCGGCCAGGAGGCGAAACTTGTGTTCGCTGCGGTCGCGGATTGCGGCTGTGTCTTCCAGGTTGTCTTGGGCCTTATGCCAGGCATACAGGGCCGCCGCGATAGCCGCCGCCGCCCGGCTGTGGTCGTGCAGCGAGACATCGGGCTGATCCGTCGTCGAGGAGGGCACGGTAGAGAGGAACCGTTCGGAAAGAGATGCCAGGCTTTCGCAGAACAGTTCGGGATCCCGCAGCTTGTCGAGTGCGGCCAGTTCTTGCCGCAGTCCTTGCCAGAGGGCGGCGTAGGCGCTGGGCAGCCGGTCGCCGTCCTGCGTTCGGGAAGGGAACAGATCGGCGGCGGGCGTCAGTTCCCGCATGGGCATGAAGGTGCGGGGCGCGTCACCCCGGCCGAGCCGTACCCTGTGGAAGGGGCACTCCAGGGGGATTCGGGCATACTGCCGCCGCGACCGGTCCTCGCCGGCCGCTTCGGATTCTTCATCCCTGGGCTTGCGGTCCATGCCGGCCGCGAGGCGATCGGCCTCCGCTCCAATCCACGCGGCTGGCGAGTCGGGGCGATGATGAAATACGGCAACATTGCGGACGTGGGCCTCGTTCACCCCCGGGGGAAACGGGAGATAGCGGGACTCGAAGAACTGCTCGGTCCACAGCGCGTGCCAGTGCGTGTAGCGGCCGTCTTTCACCGGGAGGATGACGCTCTCCCGCGCCTTGACGGCGGGATCAAATCCCGGCCCGGCGGTGTGAGCGCGCTGCAGGAGTTTGCCGATGTCGTGCAGGAAGACGCCTAAGGCAACTTCGGTCAAGGTCGTCGGGGTTTCGCTCATGCGTTTGACTCCTTATCGCCAGGACCCGCGAATACGATGCGGCGTGGGTCCAGATTCAAACCGTACAGTGTGTTGGGGCGGCGGCCGGCCGTCCTGAGATCCAACAGCGCCGCCTGAGGGCCAAGGTGGCGCCGCAGCTCGCGAGAAAGCCGTGCCTTGTGCTCCAGAAAGAAACTCTTTTCCATTCCGGCCGAAAGCGCACGGAGTGTGCGGTCGGGGGCGACCCCGCAAATGGATTTGTATTCCCGCGCGTACTCGCGTGCGTACTCGGCCTCGGGGGCGCCTTCATTGGGGCAACTGACGGGAGGCAGCCCTTGCTTCCTGCGGCGGGCCATCCAGGCCAGGAAAGCGAACTCGGCGGGCGCCAGGTGAAACCGGACCGGTCCAAAGCTCACCATGCCGCAGTGTGCATCCAGTACCAGGTCTGCGCCTTCAATCGTCAACCGGGCAGCGCTTACGGCACGGGAGTACGAGACCACATCCTCCCGTATGGAGGGAGGCAGCCATTCGCGCAGGCGCACAAACGGGATGTCGGCAAGAACGACTTGGGCGGTGGAGGTGTCCAGCGGACGGCTGTCCGGCGGCGGTGTGTAGATGATCCGGCTCTCCCGGGTGGGATAGAAGAACTCCGGGTGCGATTCGAACGGCGCCGATACCAGCACGTGAGACAGGCGGTCCTGCGGCCTTCCCAATAAGGACAGGGCATAGCCGGCAAAGAATCCCATGGTCTTGCGGCCGCCGGCGATGGAGACGTGGAGCGCCGTGCTGGGGTCGGCGGTGAAGCGCCGGACCCACTCCGTGATGGCGTCGGCTGCGGCTTCGTTTTCCTCTTGAGTCCGGATGTCGCTCAGGCGCTTGCGGGAGGCCGTTTCGAGCACGTGGATCGACTCCGGAGAGAACTGGATGGGCGGCAGCTCGTACTCGCGGCACAAGCGCGCGAACCATCCCGGATCATCGCTCAGCAGGCTCAGGCGTGCGCGCTCCGCACCCTCGACGGTGGTCAGGAGGTGCACCTCTGTGGGAACGAAGGGCGGGCGCCGGGCCACCGAGAGTGCGTAAAGCGTTTCGGTAACGACCTGCGGCGACAGACCGGACACGGCCAGCAGAATGCGGTGTGGAAACTGGGACTGTTCAGCGATCATGAGCGGTCAGGCAGTTCAACGATGTAGCGGCCGAGGCCCATGCTGGTGCCCTTTCCGGCGTGGGTCCACTGGCCCAGCCAGATGAAGGGCCATAGCTCCGGCTGCTGTCCGAGGTTGACGGTGAACGAGCCCATCAGGCCGCCCATCTGCAACTCCGTCGCTTGCCGGGACGAATAGCGGGTCCACTCGCGCCAGCGGAGGTCGGGCTGCTTGATGGCGACCTGGCGGGCCGCCTCCTTGAGCCCCGCGAAATCGGTCTCGAGCGGGCGCTCAGTGTGGAAATAGGTCAGGGACGAAATGCGGCGCAGCAAGCTGCGGAAGAGGTCCGCGAAGGTGAACTCCTCCGGCCCCACATATTGTTCCCCGTGGCGCAGGCGCAAGGGCGTCAGCAGACGGATTCGCAAGCTTTCGGGGAGCGGAGGTGCCTGCGGGGTTGCGGCAGGCAGGGGCGAGAGCCGCGTCTGATCGTAGATGGACTGCCAGGTCCCAGGAGCCGTGAGGTTTTCCTGCGTCACTGACTCGAGCGTCAGGGGTTCCAGTCCGCGCAGGCCATTCTGCGCGGCTTCCTTGAGGGCGCAGACGACATAAGCGATGTACTGGTTGCCGCGGCCGAAGAGGGTGAGGTCGAGCGTGGTGGCGCCGGTTTCCAGCTGTTCTCCGGGCCACGGCGGCGCCAGGACAAAGGGATGCGGAACGGTCTTATAAAGCCGCAGTTTGCCGGCGCTTTCCGGCCGGGGGGTGTCAAACACGTAGGTGTACACGCAGGAGCGGTAAATGAGGCAGTCTTCGCACCGCTCGCAGCGCGCAATGCAGACCAGTTTCTTGAGCGCGTGTCCCAGGACTCCACGCCAGGCTGATCCCAGATACCGGCGGTTCTGGGAGTTCCCCGGCAGGGTGAATAACATTCGTATGTGGCTGATTGCAAGGTCCGGAAGAACAGGCGCCCTGGCGTCAACAGAAGTTCCGCGCATGTATGTGCCTCGTAGTGCCGTTTGAATTGTAAACCAAAGTCTACGACAATCCGCGGCAGGTTACCAGGGTTCGCAACCTTGCGAGCGGGACTAGTCTACGGGGTATTAGGACAATGCGCCACCCTCGGTGCTTACTTCGCTTTCTGGGTGGAGATGTCCCTCGGGTTGCCAGACAGCATGAAGTAAGTACGGCTGGCCTGGCACGCGTTGAAGGAACGCATCCGGCGGCAGGGTTTCGGATGCTCAGAATTCTCAGTCCCCATTTCGCTGAAAAATTGATTCCCTGAGCTGTTCGCGTATTGTACGACGTCAACTTCGGCGAAGTGCGATATCGCCTCGTCGTCTTGCGGCTTGTCGGGGAAGATCTCTCGGACCACTTAAACACAGCTGGCTTGTCAAGATGTCTTGTAAGCCACTTGCCAAGAGCTTTGTACGGTTTAGTTCGGGCGCTGAAGTGGTCCGCTCGCCTGCGTCTACTAATGGGGTTCTCCAGCTTCCTTCATCGCCGCGAGGACTGGGAGCAGGTGGGAGGCATAACATTCCGTTTGTTCCAGCTCTGTCTGTGCTTTGGTGGGCCTGCTGGTACACGCGTTCGACTAGACTCACGAAAGCCCGGCGGACCAGCGGGGTACGATACGCCAGCTCCACAATACAGCACCAGGCGTCCATCCTCCAAGAGTTGGGGCAGCTCTTCAGGAATCGGGACCACCGCTGTGAGCTGAAGTCGCGAAAGAAAAAAGAAGAACAGAACGGAACCGCCAAGGCCGAGTACAGCGAGGTTGTCGTGTTCAAGGGCGCTGCGGCCGCGGCGGCGGTCTGATCGGTCTCACGGAAAATCGCCCGCCGAGCCCGGCCGAGCAAGCCAGGCGCTGCCCGCTGACGGAATCGTTGTCGTGCCGAACACAAGTGCCCGCGCCGAAGCACACGGCCTGCGCGGTTGCGACAGCAAGCTGCCTCTGCCCGGCGAGGATGTTGCCGCGGCACTCGAATACGCTCCGGCCACTTCGAGGTGATCCGGCTGGTGCGCTCGAAACTGAGCCGCAGTAGCCGCATTGCATCATGCAGGAGCCGGTGTCGAGCCGAGCCCCAGCGCCAAATCTGATTTCGGGCTGATTGACGTGACGCCGGATCGCCTATACGCGTATGTCGACCTGGGCTAGCTGATTCCTTGGCTGGTTCCCCAGCATTCGCTCAGGTGGCCGCAGCCAACGATATAACGCTCTCAGCTTCAAGAACCGAGCAGGCTCTTAGGGAAATATCCAGTTTTCCTTCAACCAGAGCAGCCCTGCGGCTGATATTGATCTCGCCAACTCGGCGTCAGCAAACCCTCTGGGCAAGCTGTTCCACGGAATCGAGTTTCTTGTGAACGAGGTCGCTGATATAACGGGCCAGCACTGGGTGCGCTTTACCCGGAACAACGGAATCACCGGGGGCTTCCACGTGTTGTTCCTGCGGTGGAACTTGCGGATCAGTGGCTTCTACTAAGCCTTTTAGAATGTGGTGGCCAGGGACGGAATCGAACCGCCGACGCCAGCCTTTTCAGGGCTGCGCTCTACCAACTGAGCTACCTGGCCGAAAACAGCTATT
>Ga0209508_1002924_pt1 | contig 10565 bp, 8 predicted proteins | sample AD_UKC129_MetaG_FD_184427 | JGI IMG/M metagenome (GOLD analysis project Ga0209508, IMG submission 184427) | Active sludge microbial communities of municipal wastewater-treating anaerobic digesters from Canada - AD_UKC129_MetaG (SPAdes) (version 2) | ecosystem: Engineered > Bioreactor > Anaerobic... | reverse complement strand
AAGGAGCTGGAAGAGGTTGATAAAACGTATCGCAACAGAACGGAAAACCCCGAAAAACAGGACCTGGCAGAACTTTTAGATAGGGCCAACGAGAGGAGGTTGTGAGATGGTCGTGACTAGAGGAGGCGGGGGTGTTTCTGCGGTTAGGGTGTTTGCTATGCTTTTAGCGCTGGTAGTATTGGTGGTGTCGATGTCTGCCGTGGCGTGGGGAGGCAACGATATTAAACTATCCCAGGATGGTAAGAGCGTGTTTATGCCCGTGGACACCTTTATCAAACAGGAACTGTACATTGAAAAGATTGAGTCGGAAAACCAGCTGCTGCGTGAGAGGGTGCAAATCTTAGAGGACTACAAGGCGCGGATGGACGAGAAGATAAAAAGTTACGCCGCAGAGGTTGAGACGCTGCGAGGCTTATATTCTGACCTGCAGGGCAGGTACGACGCCCTATTGGCCAGCACGGAATGGCAAGGCCGGGTAAGCAAATATAAGTGGGGTTTAAACGGGGCCTTGCTCGGATTTGGCATAGGCTACCTGGTGGGGGATTAGACTTGATTACGGGCGGAGCCTTTTGCGATGATCTAAGGTTGGGGCTGTGGGGAGAGGATATTGTCATAGAGTACCTGAAAGAGTTGGGGTATCTGGTGTTGCAGACGAGCAAAATTTACAGCGTCGAGACTAACACCGCCGCCCGTATGTCTGGGACTGACTGCAACATCATTGTCCCGGACATTCTTGCCTGCAGGGACGGAAAGACTAGCTGGGTCGAGGTGAAGGTTAAGGAAAGTCCGGTACTGTACCGAAAGGAAGGGCAGTACACTCACGGCATCGATACCTACAAGTTTCACGACTACCTGAAGGTGCAGAAAAACACGGGAATAGGTGTTGACGTATACATTGTTGAGGTGGTTACACAGAAGCTTCTGTGCGCCCCGCTGTCCCTACTGGCTGAAAATGTTCACAGCAGCAAAAATGGGGTAACGTTCTTTTTGAGGAGTAACTTTACTGAAATAGCTAACTTAGAGGGGAGGATAAATCTTGAGGAGTTTGCAAACCAGTCTGGACAACACGGCACAGGATACGGAGGTACAAGGCGGCAGGTATCCCAGCCTTAACGAAACCGCCCTTTCTATTCTGAAGGAGCGGTACCTGAGAAGAAGGGAGGATGGAACGCAAGAGACACCGGATGAAATGTTTTGGCGTGTGGCCAACTTTGTGGCCGAGAGAGGATACCGTGCACGCGGCATAACGAGTGAGGACAAGATTAGGGAGGCGGCCAGGAAGTTCTTTGACATTATGCGTTCTCTTAGGTTTCTACCAAACTCGCCCACCCTTATGAACGCTGGAGTCGAGGGTGGCCAGCTGGCCGCATGTCTGGTGCTGCCCATTGAGGACGACATGCACTCAATATTTCAGACCCTCCACGACATGGCCATGGCCGCGAAGCAGGGGGCCGGGTGTGGGTACAACTTCTCTAAGCTTCGCCCCAGGGGTGCCAGGGTTAAGTCCACGAACGGCGTGGCCTCCGGTCCGGTATCGTTTATGGGCATGTTTAACCTTGCCACAGAGGTAGTGCAGCAGGGCGGCATGAGGCGTGGGGCCAACATGGGGATACTTAATGTCGACCACCCCGACGTCATGGAGTTTATCACCTGCAAGGACGAGGGCGGAAAGTTATCCAACTTTAACCTCTCCGTGGGGGTTACCGATGAGTTTATGAGGGCGGTAATGGAGGATAGGGACTGGACCCTAACTCACCCATACAGCGAGTCGAAAACGGTGAAGGCGCGCGACCTGTTTGACGCTATATGCAAACACGCCCACAGGACCGGTGACCCCGGGCTTATCTTCCTTGACACCATAAACAGAAAAAACCCGATACCCGAGGCCGGTGTTATTGAGGCCACAAACCCTTGCGTTACCGCAGATACCTTAGTGATGACCAGGCAGGGGCCTAAAACTGTGGCCGAGTTAATTGGCGTGCCGTTCGATGCTGTAGTGAATGGCAAGGTTTATACGTCTGGCCCGGAGGGGTTCTTTAAGTCCGGGGAGTCACAGCCTGTTTTTAAGGTAGTAACCCTTGAGGGGTACGAACTTAACGCAACCGGGAATCATAAAGTGGCAGTCGACGTGGACGGGAGTATTGACTTTATAGAAGTCGAAAAGCTTCAGAAGGGCATGAAGGTTAGGTTGAACGACCTGCGCGACTATTTTGACGTTAAGGGCCCCCTCGACTTCAGTCGTGGCTACATTTTAGGCAGCCTTGTCTCGCGTGGTTCAATAACAAAGGAGAGCGGGATAATATACCTTAACGTCGGCAAGGAGGGGGAACTGGAGAACGGATTGCCCAAAGATAAAGGGGCGCGTGATTTTATGAAGTTTTTAACCACCTGCGTTAGGGGACTTCCCAGACGAGAAAAGAACCTAGGCTGGAGCCTAGACATTGGAAAAACCAAGAGAGAGTTTAAACTTAAGTGCGCGTCCATTAAGCATTTAGCCAAGACTGTTGGCATGGAGTATAAAAACAAGGGAATTACAGAACAGCTTGAGCGGTTGTCGTCTAGGGCGGTTGCCGGATTTATTGCCGGCTATGTTGACGCCGGCGGCATTTTTGGCCTGAACGACTACGGCGAGCCGGTTATACTTGCCTTGATGCCGACTTATAATGAGGCCGCCAGGTTTCAGAGGATGCTTCTTAGGCTGGGCGTGAGGAGTATTATCGAGTCCAGTTTATGGAACTGCAACTTTAGCCCCTCCACTGGGTATTCGCTAAACCTGAGTTGGACTAAGAGGGACTTTGTCGTGTATATACCCTCCGAGAGCGTTGGCACCTACATGAAAAATATAGGCACGAAAAACTCGGTTGCGGCGGATAAGATAAAATCGGTGCTGGACTGTGACATAGGCCCGGACGATATGACAGCCGAGGTTCAGGCCGTGGTCCCGATAGGCGAACAGGACGTCTACGACGTCAGGATTGCCGGTGTCAATATGTTTGACGCCAACGGCATACTTGTACATAACTGTGGCGAGACACCGCTGCTACCGTACGAGCTGTGCAACCTTGGCAGCCTAAACCTGCATAAGATTTATTTAGACGGCAAGGACAAGGAGTCCAAGGAGTCGTTTTACATCGACTGCATAGAAACTGCCGTTGACTTCCTTGACTGTGTGGTTGACGCAAACAGCTTCCCCTTACCTCAAAACGAGGAGGCCGTGAGAAATACCAGAAAGATAGGCCTGGGCGTGATGGGGTGGGCCGACCTTTTGTTGGAGCTGAGAATTAACTACGCCTCCGAAGAGGCGGAACGGTTGGCTAAAAGGGTTATGAAGTTTATAACCCATCACGCAAAGCTGATGTCGTGTAGGCTGGCCGGTATGTACGGTTTCCCTAAATACTCTCCGCTATACCCTGTGGGCGGGTTTGAACAGGCCAGACAACGTAACGCCACCGTTACAACCATTGCCCCAACCGGGACGATATCCAACATAGCCATGTGCTCTAGCGGGATAGAGCCTTTGTTTGCGCTTAAATATAAACGCAAGACATCCTGGGGTGGCGAGTATGAGTACAGGCACTGGGTACTTGACAGGGGCGACGAGGACGCCGGTTATATAGTAACGTCCCATGACATACCCCCGGAGTGGCATCTGCGTATACAGGCCGCCTTTCAGGAATACACCGACAACGCGGTGAGTAAGACGGTTAACCTGCCCAGTACGGCCGACGTAGACACCGTCAAGGACACCTTTATAACCGCATGGAGGCTGGGGTGTAAAGGTGTTACAATATATAGGGACGGGAGTAAGTATGATCAGGTGTTAGTAAAAGAAACTCCCCCTGAACAGGAAAAGGTAAAAAGAACCACTAAAATCGTCGATGGTAAGACTATAAAGCTGCCAACTAGTTATGAAAACCTTTACGTGCACTTAAACTTTGTTGATGGCAAACCTTTGGAAACTTTTATCACCATGGGCAAGAGTGGTTCCGAGAGTAAGGCCTTTGTAGAGGCTATAGGACGTCTAATATCGTTGGCGCTAAAGTACGGGGCGCCCATAGATAAGGTTATAGAACAGCTGGTAAATATATGCGGCCAGCAGGCGATATGGTGCGACGACGGTGTAATCCTCTCCGTACCTGACGCTATCGGGAAGGGGTTGAAAATGATTATGGAGTCGATGGGGTATAAACTTGACAGCATTAAGGAAATTGACATGTGCCCATCCTGTGGTGGCGTTCTTGTGAGGGCGGAGGGTTGTAAGGTTTGTCAGTCCTGTGGCTTTGCCACTTGCGGCTAAAAGAATCGCCGGGCATAATTTACGGGTAAGTAGCGGGGGACGTGCCCGGCGGTACTTTAGTCCCCCTCCCTTTAGCCATGGCGGAACCCCTCCCTCCGCCATGGCACAATACATTGGAGGTGCCATGTGAGTAGAGACAACTTAGCTGCAGTTATTAAGGACTTAATAAAGGACTTACCCAAGGAGCGGCTAAAGGAGTTATACCAGCAGGCCGAAAGGATAGCGAGATGGAAGATAGCCGCGTTTCGGCCACACAAGAAGCAGGACAAGTTTTTTAGGTCCAAAGCTAAGGTGCGGCTGTTCCAGGGCGGCAACCGGTCTGGAAAGACAACTGCCGGATGTCTTGAGGCTATCGCCCACTGCATTGGCATGCGGCCGTGGTATCCTGCAGATGATCCTGCAAGGGAGGTAAAAGTTAAGATACCGTCCAGGGGTAGAATTGTGTGCGAAGACTTTTCGGCCACGGCAAAAAACATCATTGTCCCAAAACTTCTTGAGTGGCTGCCGCCTGAGTTACTTAAGCCTGGATTTCCCAAGAAAAATGCCGTAGGCGTTGAGACTATGTGGGAACTGGTGAACGGGTCATCGTTTACTATAATGACAAACGAACAGGACAGCGACTTATTTGAGGGTTGGGCAGGCGAGTGGGTATGGTATGACGAGCCTCCCCGAAGGGAGGTGTTTATAGCTAGCCAGCGTGGCCTGGTCGACAGCGACGGTGTATCCTGGATAACGATGACCCCCTTAAAGGAGGCTTGGATTTATGATGAGTTATTTCTTAAGGCCGGCTCTGGAAGCAGTATAGACGTGATATTGGTTGACACTAACGATAATGTTGGCTACGGCCTTACCAGCGAGGGTGCAGCACAGTTTGCGTCGCTGCTTACCCCGGAAGAAAAGGAGACGCGACTTCACGGCAAGTTTAGACAGCTGTCGGGGCTTGTGTACAAGGAATTTGACCCGTCAGTGCATGTTATAAAACCATTTCCCGTGCCGCCACACTGGCCCAGGTGGAGGGCAATAGACCCACACCCAAGAACGCCTCACATGGTCCTTTGGCTTACCGTTGGCCCCGACGGGACAAAGTATATATACGACGAGTTGTTTAAGCAATGCCTGATCAGTGAGTTGTGTATGTTTATTAAGGCCAAGACTGGGACAGACAAAGTAGTGAGAACCATCTGCGACCCTATAGCATTTGAGGAAAATCCTCTTAACGGGCGTACATGGGCCGACGAGTTTAGGGACTACGGTGTCGTGGTCGATCCAGCACCAAAGGCATTACAGCAGGGGATAATGACTGTTAAGAAGGCATTGGTGGGAACCAACGGAAAACCGGAGCTGTACGTGTTCAATACCTGCGAGAGAACGATATGGGAGTTTGGCCGATACCAGTGGGATGAGTGGCGCGGCCCGTCCAGGGATAAGCGCAGCCCAAAGGAAAGGCCAAAGGATAAGGACGACCACGCCATGGAATGTCTTTACAGGCTACTACTGCTTGAGCCTAGATGGGTTGACCTAAACAGTGCCTACGAGCCGTTGAGATATCCAAACAGGGACGTATGGTAAGGAGGGAGTCGAATGGATAATAAGATACCGGATAAAATTGATGAGTTTCTTATAAAGATGGGGTATAAGAACTTAAGCAAGGACGGACTTTTCTCTGCCATGATGCAGTCACTGAAGACTAAGAAGCCCAAGGTTAGCACCGAAAAGGTTGTGAGTAAGGATGAGACGCAACCTAAGCCTGTAAAGGTATTAAACAGGCAGAGAAAAATTGAAGAGGCCATGAGGAACAAGACAAAAGCTAAGGCCGGAAAGATTAACCTTTAGGTGGGGGCGGGTATGGAAGATAAAAACGAGCTATTGAATGCGGGCAGGAAGGAAAGCAACGAGGAGTTGATAACTTTTCCCATCAGTGACGAGGACTCAAAGGTCCTTGCCATGGTGATGGAGGATATAACAGCCGCAAAAAGGTTAAACGACGAGAAGATACCGCAGTGGGAAGAGTTTTATCAACTCTACCGGGCAAAGTCAATTGGCACCGAAAGGGAAGGCAGGAGCCAGGTGGTATCGTCTGATGTTATGGACGCAGTGGAGTGGATATTGCCACAGATGATGCGGCTGTTCTTTTCGAGACAAAACGTTGTCATCTGTAACCCCACCGGCGAAGAGGATGTAAGGAACGCCGAGATGTTTACTAAACTACTAAATTACCAGTTCTTCAAGGGAATGAACGGGTTTGAGAAGAGTTATCTTTGGATGAAGGCCGCCTTTATATGGGGCAGCGGTGTAGGTAAGCTTACCTGGACGCAGCAGTACCGGGAGGAACCCTTCGAGTTTGCCGAGCTGCCTGAGGAGGACTTCCTGGACCTGCAATCTGACCCGGCCGTTGAGATACTACAATATGACAGGGAGGTAGAAATTGCCCCAGCGCCTAGCATCTTTGGGATAAGGATAGGTTCCGAGCTGGAAACTGTCAGGTACAAAAACATAGTGGGCAAACGTGTTATAAAAACCTTCGAGGGACCACAATTTGAGGTAATTCCGTTAGAGGACTTTTATATTGACCCAACGGCCTCTTGTATTGAGGACGCAAAGTTTTGTGTCCACAGAGTGTTTCGTACGTTAGATGAGTTGTACCGAATGCAGGATGCCGGGGTGTACAAGAACGTAGAGAAGATTGAGGCCTGGGTAAATACTCCTAGGGGCGAGACGGCTGACTATGTTAAGGCCCAGCGTGCGGCCGAGTTTGGGCAGTCGCCTCCGTGGTCGTTTCTAAACTCCAGCCAGAAGGGGAGGAAAGAGGTGGAGGTGTGGGAGTACTGGGGGCAGCTAGACTTAGATGACTCCGGTAAAACCGAGCCTTACCTAGTTGTGGTGGCCGGGGATACGATACTCCGCAAGGAAAAGAATCCCTACAACCATGGCAGGCCACCCTTTGTAATATTAAGGCCCTCCCTGGTGCCCTTCCAGTTTGATGGTGTGGGCATGGGCCACCTAATTGGAGACTTTCAGAAGGCTAAGACTTCAATCCTTAGGCAAATGCTGGACAACTTATCCTTCATCAATAACCAGATGTGGATAGTTGACAGAAACCAGGGCGTCGAGATGGAGTCTTTGCTTAACCCACGCCCCGGCGGGGTTGTCCGCACCGACAGGGTTGACGCGGTAAGGCCGGTAACTCCACAGCCGCTTCAGCAGGTGTCCATTATGGCCTTGGAGTTCATTCAGACACAGATAGAACAACGGCACGGAATAACCCGCTACAACCAAGGGCTTGACGCCAGGAGTTTAAACAAAACTGCAACCGGTGTTTCTTTGATTATGAACGCGTCCCAGCAGCGCATAGAGCTGATTGGACGAATTTTTGCCGAGACTGGTTTCAAGCCTCTGTTTAAGATGATGGTTTCATTGAATCAGCAGTTTATTAGTGAAGGTTTTACCATTAGGTTGTTCAACGAGCCTGTAAGGTTTGAACCTGATGATCTAAGAGGCGAGTTTGATATAGACGTAGAGGTTGGAGCCAACGTGGCCCTGGAGGAGCAACGTCAGCAGCAGATGATGACGCTGCTACAGATGGCCCCTCAGCTAATTCAGTTGGGGTTAATGATGCCCGAGCACGTGTACCATGTTGTGGAAAGTTTACTTCGCTCCTGGGGGTACAAAGATGTAAACGCGTATATAATAAATCCAGTGGAGCAAGTGTCTGCACAGCCGGGATTACAAGGTGGCGGGGCAGATATAATGCAGCTGCTGGCATCAATGGGAGGTAGCCCAAATGGAGGAGGAACTACAGCTGAGGCTGTCCCGAGTCAAGGAGCTGGCGCTTCGCCTGGACCTGGACTGCCTGGAGCAATGGCAGGAAATGTACCTGTCCAGCCTCAAGGCCAGACTTTTGGCGGGTAACCTGAGCGACGAGGAGATAGCGAACGAGGTTAAGAGGTGGCAAGGCGTTGCCGGGTTTGTAAGGTTCATTAAAAACGAAACTGAAAGGGCAACACGTTATTTTAATAATATCTAGATATCCTAAGAGGAGGAGTTTAAATGCCTAGTAAAAAGACTAACATCACCGGCGAGGATGTCCAAACCGTGGACGACTTGGACTTCAGTGAAAAGGTGCCGGGACTGTTCTCTGGTGGAATCTACGAGGACGGCGAGGGCGAGCCTGAGGTAACTGAAGGCAGCGACGATACGGGAAAGGAGCCTAGCCCGGGGCGTGATGAGTCTGAAGGTAAGGAAACAGAGGTAGAGGAGCCGGAGTCACCGCGTCGGGGTGAACAACCGGTCGAAGGTGTCCAGGAACAGGAGGGCACCGGGCAAGAAGAAGAAGAGCAAGAGGAAGGGCGGCAGGAAGAACGACAGGACGAGCCTCTTGTCGTGCTTAAACGCTACGGCAAGGAGTACCCTGTCTATGAGGTTGAAAACTTGGTAAGGTTAGCCCAGATGGGACTAGACTACACCCTGAAGACACAACAGCTTGCCGGTTGGCAGAAGGTTATCCAGACCCTCATTAGTAACCCCGACTTAATGGACCTGGTCGGCAGGCGCATGCGTGGCGAGGTTACCGCCTTGCCTGAGCAGCCTCGACAGGAGCAGCAACCTAGACAGGGGACTGATAAGGGGAAAGTCGAGTTTGACATACCACCTCAGGGTGATGATGAATCTTTTGAGGAGTATGTAGCCAGGGTGGCGTCACTGATTGCCGACAGAAAGACCAAGGAGGCTGTCTTGACTCTTACGGCACAACAGCAGTACCAGCAGGTGATAAGCCAGGTTAGGCAGGACCCATTGTTTGAGTACACCGCCCAGGTGATATCATACTGGCTGGCAAACAAACAGATACCAGCTGCGATTGCCAGGCAGGCCGACGTGGACCCGCAGGCTTTTCTGTGGCTGTACACACAGGCAAGGCAGGCCGTGGAGCAGTATATAGCCTCGACGCAGGGGCAGGAACAAAAGAAGCCGGAGCAAAGGGTCTCAAAGTCGAGTAAGCCCCCGGTGGTTGAGAGCGGCAAATCGGCTAGGCTACCCGAGGGCGGTAAAAGAAAGTCTCCCTGGGAAGATGATAAAGTAATTAAGGACCTGAGCGATGACGAGTTGGAAAATCTCATAGCCCAGGTAAAGAGTGGAAGGATTTAGGCAACAAAAACTTGACAACCAAAAAGTTATTGAGGAGGTAATAAAATGACGAGTCCAATAGTAACTACTGTTACAGTACCCCCGGCAATTCAGGAGTACTATGACAGGGTTTTACTAAAAAGGGCGTTACCGTTTCTCGTTCACACCAAGTGGGCACAGAAAAGGCCCATTGAGAAGGGTAGCGGCAAGCAGATAAGGTTTAGGAAGTATAACTCCCTGGCACCTGCCCTGCAGCCATTAGATGAAGGTGTGACCCCGGTCGGCAGCTCTATGACCTATACCGACGTCACTGCAACGCTTAGCCAGTACGGTGACTTTATAACCATAAGCGATGTCGTGACCTTGGTATCGCCGGATAAAATACTCACCGAGGCTGTAGAGTTGCTGGGTGAACAAGAGGGTGAGACTATTGACCTGCTCATGAGAAATATACTCTCGGCAGGAACCTCGGTGGTTTATGCTAACAACGTTACATCCAGGGCGGAAGTAGCAAAGGAGGTGCAACATACCGACCTGGATAAAATTGTCAGGGCGCTGAAACGGAACAACGTCCGCCCCGTGACTAGGCTTATCAACCCCAGCACCGGGGTAGGCACCATCCCTGTTCCTCGCTCCTACTGGGCTATAACTCACCCAGATGTGGGTGCCGATTTGATGAAACTTGAGGCTAACGGGTTTATTCCCGTAGAAAAATACCCCAACCAGGCGACCGTGCTTGACAGCGAAATTGGCGCGTACAAGGGCATCCGCTTCGTGGAGACTACCAACGCTAAGGTGTTCCCAGCCGCGGGCGAGAATGTTGCCAACACGGGATTGATCAGCACGGACGGGAAGGTTGACGTGTACACTATACTTGTCTTTGGCGCGGAGGCTTACGGTGAAAGCCCGCTCAGCGGCAGTACCTCCGGGGTAATAATTAAGGCACACTCCCCTAAAGATACCTTCGATGTGAGCGACCCCCTGAACCAAAGGAGCACGGCAGGATGGAAGGCGTTGTGGACGGGGGCCATACTCCAGGACGACTGGATTATTCGCTACGAGTGCGGTGCTAAGGCGTAGGGGGTGGTGTAGTGGACTTCGTATTTACCAAGGCATGGGCGGATATAGTAGACGCGTTCTATAAAAT
>Ga0209508_1002918_pt1 | contig 10579 bp, 13 predicted proteins | sample AD_UKC129_MetaG_FD_184427 | JGI IMG/M metagenome (GOLD analysis project Ga0209508, IMG submission 184427) | Active sludge microbial communities of municipal wastewater-treating anaerobic digesters from Canada - AD_UKC129_MetaG (SPAdes) (version 2) | ecosystem: Engineered > Bioreactor > Anaerobic... | reverse complement strand
GCAGACGCACGTCGACGCTGTCCGTGGTGCCAGATGGTCATCCCGGATGCCGCGGTTGTCTGCGGGCACTGCACCCGCCAGCTGCCGCAAACCTAGCCGGGCAGATATCCCAGCTGGCGCAGAGCGTCCCAGATCATCGGGCCGAAGCGGCGGGCCAGCGCCGCCGCCACCTCGTCCGTGATACCGCTGAAGTTGAGCGTCACAGTGCGCCGCCCGCCCTGGAGTTCGGACAGCGACAGTGCCCGCTGCAGGCGCGGCCCGCCGCCGATGGCCTCCAGCGCCCCCTCCGCCCATGTCTGCGTGTTCTTCGCAATGTCTTCCAGCAGCTCGTTTGCGCGGCGCTCCAGATCGTTCGCCTGTTCCTGCATCCTCAGCGCCGTCTGACTGCCCTTCTCGATGGTCAACAGGTCGGCTGCGGCCTTTCGCAGTTCGGCGGCACCGGACTGCAGCTCGCTCGCAGTCTCACGCGCCTGCTCTTCAGGCGTCAGGTTGGCACGCCGCAGGGCCTCCGCTCGTTGACGCGCCTCTCTGGCCTGGCTCTGAATGTTGGCCACGTGCTGCAGACGCTGGCCTCTCTTCTCCCATTCGCGTGCTACTCGTTCAGCTGCCTGCTGTTCCTGTCTAAACAAACTTGCGCCCGGCAACTTCGCTACCCAACGAATTCGCCTTGCGTTTTCGAATGCTTCCTCAGCGGCTGTTCGCGCGGCTGCCTTTTCAGCCTCCTGCTCCATGTGGGTCGTCACGGCGTCCACCGCCTGCGCTACGGCCATCCCGATGCTGGTCGCAATGGTGCCGATGAACCCGATGCCCATCAGGGAGCCGCCGAGTCTCCCGCCCATCATCGAGCCGGCCATCTGCATCCCGGCCAGCGCAGTGTTCAGCTTGTTCAGCGAGCTCATCGCCCGGTTGCCGGTCTCGCTCAGGCTGGAAAACCCGGCCGTCATCGCGTTCAGGAGCGGCAGCACGGCCTGTGTCCCGACACGCACCAGGCGCGTCTGCGCCCGCTCCTGCGCAAGCGCCGCACGCTCCTGCTGGCGGGCCATCCGCAAGTCCCGCTCCCTGCGCTTGCGCTCCTCCTCCCGCGCGATCTCCCATGCCTGCTCGATCGGTATGCCCTCGCGCTTGGCCGGTCGGTCCACGCTGCGCCGCAGCGCCTCCAGGTATGCGTCCGCCCGCCGGCGGTACTCCGCCTCGGTCTCCACCGGGCGGCCACGGCGCGCCCGCTGACGGCGCTCCGCCTGCTGTACCTCCTGCTCCAGCTGCTGCATCTCGCGGCGCGCCTGAGACGCGTCCATCTTCGCCCGCAGCTGGATCTCTATGCTCTTACTGCCGCCCTGCGGGGGCATCGCTCAGGCTCTCCTCCAGATGCAGCTCGTATGCGGCCAGAAGCTCCAGCATGGCCCAGCGGGGAAGCTCGCAGAACGCCGGATGCGTCCCCAGCCAGCGCCCCGCCATCTCTGTCAGGCGGCGGTCGAGCGGGACGGCCCAGTACTGCCGTCCGTCCCGGCTGACAGCTCGCCGCCGCCACCTGCTTTTAGGTCGTCCAGATCCTCCACGTCCGCGCCGTCCACCCGGTTGATGGCGTCCACGATGCTGAACCACAGGCTCGCGTCCTTCTCCGCCAGCTCTACCCACTGCGGGAACTCCAGCCTGGGCTCCACCACGCGGTACTCCATCACGGTGGACCAGAACACCAGCGTTTTGTCCGGCTTCACCTCCCGCCCGCCGGGAAGCTCCAGCGCCCGCGCCTGGAACAGACGCGTCCGGGCCTCGGACTGCGTCGCTATCGGCGCCCGGACGCTGTAGCTCGTGGCCGGCCGGATCTTCACGGTGAACTCCCGACCCTCGCCGCGGATGACGGCCTCCACCGGCTCCGCGTCACCGTACGGCAGCGCGGCCAGAACCTCTGCGGTCAGCGGCTCAGCCATCATCATCCGCGCCGCTTCCCGCCGTGTACGTCCACGGCCCCTGAAGCTCCGCCTCCAGCGTCATTGTGGGTGCATCGGACGCGTTGTAAACAAAGCGAGTGACGATGCAGTTGCCAGAGAACGTGCCGCCGGCTCTTCTCGCAGTCGGCTTGATCTGGAACGTCGCCTGCCCGATCTCGGAGATCAGCTGGCAGGCGGCCTCGCTCGCCACCTCGGGCACGCAGGTCGCCGTGATGGTGCCGTACTTCCTGATGCCTATGGGATACTCGGCCGTGTCGTTGATCGCCGTGTTGTCCACCGTGCGCATCCCCAGCTCCAGCGTGCCCTCCCGAAGGATGGCCGCCAGCTGGTAGGTCCCCACCGTGAACAGGGCGATCTCGCCCACGATCCTGTCTGCCTGTGCCATTTAGGGACTCCTCGGAATGATCTGTGTCACTGTCAGGTCGAATCTGGCCAGGTGCGCCGTCAGGGCGTCGTCTCCCCAGCGCACCAGCACGAAACCCGTCTCGCCGCCGCTGCAGGACAGCAGGCTCGCCTCCCAGACCTGACCGTTCAGGTTGATGGCGCTGCGGAACTTCGCCAGCACGGCGTCCACCAGCGCCTCGAAGCCCGGCTCGCTCGGAGGCTTCAGGCTCCAGGGGTATTTCAGCTCCAGCTGGTAGCGCGTCTCCTGGATGACCTCCGGCCCCTGGAAGTCGTTGATGGCCCGGTCCGGCCAGCGCTCCTCCACGGATGCCCGCCGGATGTTCCACCAGGGCTTGCCCTGGCCGCCGCGCCGCGTCATCCAGGATGGCGTCTGCCCCCAGTGATCCATCCAGTCCCCGCTTCCGGAGATGCTCGAAATCATCGCCTTGATCGCCGCCCGGACCTGGGTGTCCGTCTTGTAGGCGCTGGAACCGAACGGCATCAGGCTTGCCCTCCAGAGATCAGCCGGGCGATCCGGTCCACAGCCTGGCGGAATGCGCGCTCGACGAACGGCTCGGCCTGCTCCACAGCCCGCCGGGCGAACTCCTGCCCGCGCGTCCCGTGGCGGGCGATCTTGAACTGGATCTTGCGGGCCACGCCGTAGGACTCACCCGGCGGCACGTGCAGCTTGCGCTCCACCCAGTGCTGCAGGGGAGCGATGGGCGCCCAGTGCGGCCGGCTGCCATACTCCACCACGGGCGCATACCCGGCCTGCCACCAGACCTGACCCGCCACGTCCACAGGGTCTTGCGAGATCACTTGAACATCGGCGGCGATTCCGCTGCGCAGAAATCCCGTGGCGCCGACCGGAGTCTCCTCGAACGCGACGGTCCGCAGCTGCTCGGTGGCCTTGGCCATGGCCTGCTCCACGATGCGCGCCGCCTGCGGGCCCAGGGCCTGGCTCACCGCCGCCAGCTGGACGCTAAGGGCCTGCAGCGAGTCCGGCTGGATCTCATAGGACAGCGTGAACGGGCTGCCCAGCTGCTGGCTCGCGATCACCACGATGGCCACCCCCAGACGGCGTCCCGGGAGGCCGGGTTGTTGACGGTGTTGCCGTTTGCGTCCACCCCGATGCCCAGCATCAGAAGCCCCCGCTGACGCAGGTCGCGCGCCAGCGCCCGCCAGACGTCCGCCTTGTCCCGGTAGTTCACGGAGTCCACAGGGACGGCGGGCTTGTCGCTTCGCCCGAACTCGGCCGCCACCGCCTGCGCAACCAGTGACGCCGCCAGATGCGCCACCCCGTCGGAGAGCGACTCCGGCAACGTGTCCTGCGTCCACGGTGCGGTATAGGTCAGGACGGCCGTCTCGCCGGGGGAGTGTGCGCGATCCAGCATGCGCCATCCGTCGGGACCGGCGCTCAGCCCGGAATGGGTGATCAGCCGGGGCCTGCGATAGCCGGGCGGAAACTCCACGCTCACCAGCGTGGAGAGCCCGGCGTCCCATGCGGACGGGTAGGGCTGGTCGTAGCCGGCCACCAGTGTCACCTGCTGGCGAAGCAGCCTCGGGCGCAGACGCGAGTACTCCAGCAGCGCGCCCTGCACGCTCGCCGAGTATACCGCCGCCCCCGCCAGGCGGTCGGCATCGTCTCCCGTCTCGTCGTGCAGGATCTGATATGTCCTCGTCAGCAGATCGGCCATCGCTTCATTCCAGTCCAGGCGGAACGCCCAGGATGCTGCAGCGGCAGTTCACGCTCTCCTCCGGCGGCAGGCCGGGGTCCACCGGGTGCTTGCAGGGGTGCCCGCCGACGATGAAGTCCGCATCCACCGGGATGGGCGGCTGCAGGCCGGCCTCCACGTGCGTTTCGCGCACCCGGTCGTCCTGAGCGGTACCCCAGCGCTTCATCCAGACCTCGCCCTCCAGGGCGTTTTTCTGGTAGTCCAGCAGGCGCAGGTAGGCGGCGCGGTTGGCCACGCGGTTGGTCTCCGTGCGGGTGATGGCCTCGGCCCGATGGAACTTGCTCGCGAACGTCAGGCGCTCGTAGTCAGCGCTGGCCACTTCCTGCATGGTCTCGAACAGGCTGCGCCCGGTCAGAAACCCGCTGCGGATGGTGTTGCGGATCTCGGCCTTCACCGGCTCCGTGATGCCCTTGCGCACCAGGTCGAAGGCGTAGTCGGACCAGAGGTCCAGATACAGCTCGCCGGGAAGGGGCTGGCGGGCCACCTGGACGTTCGGGGCGTAGCGCGCCGCAATGCGGTCCACACGGTCAGCGCCGGTCTGTCCCGCCTCCTGGATGCCGCTTGCCAGCGCCTGCTGCAGCCGGCGCTCCACCTCGCTCATCGCGCTGTCCACGCGCCGCAGCACGCTCTCCAGCCGCCCGCGCGTCCACTCCCCGCGGGCCGCCAGAAGCTCCCGCAGCACCAGCGCCCGGGCCTGCTCCAGCTCGCGCTTCACCGCGCGCAGATGGCGCGCCGAAAGCGCCTCCATCTCGCGCTCGATGCGCCCGAGCTCACGCTCCCACCAGACGCTGCCGCGCATAAGACAGTGCGGGCCGGGTCCTGGCCCGGCCCGCTCCTACTCCTTCCTGCGCCGCCTTGTGGCAGACGGCTTGCCCTCGGCCGGCTTTACTTCCGGCCGCGCCGCGATCTTCTCGAGCCTCGACACATAGATGCCCTCCTCGTCGCGCACGGTCTCCATCACCTCGAAGCCGTCGGTCCGGTGAAACGCCAGACGCTGCTCCAGGGAGGCCGGGTCACCGGCCCGCACCAGGCGCACCTCGTTAGACGAAGCGGAACTTGACGAACCCATTGCCGTTGGTCCAGGTCCCGCCGTTGCCCACCTTCTCCGCCTCCACCACCAGCTTGTCGCCGGCGTTCAGCCTTGCCGAGGCCCCGGAGCAGGGGATGGTGACGGAGTCGCCGGCCGCCACGTCCACCCCGGAGAGGAACTGCAGCTGGCCGATCTGCGCGGTGCCCGCGCCGTTTGCCCCGCCGTTGCGGATGTTCAGGTTGATGCGGTTTGTGTTGTCGCCCGTGACCGCCGCCCCGGCGATCAGCGTCACGCTCTCCACCACCACATCCGCCGGAGCCACCCAGACGCTCGCCTTCTGCGTGCTGGTGGTGGCCGTCAGCGTCGGCACGAACACCGTGGCCGGATGACTGCCCGGCACGTAACCGATATGGCCCACATTCGTTTTACTCATCGGTCTGCCTCCATGTTCTCAGGTCACACCACGCTGCGGTCCCAGCACAGCGGCTCCTCCACGGCGATGCCGTAGATGAAGCGGATCTTGTAGGTCAGCGCGTCCACCTCGAACTCGTCTTTCGTGAACAGCTCCGGCTGCTGGCGCCCCTGGAAGAAGCCCACCTCCAGCGTCGGCGCCCCGGCCGGGTCCGCGCACAGATACCAGTCGTTCGGATCCGTCCAGAACGGCACAACCAGCACGTTGTAGGCGCCCAGCCGGTGGAAGTTGGGTTCAGTCGCGTTGAAGTTCGCGGTCTGCACCATCACCGGGCTGTTGGCCAGCCGCCAGGCCGTCTCCTCCAGGTCCGGCGGCACGATGATCACCTTCGGGATGATCGTCCCGGCGTCCATCCTGTTGCCGCCGATGGTGTTGCCGAAGGTCGCCCGCTTCAGCATGTTCAGCCGCCTGGCCGCCAGACTCGCGCTGGAGAGCGCCGTAGAGCCCTGGTTGCCGCTGCCGGCCGTGCTGCCGTCCCCGCCCCTGAGCGTGCTCGTGCTGTGGAACAGCGTCACGCCGTCGCCCATGGTAGGGTTCGTGGTCAGCGCGGCGAACACGTCACGGTTCAGGGTCTGGCGCGCGGCGCGGCCCATGGCCACCGGGATGTTCCGGATGGTGCGCAGGTCGTCGTTGGCGATCGTCTCCATCGTGATGGAGAACAACCCGCCCCGCTTGGCCAGCGTATAGGTCTCACCGCCGTCCAGCGGGTTGTCGAGCGGCTGGTAGGTGCCGTTCTCAGTCACCACCGGCAACACGCCGAAGCCGCCGTACTTCACCAGATACTGCGTGCGGAAGTCAGAGACGCTGCTGATCGTGCTCGCGATCTGGCGCCACTCCTGGTCCGCGTCCGCCCGGTTGAACTCGGCGATCAGGCGCTTGTGCATCCGGTCGGCGAACACCGTCGCCCAGGTGGTGGACAGCATCGCCTCCACGCTGCGCTCGCTGTCGTAGCCGCCGCCGTGCGTGTCCCGCAGGATCTCAAGCGGGCTCGTCAGCCAGTCCTTGCCGGTCCAGCGCACATACGCCTCGCGGAAGCTTCGGAACGCCGGAACCCCGTCAATGTCCCGGCCCTCGAACATCCCGTCCAGGGCCTTGATCATCCGGTCCCGGCTGTCCTGGGTCACCTGGACGCCAAGGCCCTTCACCCGGCCGCTCTCGGCAGCCTCGTCCAGCGCCTCTTTGAGCGCGCGGATGCGCCGGTCCAGCTCGCCGGGCTCGAAGACGCGGCCCGCGAACTCGGAGCGCACCAGCTCCGCAGCCCTCCCCGGAAGCCTGGCCTCCGCCAGGCGCGCCTCCAGCACGGTGGCGCAGCGCTCCAGACGCGCCTGCTCCACCAGGCGGGCGATCTCGTCGGCCTCGCTCGCGCGGGGCTGCTCCGGCGCGGCCTCCTGCGCCTCGTCGCGCTCCCGGCGCTCAGGTGCCTGAAGCTCCTCGTGCAGCGCCTCGATCGCCTCCACCAGCTTCGGATACTTCTCCGCCAGGATCTCCTCCGTCAATGCGTTGGGATCCTCGACGGCCGCCTCGACCAGCCGCCAGAGCGCCGGCCGGGCCTTGATCTCCTCGATAGTCAGTTTCATCGGCTTCGTCTCCTCATATCGGGTCCACCACTCATCCGTGGCGGACTCGTACAGCCGGCCGCCTGCAGCCGGATGAACCACGATGTCCACGCTGTTCGAAGGGTCCGCCACGAACCCTTCCACCTCGCGGATCAGCTGCCCGTTCTCCCGCACCACCTTCGGGCGGGCGGCCAGGTCAATGCTCACGCCGATCAGGTCTCGGGCCTCCCTGGCCGCCCGGAGCACGGGCAGGTAATGCTCGAACACGTGCAGGTCTCCCCGGATGGCCCCGTCCTGGTAGCGCACGTTGCGCCAGGTGCCCGCCAGGTTCCGGGGGTCGCTGCGGCCGGTCAGGTCCCCGGCCCGGTAGTGCCCGCTTCGCGCGGGCAGCCCCTCGATGATATGGCAATCGCGCGCAAGCACCTCCTCGCTGTATCGGTTCCGGTTCCGGCTGATTCCGGCCCGGATCAGGATGGCGTCGCGGACGACGCATTCCTCCTCGCAAAACGAGTCCGCCTCGATGACAGCGGACTCGCGAACAAACTCGGTCATGGCGTGTTCTCCTCAGGCGGGGATGGCGGCCGCCCGGACCCGTAGACGGCCGCCGCGTCCCTCTGCCGCTCCTGGGCAAGCAAGTCTTCGATATCCCCCGGCACGGGCACGCCAGCGGCGTTGTGCACCAGGTGGCGTGCGGTTTCGCGTGTCATCAACTCCGAGGCCATCGCCAGCTGTGCCGCCTGCACCATCCGCAGCGTCGCCTCGGCTACAGAGGCGTTATCGGATGCCGTCAGGTCCGGAGCGGTGATGTCTATGGAGTCCACGGCCTCCACCGGCAGGCGGAGCATGCCGGCGTTGATGAGCAGCAGAGCCTGGATCTGCAGCATCGGGCGGATGACGCCGTCAAACCACTGCGTTTGCAGGACTTCCAGGTCTTTGATCGTCGGCTCGGAGGCGCTGCCGGCCGTGGAGCGGTTGACGTCCTGGGATGCGCCCACCCAGTGCTCCGGGAACCCGGCGCCCAGCGCCACATACTTCAGCACGGCCAGGTAGTCGCTCTGGGTGTCGCTGGCGTGGATGCTCGGCACCACGGCCTCCCAGCTCTCGCTTTCGTTCACCACCTTGACGCTGCCGGGCCGGGGCGGGCTGCTGCCGATCTCCAGGGCCCGGCGCTGCACCTCCGCCTCTCCGCCCGTCACCCGCACCTGCCAGATGAAGGCTTTCAGCAGGTTGTTCAGCATCATCCGGTCGTTCAGGAACTGCTCGGCCCGGTGGATCCAGTAGAACATCGTCTCCAGGACGCTCCGCCCGCGGCCCAGGAGCCCCTGCTGCAGCGGGAAGTACAGCAGCCAGTTGGCCTCCGGCCCCGCGTAGTCGGCCAGGCTGCGCCCCTCGCGCAGCCACTGCAGGACAGCCGGACTGTTCAGGATCAGCCAGGTGCGGTCCCCATCGGTGCGCTGCTCGGTGGCGGAGACGAAGATCCGGGCGTTGTCCGGGTCCGTCTGCACCTCGCTGATCTGCGACGGGTGCAGATACCCGATCCGCATCCTGCCCGTCTGCTCCGCGGGGAACGCCGGCAGGAACAGCTCGCCGTAGGCCAGCCACTCCCGGCACAGCTTCATGAAATCGCGCTCCAGGCCATTGACCGGGTCCTGCCAGAAGGCGTAGAGCTCGGCGGTCAGCCGCTCGTCGTCACTGGTGAGCTGCAGCACGGATCCGCACATATGCGCGGCCATCGTGCGCACGATCTTCACGGCCAGCGGGCTGTTGCCCATGAAGTGCATGGCCAGGCGGAGCATCAGGCTGTGCTCGGATGGGTCCAGAGTGGGCTGGCCGGTCAGGCTGGAGATCCGCTTCCAGCCGCGCTCCTCCTCCAGGAGGTCCTGGATGCCGTCCCACTGGCCCTCCAGGGCGCGCGCATACAGGCGCTCCACGCGGTCCATCGGAGCGGCATCCTGCTCCACGGCCCTGCCGAGTCCGAACCATTTCAGCAAGTCTGCTACAGCCATGTGTGCTCGTCCGGGGCCGGAGCGTACCAGCCCCGGTCCTCGATGGTGGCGGAGGCGGGCGGGGCGAGCCTCGCCAGACCCGCCCAGGCGGTGGAGATGGCGTCCACCTGGTCGTCGTGTGCCGCGTTCGGGAAGGCGAGCATCTCGGCGATCAGCTCCTGGTTCCAGCCTGCGCGCACCAGCCTCACCTGACGCCCGCTCCAGGCCAGGGCCCGCGTCACCTTGTCCCGGTCCGCCTCGATCCCGCGGATGCAGATCCCGTTGAAGCGCGCATCGGCCACCAGCTGCTGCACGGCTGCGGTTTGGAATCCTGCCTGCTCGATGGCCCAGATGACGCCGGGCTCCTGGGTGGCCAGGGCGACCATGTCCCGCACAGTCTCCGGCCAGGTCTGGCGCCGGCGGTAGATGTCCCGGATCCAGAGCGTGTTGGCGTGGTCCACGGCGCACAGAGCGCCCACGGTGTAGTCCGCTGACGTGCGCGCGGATGCCGCCAGGTCCCACCCGCGGCACCAGCGTAAGCCTTCTGGGATGCGGTCCTCGATGCGGATGTCAGCCAGCCGGAAGATGCTCCCCTCCGGCGGGGCCGGCCGCCCCTGATACAGCGCCTGCCAGTCCCGCGCTCCGGCCGTGGCCCGGATCCGCTCCAGGTCTTCCCGGCTGTACTTCTCCGGCCAGAGGGGCTCCCCGTCGTCTGTGAGAGCGGGCAGGTGCAGGGTGTGCCAGATGTCGGCGGCCGGATCCGTGCCCTGCATGGCCAGCAGGCGCCCGGTCAAGTCGTCTTGATGCCAGCGGGTCTGGATAACCACCACCGCGCCATCCTCCTCCAGGCGGGTGTAGGCCGTGGAGGTGTACCAGTCCCAGATGCTCTGGCGGACGGTCTCGGAGTCCGCCTCTTCCCGGTTCTTGACCGGGTCGTCTATGAGCAGCAGGTTGGCGCCGTGGCCGGTCAGGGGCCCGCCTACGCCGGCAGCCTTCATGCCGCCCCTCCTGCCGGCCAGATCCCACGTGTCCACCGCCCGGGAATCCTGAGCCAGGCGCACACCGGGAAAGACGGCCTGGAAGCGCGGGCTTTCGATGATGGCGCGCACATGCCGGGAGAACCGCGTCGCAAGGTCCGCGCCGTAGCTGCACAGGATGATCCGCCGGTCCGGGTTGCGGCCCAGATACCAGGCCGGGAAGCGGATGGAGGCGAGCTCGCTCTTTCCGTGCCGGGGCGGCATCGTGACGATGAGCCGGCGGATGATGCCGCACTCCACGGCCTCCAGAGCCTGCGCCAGCCGGCCCAGGTGGCGGGCGTAGCGGTAGCCGGGAAAGGTCCAGAGCGTGAACGGGATGAGCTCATTTCTCGCCCTGCGCTTCAGCTCCTGAGCGACCATCGCGGAGGTAATCCGCGAAGGCGATGATGGCGCTTTCAGGGATGGAGTGCTCATGCTGCACGGGTCCGCC
>Ga0209508_1002917_pt1 | contig 10580 bp, 8 predicted proteins | sample AD_UKC129_MetaG_FD_184427 | JGI IMG/M metagenome (GOLD analysis project Ga0209508, IMG submission 184427) | Active sludge microbial communities of municipal wastewater-treating anaerobic digesters from Canada - AD_UKC129_MetaG (SPAdes) (version 2) | ecosystem: Engineered > Bioreactor > Anaerobic... | reverse complement strand
AGGCTTTGGGCAATTCGCACAAAGAAACTATCCAAGGTGCGAATCTGCACGTGATGAAGATGTCGAATCGTCTGACGCAACACTTGATGGCAGGTGGCTCGATCCCAATGGGGGGCAATGGTCTCCTGTAAGGACCGCAGGGACGTCTCGTCCTCTAAGGCTTCCGCGAGGCGGCTAAGGATGCGGTCCAGGATTTCTCCGGCAGCCTCGCGGCTAAAAGTTGTGGCGAGGATGCTGTCCAGCCTTTCGCCTCGTGCCAGCAACCAAAGAAATCGATTGGTCAACTGGAAAGTCTTTCCGGCGCCTGCGCTGGCACGGATGACCACATTCTTGGGTTGTGAGCTTGCCAGTGTTTGAGTGTTGCCCATCGTGTTAGCCCCTTAGCGGATCTTGTTGGAAGCGTTTTGGTAATGCATTGCGTTAGTTCTGGTTGGGAATATGGCGGATGAGGTAAACGGGTTCATCGGTCACTTCTTGCAGCGATAAATCGCTGGGATTTCCCATGATATCCCAAACCTGATATCCTTGGGGAACAGATACAGTTGTCGGAACTCGAGACCAGAGCACAATGACCTCCCGCCCTTTTGACTGGAAACGGAACCCTTGAAGCATTTGATCTTGGCCCCACTTGCCGACAAAGTTCCAGTCGGCTCCCAAAAAATCGGAGAGAACCGCCTGGGCCGCGTACATCTTTCGGGGTTCACCCCCGTACTCAAAGAAAATGTTGCCCGCGGTATTCTCATTGAGGGCGCCACAGGTTCCCGCATGGTAGAAGACTTTCTTGACCCCGGCCGCACCCATAACCGCCGCGAACTTGACAAGGTCGATGGCGGCTCGGTATTCGCTCGGTCGTAAGCTGCGGTTCATGGCCTCGTCCCCCACGCTGAACGGCAGGGTAGGGGGATCGTCATCGGCGTAACAGCCGATTTCCGTGACCCAAATGGGCCGCACCTGTCCGCGGGCTTCCATGAGTCGGTGACACGCAGCGAAGGAGGACTCGTAGGCATCGGGACTTCCTCGGTGGGGATACAGATGGAGATTCATCACGTCACACCACTGTAACCCGCCTTGTTCGATGAACTGTCTTACCCAATTCGATTCCGGCGGTGCAGCGATTCCCCCGATGACAAGGCACTCGGGATCTACTGCTTTTGCTGACTCGTAGGCCGTCTTGAGTATGTCGAGATAGTCAGAAATGTTCCAACCAAAGGAGTTAGGCAGGGCATAGCTCGTGAAAAGCGGTTCATTGAGGATTTCAATGACCTTGACGCTCTTATGGTAGTGCTCAACCGTTGCCCGGACGTACTGGCCGAACTCCACCACGTCCCTTGGTTTTTGTGCCACAATAAGACGCCGTTGGAGGTAACTATTGGAGCCGGCCTCCCGCGCGACACGGTCGGTGTCCACGATTGCCGACCACTCCGTAGCCGGAAAGGGTAGGAGCACCAGAGGATTGCCGCCCGCTTGGAGGACCCTCTTGATTTGGGTATCGGGGATCTGGAAATCGAAGGGGCCACCTTCGGTTTTCTGCACCAAGCGCCACTGACAAGACCAATCCCGCCACCAGCGCAACCCGGCGGCATGGGAGAGCTCTAGCAGAAAGTCCCAAGGGAGAGCGTGATTCATACCAAATGCCGTATCTTGTTCGATGACGGGGTCGATATTGGCTATCCGTAGCGATTGGGGCGGGGCCCCTTGGGGTTCCCAGGTAACGCGGAAGAATCCTCGGCGACCTGCGAGAAGTTGGGAAAAACGTTCTTCGGCCATGCTTTGCTGCGGGATGTCCAATCGTACATCCTTTTGCCAAATGGGCCGGTCTTTGTAATCGAGGATGCGAAGGTTGCCCTCCAGGCATTGCGGATCCGTTGATCCATTAAACGCTCGCAAGGTTATGTCGAAGCCACGCTCTGGCGTGAGGAAAATGTTACCCATCCGATCGGTGGAAATCGCTGACTCTACGCTGCGAGCAGGTCGATAATCCGACGGCCCGGCATTGACGTCATCCACGCGTTCAAATTGGACGGCGTCAACCCAAATGGTTGCCTCCGCCAAAGGAGAGTGTTGTAGGTCAATGCCGACGCCGCAGTACGCAAAGTCATATTCGGCTACAAATGACAGCGAAAACCGCGTCCATTGTGGGCCCACGCGAAAACTCTGCTGGATCGTTCGCGTTTCCTGCCGCACGAGGAGGACAACGGGCACGTCAGTTTGGTCAGCGCAGACATAGGCTGAAAGTACGTAGCGATTGCCTTTTTCCAGGGGAATCCAACCCTTGTTAGCGATCACTACACTTCGTACGACTGTGGCTACGGGATCGAAGTAGTCAAAGTACGAGATCAGCGGATGAGATTGGGACAAGGATATCCGCCAACTATGAGTGCCATGGTAAGCCTTTGTCGAGTCCCACGTCCCCACGCGGTGGAATAGGTTTCCTGCCCAGGATGTTATCCCCAGGGCTACCGTCCCCCAGTCTGAGGCGCCACACTCGAAGCTGCTGTCAACCAAAAGATTCTTTAGCCCTTTCGTCGGTAATTGAGGGAGTCTTTGGGGACGAAACCCGGAGACTGGCTCGAGGACGATATCATCCAGAAATAGAGTTCCTGTTCCCTGAAAATAGATTTGAAAACGACTATCTTCCGGGGCGAGATCACGAGTAGCCCGGAAATGGAATTCGTACGGTTTCCAGTCGGCTCGGGGCGAAAACGTCTCGCGAAGGCCTACGTCTTGCCAAATCTTCCGATTAACAAGTGAAATCGAAACGGCCCCGAACTCGAGGTCCTCAGCGCGGGCCCAAAGTCGCAGACGGTACCACTGGCCGCGCGTGACACCAACCCGATTAAGCTGTGCCAACATCACATGGCTATCAGGAAAACCGCCCTCAAAATGCGTACACTTCAAACAGGCAACGTAGCCCCTTCCTGGCTCGAGAACCCGCGTCAACGTTTGCCGGATTGAACTCCGACCGGCGGTTACCCATTCATCCGGCAGACCATCATTATCCGCATCTTGTTCAAATCCGCCATTGACAATGTTTTGCCCCCAAACCAGTGAGCCAGAGTTGAAATGCCCAATAACGACTAAGACAACAGCGAGGAAAAAGTTAAGTACGAGCTGCTGAGACCTCCACATGGGACATACCTCTATGATTACTGGCGGGCTCGAGTGGTTTGGTACCTGCCCCCTATTGTACAGAGGGGCCTATACAGAGGGAGAGTGTCGGTGATGGCTGCGGCGCACTTTGCTCGCAGAGACTAACGAGATGAGAGCCGCTTAATCTTCGCCAGACAAAATGAGGACACCTTACGGATTGCTTGAACTTTTGCCCAGCTGCTGTGCCTCGCCCGTCATCGGTACAAATAATACGGGTGCAACACTGGTTTGACGAATGGAACCGTCAGGTTGCTTCTCAATTACCAGCAGATCTTGCTGACCGCGGCCAACAGGTATGACCAATCGTCCGCCCAAGGCGAGTTGATCCACCAAGGGTTTGGGGACATGATCCGGGGCGGCTGCTACGATGATTACGTCAAAAGGAGCCTTTTCCGGCCAGCCGCGATAGCCGTCGCCCGCCCGGACAACGACATTGGTGTAACCCAACCGCTTGAGTCGTTCCGCAGCGGATTTGGCCAAAGGTTCGATGATCTCGATGCTGTACACCTCGCGGCACAATTCGGCGAGAACCGCGGCTTGGTATCCCGATCCCGTACCGATATCTAAGGCACGGCTCTCTTTCCGCGGTTTGGCCAACTGCGTCATAAGGGCGACGATGTACGGCTGTGATATCGTCTGGCCATGCCCGATCGGCAAAGGATGGTCGTCATACGCCTCGTGGATCACGTTTTCCGGAACGAATTCGTGACGTGGAATCCGTCCCATCACGTACAAAACATCGGCGTCGATGATGTCGCGGTTCTGAAGTTGGAATTGAACCATCCGCTGTCGGGCCAAGCGAAAGGCCTCCGGTTCCTCTAGAAATACCGGCCGACACGGACCGCTTACGATCTTTTCCTCACTCTGTTCGGCAGGGTTCACGGGATCATCCTTCGAAACCGAACTGCTACCGTTTCCCCCGAACGCCGACTTTTCCACGGCAAATGCCTCGGTCGATCGAGGGGGATTTTTGGAAGACATCAACCTCAAGCCGGGGGTGCTCACCAAAAAAATGAAAACACCTACACAGCCCGCAATGAGGAGCAACGTTCCGGCAATAACCCACCGCGTCCGCATAGCTCACCTCCCGATTGTTTGGCCCAAGCTTGCGGAAACCGGTCCAAATCCTCTCGCGATGGCGACAATATCACAGCCTTTATCGCCTATTGTCACCCCACGAACAAAGTGGATTGTGTTACACCTTGTCGGCTTTGGGGCAGACAAAGGGCTCTCGATACTCCCGAGCGACCAAGGCCGTAGCCTCTGGCGAATCTGGGAAGACTTCCCGCTCGGGATCGAACTTGAGCAACGGTCCCATCGAGATCGGGTACTTCTTCAGATCGACGCCGTTATCCTGGAGATGACGGAGCGTCCGTTCTAAGGTCGCGATGTTGTCATCGAGACTTTTAACACCGGCCAGGATTCGTTTGGCCTCTTCGGGTGAGACTTTGTTGTTCTCTCCCAAATAGTAAGAGATGTTACCCAAGTGACTGAGGGCCGCGGAGAGGTGTCCTTCCCAGGCATCCGAATTGAGCATCTTCGGATCCCGACTGAGGCACGCATCAATGAAGTTGGCGAAGTGATTGCCGGAGCCACCAAATGTCTTGACCGGCTTTAGGTTCTTGTCGAATACCACGCACCGCGTGTACGTTTGCTGGACAAGATAGCCGTCCGTGCCATAGAAAATGACGCCAATCTTGTTGCCAGTCTTGCTCTCGAAGAGGACGTTGATCTCTTCATCGGCCGAATTGTCCACGGACAACCCACGCGTTTCAAAGACGATGCACTTATCGCCGTAATCGTAGATAGACACCTCCGTATTTGCGGTATCACCGGCATCGACGTAGTTGTCATCGTTTCGTTCGGCTTGATAACCCAACCGACCACCGTAGGAGATCACACTAATGGGATGGGAATTGATTCCCAGACCCCAGCGCGCGATATCCGTTTGATGCGGCCCCTGATTGCCCAAATCACCATTCCCGTATAAGCGCTGCCAGTGCCAATCATAGTGGAAGTTGGGCCGCGTGCATCGCGGCGTGGTGAAAGGTGCCGGGCCGCTCCACAAATTGAAATCGACCTCGGGCGGAATGGGATAATCACCCTTCGGGCCAATTGACTTCCGCCGTTTGTAGCAAAGACCGCGGGCGAATTTTACCTCACCAATGCCGCCAGACGCCAGGAACTCTACCGCCTTGCGAATTGCGGGATTCGACCGGCATTGCGTTCCCACTTGGCAGATTCGTTTGTACTTCTTGGCCGCAGCGACGAGAGCAGCTCCTTCAGCGATGTTGTGCGAGATGGGCTTCTCGATATAGGCATCTTTGCCTGCCTGCATTGCCCAAACACCACACAAGGCGTGCCAATGGTTAGGAGTTGCCGTACTGATGGCATCCACGGCGGCATCGTCCAGTGCCTGTCGGAAATCCCGAATGAACTTGGGCCGGAAACCCTTAGCCTTATAAATCTGCTCAACCCGCCCTTGGCCGACTTTTTCATCGGCATCCACAATATAGAGGATTTGGACGCGGGGGTCACTGAGGAAGGCGTCAATATGCTCTCCCCCGCGACCACGCACACCAATAATTGCGATGCCAACTTTCTCGTTGGCACCTTCGGCTCGCAAGAACTGCGGCACGGCAATAGCCGACGCTAAGGCTCCCAGCGAGGTTCCCACAAACTGACGACGGGTCCAGGTTTGTTTCATTGGACACTCCCCAATCTCTCAGATAGATCACTCTCGAAAACCCAACCGCGAACTCGGCGGCAACTTCCCGTTTGTGAATCTCACAGGACGTCAAACGGTGGCCATCCCGAACCGTTCCTCACACTTTGCACAATTTACCAGCGCCGGTGTCAATTGTCCAGAAACTCGGGACGATTAATCTCAGAGGGACGAACGCATCAAACCGGGTCACAATCTCCGCCACTGCATGCAGTCGCTCCGAGGACAACAATAAGCCGCTCCAAAACCAAACGGGGATCGGTTGGGATGGCACCTTTCATGGCGGCGTCTGCCGAACGAAGCCAATGGAGGAGTTTGAGGGCCCGCTGTCGCCCCAACTTGCGAAGTCGCTCTTCCTCGGCCTTGAGGGCGAATGCCGGTACACCGGCCTCTTCTAGAGACTCTTGAAGCGATGACCGTCTCTGGCCCGGTGGTGGAAAAAGATAGCGCTGGGTTGCCATGTTGAGCCTGCGCAGCATTGGCGCAACCATCCCCAGAATACTCAGGGGCGTTTCTCCGGCTTCTAACAGCTTCTGGATTTCGCCTAATGACTCGCCCGGCTTGCCCGCCAGGGCCGCATTGATGACGTCCCACACAGCCTTAGTGCGCCATGTGCCTGTGAGCGAAGCCACCATCTCCGCCGTGACCGTCTTCTTGCCCAAACCGGCGAGTTTCTTGAGTTCCTGGTCTACCAACCCGCATATCGGGCCGACCGATTCCAAGAGAATCTCGGCCGCGTCACGATTTAGGCTCAGGGAGTATTGGTGTTTAGCCCAGCGAATCATCCAAGGAATCAATTCCTGGCCTTTCTTTCGGGCGAAATCGCATTCCACGACTAATCCACGTTCAAGTGCCAGTTTGGCTAAACGGGTATTGGCGGACCATTGGCTGACGGATAACATCAGCACATTTCGAAGTGGGGAACCGGACAATAGTTTTTCCAACTCTCCTCGATGTTCCGCGACGAAGCGGTCGGCACCTTCAATGATGATGACCCTAGGCCGTGAGCTGAACATGCTCACGGTTGTCAACTCTTTCTCGACCGCTGTCCAATTGACCTCATTCCCGTCGAATTCGCGGAGACAAAATTCATCCTCCACATCGGGCAGCCAATGACGCCGAAGTTTATGCAAGACGAGCGTACGAAGGTAATCATCATCCCCGTAAACGACGCAAAACGATGGCGGAGATGAGACTTCGCCGAGAATGAATTCCAGCCCCGACGGCGGTCGCAAACTCGTTCCCTTCTGCGGACTGGGTGTCATGACGGCCTCATTTTGTGGTGTTGCCCTGTCGCGCTTCGCGCACAATGTTGACGTATTGGCGGGCCAGCTCACGGATCTGATCGAAGTCCTTAGCGGCAATCGCCCGGGAACTCACCAAGGCACTACCAACCCCCAGAACACAAGCCCCCGCCCGAATGAAGTCAGCAGCGGTTTCTAGTGTGACACCCCCTGTCGGCATAAGTCGAATATAAGGCAGGGGGCCGTGTATTGCCTTCAAATAGCCTGGTCCTGTGACGTCGGACGGGAACACCTTGACGATATCGGCCCCAGCCTGCCAAGCGGTTAGGATTTCGGTTGGTGTGAACGCCCCGGGAAAAACCAATTTGCTGTAGCGTTTGCACATTTCGATTACGTTGACATTCAGTGTGGGGCTGACGATAAACTCGGCTCCCGAAAGAATAGCAATACGCGCTGTCTCTGGGTCTAGGACGGTTCCCGCCCCAAGGACGATTCGGTCGCCCAGTCGATCGGCGACTGCTTCGAGCACGCGATGAGCACGTGGGACGGTGAACGTCACTTCGATTGCCGTGACGCCGCCCTCGGCGAGGGCCTCGGCGACGTCCCCCAGCACGGCACCACTATTGGCACGGATGACGGCGCAGATTCCGCAAGAAAGAATACTCGAAAGGTGTGGGTTATCCATCATATAAAGCTCATCAGCAACTTGGTTAAACTGAGGTACTTGCGACGCTCCTCCTGAGCTTATTGCGATTCGCGGGGGGTGTCAACTCGGTCGCCGGTTCGAACATGCGGAAGGGTCATAACCGCCGAAAGTCCTCCTGTCGCTGGACGATCGTCCTAAACCGCGCGATAATGATGACGGACCACCGAGGATAAGGTGCCCGGTCAGTGCGTCTCGGCGGCGGTTTGGTCATTGTGCGAATGTCCCGTTGAGCGAAGTCTGACACCCATTTGGACCGTGTGAGGAGAGACTTGGCGGGATGTTACGTCTGCTGCACTCGTTAATCCTTATTGTACCAGGACTTTTTGTTGTTATTGTTCTCGTTGTGCTCGGAACGTGGTGGCTTCAGCGTCTGAGACGTGCCTTATACCAGGACTCAAGTGACAGTAGTGACGAACTGGCGCAGCAGTTCTTTAAGATGCGCAGGGATGGTCAGATTAGCGAAGAGGAGTACAAGGTAATCCGGGCGAACTTGTCGTCACAACGACGCACGTCGTGATGAAGCGAAAACTGGGCTTCGGGGCTATGTGGTAGAATTTAGGTAAAAGACGAAGGTTGCGTGAAACTCTTCGGGCGATGCGTCGCGTAATGATTAGCGAAAGGGAGGACACACGCCGCGTTGAACGGCGGTTTTTGTCCCGATATCGCCGATGACCAATCAATGTCAGGGGAATGACTGAGGATTGCCAGCGGCGATCATCTCCGTAGGGGAGGGCAGGGGGGCTGGCGGCTTGGACTTCGACGTTTCAACTTTTTGTGACACCCAGGGTTTGAAGCATGCCGACAGGACGGGACTTCACATCAGGACGCCGTGGTCCAACGAGTGGCAAGAAAAACGCCTTTTGTTCGTTTTGCCGGAAAAGCTACCGTGATGTAGGACCGTTGGTCGAAGGACCAGGGGATGTTTACATCTGCGGGGAGTGTATAGACCTTTGTCAATCCATTCTTGATCAGGAAAGAAAGCGCAAGGGAACAGCCCGCCCGCTTTTTGCGCGAGTGCCAACCCCTCGCGAGATCGTCGCTAAACTTGACGAGTTTGTTGTTGGCCAAGAGGAGGCCAAGAAGGTCCTGGCCGTCGCCGTGTACACGCATTACCGGCGGCTTATGCACCACGGGACTTCGGATGTCGTATTGGACAAGTCAAATATCCTCCTGATTGGTCCCACGGGGTCGGGAAAGACGCTTTTGGCGCAGACGCTTGCCCGGCTGCTGGATGTTCCCTTTGCTATTGGCGATGCGACAACCCTAACAGAGGCGGGTTACGTTGGAGAAGACGTTGAAAACTTGCTCCTCAAGTTGCTGCATGCGGCGGACTTTGACATTGAGGCGGCACAGCGCGGAATCGTCTATATCGACGAAATTGACAAGATTCGCAAGACGAGTCACAACGTCTCCATTACCCGGGACGTCTCTGGTGAGGGGGTTCAGCAGGCCTTGCTTAAGATGCTCGAAGGGACTATTTCCAATGTCCCACCGCAAGGCGGACGAAAGCACCCCGAACAGCAATACATCCAGGTTGATACGACGAACATCCTTTTTATCTGTGGGGGCACTTTCGTCGGGCTGGAAGACATCATCGCCAGGCGGATGGGAAAACGGTCGATTGGATTTGCCTCGTCGGTACCGTCATCCCGTGGGGATCGCGAAGGTGGCGAAGCGAGTCGGGATGAGTACCTCTTGGCCCACGTGACGAGCGAAGACCTTGTCGAGTTTGGCCTGATTCCCGAGTTTATTGGCCGGTTGCCCGTGGTCACGGCACTCCGCCCCCTTGATGTCGATGCCATGGTGCGTGTCTTGGTCGAGCCAAAGAATGCTTTGGTCAAGCAGTACGAAGAGCTTTTCGCCATGGAAAACGCGGAGTTGGAATTCACCGAGGAGGCGTTGCGCTTAATTGCCCAAAAGGCCTACGAGAAGGGCACCGGTGCCCGAGGTCTGCGGGCTATTGTGGAGGGTATTATGCTCGATGCCCTCTATCAATTGCCCGACCAACCGCCGGGCTTCCGCTATGTGGTCGATGTGGATGTCGTTGAAGGGAGAAAACCCCTGTTGGGTCGGGCCATTGCCCGGCAAAAAACGGCCTGAGAGGCCTTTTGACGTGATCACAAGTCGTTTCGTTTCTAAGGTTCTGCTTAAAGCCTCTCCCCTCGCCCGTTCGGCGGGCGGGGGTAAGGGGGTTCGAATCGCTGCCGCTTTTTCTCGATCGATTCCGACGTTCGCTTGCCCTCACCCCAACCCTCTCCCGGAAGGAGAGGGGGACTTTTTGGCATAGGCTCTCATATTGATCACGCTGGGCGGTGGGCCATTTCGCGAAGAACTTCAATCCCTTTTTGGATGGTCTCATCGGAGGCGGCGTAAGATATCCGGAAGTGCGTGTCGCGCCGACTGAATACATTTCCGGGAATAATGAGCAACTGAAACTTCTCAATTGCAGTGGTAACGAACTCGGTAGCTGATCCCCAGGGGGCCTTGGGGAATGCGTAAAATGCCCCTTCAGGGATTTGTAGTTCGTAGTAGCCCTGTAACCCTTGGACTACCATGTCCCGCTTTCGCCGATAGGCACTGTATTGTGCGCTCATATCGCAATCCAAAGCCGTAGCGGCCGCCCACTGGAAGGGCTGTGGGGCACATACAAAGCTGTACTGCTGGAGCTTGATCATCTGTTGGATGATCGCCTTCGGACCATGGGCAAAGCCGACCCGCCAGCCGGGCATGCCGTGGCTTTTACTGAGGCCCTCGA
>Ga0209508_1002913_pt1 | contig 10589 bp, 8 predicted proteins | sample AD_UKC129_MetaG_FD_184427 | JGI IMG/M metagenome (GOLD analysis project Ga0209508, IMG submission 184427) | Active sludge microbial communities of municipal wastewater-treating anaerobic digesters from Canada - AD_UKC129_MetaG (SPAdes) (version 2) | ecosystem: Engineered > Bioreactor > Anaerobic... | reverse complement strand
ATACGAGAATGAACTCCAGCAATAACATAGTCTAACTGAGATAAAACTTTATCCTCAATATCCAAGGAACCGTCATTCAAAATATTGGCTTCACATCCCTGAAGGATTTTAAATTTTTTTGATTGAAATTCTGAGTTTAATTTTTCAATTACTTTCCGCTGAGCTAAAAGTTGTTTTTCATTTAATCCATTTTCTATGCGTAAAAATTTCGTGTGGTCAGAAATTCCTAAATACTGATAGCCTCTTTCCCTCGCTGCTTCAATCATTTCTTCAATTGAATTTTCTCCTCCATCCCAGTTAGAATGGCAGTGCAAATCTCCTTTAATTTCATTATAGCCAATAATCTTTGGCAATTGATTGTTTAAAGCCGCTTCTATTTCCCCGGTATTTTCCCGAAGTTCTGGTTCAATATAAGCAAAGCCTAAAGTTTGATAAATTTCTTCTTCAGTTTCACCAGCAATTCTTTTCCTGCCTTTAAATAAACCATATTCATTAAGCTTTAAACCTTTCTCTAAGGCTATTTTTCTTAGAACAATATTATGCTCCTTGGAACCAGTAAAATATTGAAGAGCAGCCCCAAATTCATAATCTTCTACCACCCGCAAATCAGCATCAATCCCTAAATCAAATCTAACTGACGATTTTGTTAAACCATAATCCCAAACTTTAATGATCCCTTCTAAATTAGTAAAAACATCCATTATTTTTTTAGCGCCATTGGGATAATTTTTTTTAACAGTGACCAAAAGATCAATATCGCCAATTGTTTCTTTTCTCCGCCTTAAAGAACCAGCCAAAGAAATTTTTTCTACTTCTTTCAATTTTTTTAATTCTTGGATTATTTTATCTACCACCATTAACGCTTCAGAAATCAAAAATCGTCCTTTTGATCTTTTTAAAAATTCAATGGCTTCTAAAATATTTTTTTCTGATTTTTCTCCAAAATTCTCCAAATTTCTGATTTTCCCCTCGTGAGCTGCTTTTTCCAAATCTTCAAGATTTTTTATTTTCAAATGCTCATAAAGGGCTTTAATGGTTTTTGGACCAATTCCTTCTACTAGCATCAATTCATCAAGATTTACTGGAATTTTCTTTTTTTGCTGCTCAAATTCTTTAATTTTACCAGTTTTTAAATATTCAATAATTTTATCCGCCAAACTTTCTCCTACTCCGGGAATACTTAATAAACCTTCTTTCCCCTGTTTTTTATAAATATCTTCAACGTTTTCACTAATAGTTTGTAATCCTAAGGCTGCTTTTTGATAAGCTTCTGGTTTAAAAGGAACATCATCCATTTTCAAATAAATAGCCATTTTCTGAAAAATATTAGCTAATTCTAAATTTTTATTCATATTCACTTTTTAAATTATAACATAAATATAACATAAACCTTTTATTTAGTTAACGGGTTAATTACAACAAAATAACCAACAAGAATGTTTGGACATCGCAAGCCAATTAACAACTTGCGATCTCAATAATTTCTAACGACTTGCGATGTCGTGAATTACCTGTCGTAAATTACATTTTAAAATTAAATAATAAACATCGCATCTCCAAAAGAATAAAACCGGTATTTTTTTTCTTGGGCCTCTTGGTAGGCCTTAAAAATCAAATTTTTACCAGCAAAAGCAGAAACTAATAAAAGCGGCGTTGATTGGGGAAGATGAAAATTAGTGATTAAAGCATCAACAAATTTAAATTGATAACCAGGATAAATAAACAATTCGGTCCAATTTTCCTGGCCAGTAATTTTTCCTTCATGGCTAATAGTTTCCAAAACCCTCGTTACCGTAGTACCAACAGCAATAATTCTTTTTCCTTTATCTTTGGCTTGATTGAGACGAGACGCAGTTTCTGGAGAAATTCTAAAATATTCCCGCTCCATCTGATGATTTTCTACTTTTTGACTCTTAATCGGTAAAAAGGTTCCCAAACCAACATGAAGAGTAATAAATTCTATTGCTACTCCTTTCTTGTTGATTTCTTCAATTAATTGGCTGGTAAAATGAAAACCGGCTGTCGGAGCAGCAATAGAACCAAGTTCTTGAGCGTAAACAGTCTGATAGTTTAAAAAAGATTTTTCAGTTGGATTTTTAATATAAGGAGGAAGCGGCATTTCGCCAAGCTGGTAAATTATTTCTTTTAATTTTTGATCTTTTTGATTAAACTCAACTACCAGCTGATAGTTGAGTTTTTCTTTAATAATTAATGATAATTCATTATTAAAATTTATGATGTCCCCTTTTTTTAATTTTGGACCGCCAATAGCCAACCATCTTGCCGGCCAAATTTGAGCATCAAAAAATGGTTGATTTTCTGGTCTAATCAACAAAATTTCTGCTGGTTTGTTATTTTTTTCTTTTTTTCCTAATAATCGCGCTGGTAAAACTTGACTATTGTTTAACACCAAAACATCATTATCACTTAAATAATTAGTAATTTCATAAAAATAGTGATGAGAAATTTCCTGAGTTTTTCTATTTAAAATTAAAAGACGCGAATGGTCTCGCGGTTCAATCGGTTCTTGAGCAATTAAACTTCTGTCTAAAGGGTAATCAAATTCTTTAATATCCATTTTTCTTCAGTTTTTTAATAAAATACACTACGTAATTGGCAATTTTCCCCGGCCCAATAAAAATTAAAACATCTTCTTTTTTTAATAAATTAAAAATTTTATTTTCCAAATCTGGATAATCGATTAAAAAAACTTGATTTAGGGCAAGATAATTTTTTTTGATAATTTCGTTTCTAATTATTTCTGAACTAGCGTTAAAAGAATTTATTTCGTTTGCTGAATCAATAGGCAGCAGAAAAAGATAGTCATTTTTCTTTAGCAGAGAAAAAGCTTTGGCAAAATCTTTAGAAAGCAGAAAAACCCGGGAATAACGATGGGGCTCAAAAACAACAAAGATTCTTTTCTGAGGAAAAAATGTTCGAATGTTTTCTAACGTTGATAATAATTCTGTTGGGTGATGAGCGTAATCGTCAATAACAATCACTTTATTTTGATAAACAAGTTCAAATCTTCTTTTTGCTCCCTTAAAATTTTCAAGGATCTTTATTCCTTTTTCTAAAGGGATACTTAATTCTAACAAAACCGACAAAGCAGCTAAAGCGTTGATAACATTTATTTTATTAATAGTTTTTAAATTAAGCTGATATTTCTTCTTTTGATAAAATATTTCACTTTTTATTTTGAATTCTTTTGAGTCAGAATTGAAAGGATAAATATCAATTTTTTTAGCAAAAATTCCTTCTTTTGACGGCTTTAAACTAAAAGAAAAAATTTTATTTTTTAATTCTCTCCGATTCAAAAAACTTTTCAAAAAATTATCTCCATTATTAATAATAATCTTATGTTTCGTTTTGAGGGCAAATTTAAAAAAGGCATTTTTCAAGCAAGAAAAATCACCTTTAAATGGTCCTTTGGGATCTAAGTGATCATTATCAACATTTAAAATAACTGAAATATAAGGCTGAACCTTTAAAAAAGAAGCGTCATGTTCATCGGTTTCAATAACGGCATATTCCCCTTTTCCCCAACGACTGCCTAATGGCCATTGCTTGGTTTTAGCGCCTAAATAAATTGTTGGGTTAAATTTTAAACTCTCCAATAAATAACCAATCATCGCTGTGGTAGTGCTTTTACCATGAGAACCAGAAACAGCAATAACTTTTTTATCATCTAATAATTTTACTAAAAAATCAAAGCGATGAATAATAGGAATTTTTCTTTTTTTAGCTTCTTTGATTTCAATATTATCTTTTGGAATTGAAGACGAATAAATAATTAATTGAGGATTTTGAATATTTTCTTTTCGATGGCCAATAAAAATTTTTATTCCTCTTTTTTCCAATGATTTTCTTAACGGAAAATCTTTTTGATCAGAACCCGTAATTTCCATCCCGCCTTTTTCCATTAATAAATTAACTAAAGAAATCATTCCTGATCCGCCAATACCTATAAAATGAACTTTTTTAATTTTTTTAAAATCTATTGTTTTTATTTTCGCCATTAAAATTTTTTTAAAATGAGCCCCGCCTTGGGCGGGGCTGTGGTCTAATTAATTATCATTTTGATTTTCCATTTCTTTTCTGCTGTTGGGTTAGGAGGAATAGTAATTTTGATAACCCTATTGCAATTTGGACAATAACCGATATCAGCCAAAAAATTTTTTTCTTCTTTAAAAAATTTCATTATTTCTTCGGTCAATTGAGGGTTCTCTTTCGCTACCTCCTCTATTGTTGATTTTTTGATTACTAAATCTTTATTCTTGATTTTTTTTCCACAACAACATTTCATTTTATTACCTCCTTCCTATTCCAGCTATTCCTAAAAACATTTTTCCATCTTGTTTAGAATGATAAGAGTAAAGATATCGGCTTTTATGAGTATCAATATCTATTTTAAAAATGTTCTCAGAAGGAATTTGATAAGAATGAATTATATGCTCTGCACATCCTCCTAAATCAAGATGAATTTTTTCTTTGTTCTGAAAAATATATTTTCTCCAGAGAGGATCAATTCTCAATTGTTCCTGAACAACTGATTCCCCTATTCCTTTATCAAAAACATAACTTTCTTTGTGGATATAAGGTCCAAACACTACTTCTAAATTTTTACCACTAAGATTAAACTCATTTTCTAGAAATTCTATTGTCTTCGGTAAAATCTTAGTCAAATTTTTTCTTCCAGCATGAACCAAAGCGACAATTTCCTGATATTTTTCTTCATATATGACAACTGGCAAACAATCAGAAAAACAACAACCTAAAAATATACCGCGATAATATGTTACCAGGGCATCTGCTTCTATATTATTGTCTTTTAAACATTCTTGAGTCCTATGAGAAATTAATTTAATTTTATCAGAAAACACTGGCTTCATCACAAACACATCATCAGCAAATACCCCTACGTCGTTAAAAAAAGACAGACGATTATTAATTGCTTTTAAATCTTCTTCTGGTTCTACATTCCTTATGGCCATATTCCCATGGTAACAAGTAGAAAAATAGACCTTCACTTTTTCCAACGGACTAAAAAATGAAATTACCAACTTTCTCACCTCTCTTTTGTTTTAAAAGAACTGAAATTAGTATAATATATATTAATAATTTAGTCAAGATAAACCTTTGGCACTCTTTTTCCTAGTCGAGAAACAATTTCATCCGGAATTGTCTGAGCTAATTTAGCGATCTCTGGCGCCTTAATCACTTGATTTTTGTCTTTCCCAATTAAAATTACCTCATCCAATACTTTTAATCCCTTAATATTAGAGACATCAACCATTATTAAATCCATACAAATAATACCAACAATTTTTGCTCTTTGACCTTTAATGAGAACTTCGCCAAGATTAGATAACAATCGAGGATAACCATCAGCATAACCCACAGGGACAACCGCAATCGTGGAATGTTTTAAAACTCGATAAGTCTGGTCATAGCCAATTTTTTCATTCTTTTTTACCTTTTTTAAAGAAATTATTTTACTCTTAAAAGAAAGCAAAGGTTTTAGAGGGAGAAGTTTATTCTCTTTCTCGCCAATTTTATTCTGGGAAGTCAAATAAAAATCAGAAAAACCATACAGCAATTCCCCGGGTCGAACAGTATTTAAAATAAATTCCGGGTAATTAACAATTCCGCCGCTATTAGCTAAATGCTTCATTTCAATTTTAATACCTATTTTATCGATATCCTCCAGCAGATTTTTGAACCTTTGAAATTGAAGATAGTTAAAATTATTATTTTTTTCTTTTGAACAAGCTAAATGACTAAAAATTCCTTCTATTTTCAAATTTTCTAATTTCGAAATTTTTTTGACTATTTCTCCTGCTTCCTCATAAGGAAAACCCAATCGATTCATTCCCGTATCAATTTTTATCTGAATTCTAACTTTAAGATTTTGGTTTTTAGCGTAGTGATTTAATTTCTTAGCAAAATCCAAAGAAAAAATAGTAGGAGTAATTTGATAAGCCACTATTTCTTTTAAATAGCAATCGTCAATATAACCAAGAACTAAAACAGGTAGTTTAATTTTATTTTCTCTTAACTCTATGGCTTCTTCTAGACTGGCTACCGCTAAATAATCTATTTTTAATTTTTCTAATCTCTGAGCAATTTTTACGGCTCCATGACCATAAGCATCTGCTTTAATCACAGCTATTATTTTCTTGTCTTTTCCAACAATTTTTCTAAGAACAGCAATATTATTATCTAAATTTTTTAAATTAATCTCCAGCCACAAAGGCCGGGCTAATGGTTTTTTAAGCATTATTTAATTATAAATAAATCATCATTGGTAATTTCTTGCTGGGCTAATTGAATTCTCTGTTCACTATTAGAATAAAGTTCACAAATTGGCTCTCCTTCTTTTAAACTATCGCCAACTCTTTTTTTAAATAAAATTCCTCCTTCTTTAATTACTGGCGCACCCAATAGGCGAACCAAACGATTAACTTCAAGGGGATTAATTTCTTGTAAAAACCCGTTTTTATTGGATTTAATTTCTTTTTTAACTTTTCCTAATTTAATATCTTTTAAAGAGATATTTTCTTTTCCTCCCTGGGCTTTAATAATTTCTTGAAATTTATTAAGAGCATCACCTGATATTAATTGTTTTTTGGCTAATTGTTTCCCCTGATTTTTTCTAGCGGCGCCAATCAATTCCAAAAGTATTCCTGCCAATTTTAAAGCCCGACCTTCCAAATACAAAGAACGATCTTCGTCCTGATTTAATATTTTTAAAATATCCCTAATTTCTAAAAGAGGACCTACTCCCCAACCAACAATAGGATCTTTTATTTCCTCGACTACTACTTCGGTTTTAATATTAAATCTTTTGGCAATAGCCAAAAAAATTTTTCTGATTTTCAAGGCATCAGAAAAATAAGAAATTTTTGTACCCTTACCAATTGGCATATCAATTACCAAATGAGTAGCGCCCATGGCGACTTTCTTTGCCATAATAGAAGTAATCATTTTTGAATGAGGTTCAATCCCTAATTCATAACTGACCTTCAAGAGACGATCGTCAGCCGGCGCCAGTTTTAAAGCCCCACCCCAAACTAAACAACCATTAGTTTTATTGACTATCTCTTTAATTTTTTGAGAATTAAATTCAACTGGAGCAATAGCTTCAATGACATCGGCTGTTCCGCAGGCTGAAGTCACTGCCCGGGAGGATGTTTTTGGAATTAAATAGCCCAAACTAGCAATAATTGAAACCACAATAGGAGTAGTTCTGTTATTCGGTAAACCACCAATAGAATGCTTGTCAGCAACAATGTCTTTATCCCAATAAAATCTTTCTCCGGTTTCAGCTATGGCTTTAGTTAAATAGTATATTTCTTCTAAGGAAAAATGTTCTTCTTCAAAAGCCGAAGCAATAAAAAAAGCAATTTGAATATCATCTAAATGATAATTCACAATATCAGAAACAATCGAAGAAATCTCCGAATAACTCAATCTTTCTCCTTTAATTTTTTTCCTAATAGCTTCTAAAGAAGATGGAGAAGGAGCCAAATAAATTTCTATTATTTCTCCCTCCTTAATAGGATACTTTTCAATAACATCTTTTAATAAACCAATTTCACCCGGCTGAACTAAATCAGTAGTTAAATCAACAGTGGCTTCTGTTTCTTTTTTCCCCCATTTTAAAACCACTTTATTACCGGCATAAATTCCATTTTCCCGGGCATCATTCGCGTGGAGAACAACAATCCAACTCCGACCAGTTTTAAGGTCTAAGATTTTAGTTTTTAAAAATAGAGTAGTTTCTTTATCCATTAATTTATAGGAAGTATTTTTGCTTAATTATTTATTATTCATTGAAAATTGACAGTTTACTGTCATCCTGAGCGAAGCGAAGGATCTCATAATAATCTCAAATCTCAAAAATAAAATCTCAAATCTACATCTTAAATCTTAAATCTTTTAAGATCTTTTCATTGAAAATTCACGTAGTGATATCTCCTTCTTTCTCTTTAAAAAATTTACTTAAAACATTAACTATCTCTAAATTAAAATATTTGTTTTCAAGACTATTAGTAGAATAAATTTTATTAAAATGAATATTTTTTAAATCAGAAAAGGTTTTATCAGATAAAATAGGGTGAACAAAAACCAAATCTAAAGGAAGACTTTTATCTTTTTTCGTCATTTGACTTCTAATCGTTTTAACTAAACGGTTAATAGTTTTACCTGAGGAAACAATATCGTCAACAATAATTAAATGATTGGTTTCAAGAAGAAGACCTTGAAACTCTTTTTCAGAAAAATTAAAATTAACTTCCCCGGTTTTTTTATTTCTTTCTTTGTGAAAAATATATTTTAAAAACTTATCTTCGCCTATAAAATCATCAACAAATTTATTGGCTTCTTCGTCAGGACCAATAATTAACGTTTTCAAAGGGTCTAATTTTTCTTTTTTTAAAATTAAATGCTTAAAATCAGAAAAAACTGATAAATTGACTGCTGGTTTTTTAAAAAGTTCGTTAATTTTTTTTCGATGTTCGTGAAAATTAATTACAATTAACTCATCAATATTTTCTTCAATCAACTCAGCAATATATTGGCTTGATAATGGTTCGCCTTTTAAAAAAACAGCATCTTGTCTAGCATAAGGAAAATAAGGTATAATAGCAATAGTTTTTTGAGCAAAATTCCTGAGGTTTTTTAGCAAAAGATAATATTTAATTAAATAAGAATTAATATTTTCTTTTGCTTTTTTTTGAAGTAAAACTATGGCTTTGTCTGTTTCAAAAGTTTTCTTTAACGAAGGTTTTACTTCGCCATCAGGAAAAACAGTTTCTCTGACTTCAATAAATGGAAGTTTTAATTTACCAGCAAGATTTTTAGCTAAATTGTCACCAACGACTAATGATTTCATAAAACTTGATTTTTTAAATCTGAAAGTTATTATGAAAGTTATTATATCAGAAAAAATATGATTTTAGCAATAAGCGCTTTAATTTTCTCTTTTATTCTTCTTTATGTTTCTTCTGAAAATCTTTTTTCTCATTTAATGAAAATCGCTTCCTATCTTGGTTGGCGGGAATTTATTATTTCTTTCTTTTTAATGGCGTTATTGGCTTCTTTGCCGAATTTATGGATTGGCATTATTTCCGCTTTTCAAGGTATTCCTATTCTTTCCCTTGGAGATATTACTGGCAATCATCTTATTGTTATGACTTTAGGGATAGGTTTAGCGACTTTATTTTCCCAAAAAGGCATTCCTACCAATAGTCGCACAATCAAAAATACGGCTTTATTTACTTTTTTAAGTTCTTTAATTCTTCTGCTTTTAATGCTGGATAAAAATTTATCAAGATTAGACGGAGTAATTTTAATTTTAGTTTTATTGATATATTTAATTTGGCTTTTTTCTAAAAAAGAAAGATTCGTTCTTAATGAAAAGGATAAAAATAATTTAAACCATTATCTTGATTCCCAAAATCATAAAAATAATCATTCTCTAACTATCAATAAAGAAATTCATCGTTTTCGATCTTTTCTTTATTCTTTGTTAATGGTAATTGTCTTTGGCGTCCTTTTGTCTTTGGCAGCTTACGGTATTGTTTATGCCTTAAAAATAATTTCTTCCTTATTTAAGTTCCCCCTGATTCTTGCCGGAATTTTAATTAGTGGCGTAGCTAATTCTCTACCGGAAATAAGCTTTGCTATTGTCTCAGCTAAGAAAAAAGAGGACTGGTTAATTTTAGGCGATTTATTGGGCTCAATTTTTATCAGTTTAACTGTAGTTTTAAGTATCGTAGTTTTAATTCACCCAATTAATTTAGAAAATGACTGGCAAGTTTCCCTAGTTCCAAGAATATTAAACACTGTTATTCTTTTTATTGTCTATCTTTTAACTTTAAGCGGCGGCGTTTTGAGCAAAAAAGAAGGAGGATTATTAATTCTCCTTTACTCAGTTTTTATTTATTTGTTTTTGAATTCTTTTATATAAAAATGACAAACCCTGTCATTGCGAGAAACGAACATAGTGAGCGACGCGGCAATCCCTCCCAAAGAGAGATTCCTTTTTCAAACCTTAATTCACGACATCGCAAGTCGTTAATGAACTGGTTAGGGTAAAGAGTTTAAGGGTTAAGAAGCCAGTATAGTGAAAAAGGCAAGGTTTAGGGTAAAAAACCCTATTAACTCTTAACCTTTGACCCTAAACGATACGGGCTTCGTTACCTTTCAACTCTAAACCATACCCATTTTATTTTGGTTGTTAATTATTTCAACTCGTTAACTCGTTAACTCGTTAACCCGTTAATTCAATTAGCGCTGTCCAAACATTGGCATTTCTCGCATTCGCGAGAGATTCTTCGGCCTTTGGCCTCAGAATGACAAAAGGGGTGTCATCGTCATCGTTATTGTTATTGTCATCATTAGTTATTAATTGTTAAGGGGAATTGTTTGGTTAATTTTTTAACCTCTTTTTTGATTTTCCAAGGGTTTTCTTTTTTTATCAATAAACGATCAATAAAATCAGCAATCAATTCCATTTCTTTTTCTTTCATCCCCCTAAAGCTTACAAAAGGAGTGCCAATTCGGATTCCTGACGGATTAAAGGC
>Ga0209508_1002905_pt1 | contig 10617 bp, 1 predicted proteins | sample AD_UKC129_MetaG_FD_184427 | JGI IMG/M metagenome (GOLD analysis project Ga0209508, IMG submission 184427) | Active sludge microbial communities of municipal wastewater-treating anaerobic digesters from Canada - AD_UKC129_MetaG (SPAdes) (version 2) | ecosystem: Engineered > Bioreactor > Anaerobic... | reverse complement strand
ACAATAACTTCATAGCCAACAACACAGTCTACGTGGCGGATAAAAGTGGAATCCGCGTTGAAGGCGGAGGAAACAATACAATAATAGCCAACACAGCAATAGGGACAAACAAACAAGGATACGGCATCGTGCCACTAAATGGCGACACAGTACAAGACAACATAGTAACAAACTGCAACTATGGAATATGGCCATTCAACGCCCAAAGATGCACGATAACAGGAAACAATGTCACGGGATGCAACTATGGACTCTATGTGACTGGTGGAAGTAACCATACCATCATAGGCAACATCATCAAAGAAAACTCAAAGGGTATTAGACTGACAGGCACCGGAACAGGGGCCAGTACAGGAAACATGATATACGATAATTACTTCATAAACAATACAAACCAGACAGAGGGAAATCCAAGCAACAACAATTGGAACACCACTGGCGGAGGTAATTATTGGTCGGATTACACAGGAGACGACCTTGACGGAGATGGAATTGGGGATACACCATACCAGGGAGACCAAAAACCACTCATAGCAGATCTACTAATTGAAAACATCACAGCAACAAGTAATAGTATACAGGTAAGGGTTAAGAACAATGGTAAAGCAGACATCACAAAAATAGACCCGGATGCAACATTCCCGGTGAATATAACATGTGACAGTCAAGAATTTATCCATGAAATCCCAGCCTTACAACCAGGAGAATCAAGGACGATCACACAAAACCTGAACCTGACACTTGGAGATTATATAATCATCGCAAACATAACATACACGGATATGCACTATCTCAGAAATACGAATATAAGGGATGCTAACATCAACAACAACGTAGCAAACACTACTGTATCCTTACAGAGAGATCTTAAAGTCACTAACATCACATATAATCCAAATAATGCGGCTGGACACCGTGAACTATTCGCAAATGAACTCAACACGATCCAACTAACAATATATAATGAAGGAAACCTTGACGCCGGCCAATTCAAAGTGAAACTCATAGTAGGCGAATATAATAATACAAAGATACTACAAGGATTAGCTGCAGGTGCAACCGCCAATGTAACATTTAATGATTTCACACCAACACTAACAGGACCCATAACCATCAACGTCATAGTGGACAGTGATGATGAAGTTGAAGAAACCAACGAAACCAACAACATTTACAATACAACTGCTACCATCTACTACAACGGCTACAAGGGCAAGCAGTACACGAATGGAAGCGACATAAACACTGTACTAGCATTAGAAGGACGCCTAAAACTATTATATTCACCAGGCAATTCAACATACCGTGGATCAGGATCAGGAAACTGGCAAAACCCCTACATCGTCATATGGACCCCAGCAGACCTACCAATACCAGAAGGAGCCACAATAAAAGAGGCTAGATTATACCAACCATACACATGGAACACTGTAGGGGGAATCCCAGACTTCATCGCAACATTCAACAACGTAACCATAAATCCACTGGCACACTACAACGACACCAAAGGTTACGGATCAAGCAATTACCCAAGCGGACTACTAGTATATAATGTAACAAGCCTATTCAGGCCGAGTGAAAACAACACACTAACCCTAACAGCTGGAACTAACACAACAACAGCACTTTACGGTTCATACATTCTCATAATCTATGAACACGAAAACGAAACTATCAAGAAAATCTGGATAAACGAAGAAACAGACATGCTCTACAGCAGAACAGACTACGGAGTAAACGATACCGAGGCAACAGCCCACGCAATCTTCAACGACATAAACACAAACATGCTAAAAGAAGCCAAGACAATAGTCATAACAGCCTCTGCAAACGAAGCCAACAAAAGCAAATTCTACTTCAACAACCAAGAATACACAGGATTCTGGCAAGACTACCTAACAGGACCGCAAATAGGATTCAGCACCTACCAAATAAAAGAAACCCTACAAAACGGGACAAACACCGCAAAAATACAAAGCTACAACAACGGAAGCCATGGAGACAACATGGTAGCCCTCCAAGCAATCCTAATACTAGAATACGAACCACCAATGGCCAACTTCACAGCCAATGCAACTGAAGGAATCGCACCACTAACAGTCCAGTTCACCGACCTTTCAACTGAAGCTACAGAATGGTACTGGGACTTCAACAACGACACTATAATAGATAGCACAGAACAAAACCCAACCTACACCTACACACAACCAGGAACCTACACAGTAACACTCATAATAAAAGGACCCGGAGGAGAAAACACACTAACAAAAGAAAACTACATAACAGTCTACCAAGGCCCACAATTCACACTCGAAAACCTTACGGTGATTCCAACGAGTGGTGTGGCGCCATTGAATATTACGGTGTCTGCTAATTTGACGAACAGTGGTGATGTGGCAGGGAATTACACAGCGCAACTTAAGGTGAATGGTCAGACGGTAGCTACAAAGACTATAGCGGTCCCTGCTGGGCAGACTGTGAGTGTGGAGTTTAGTAGGGTGTTGACTGCTGGAGTTTACAATGTGACAATAGATGATCTGGCCCCAGTGGCTGTGACAGTGTTAAAACCTGCTAATATAACAGTAGGAAACCTTACGGTGACTCCAAAGAGTGGTGTGGCACCACTGAACATTACGGTGACAGCTAACTTGAGAAACACTGGTGACTTGGCCGGAAATTACACAGCACAATTTAAGGTGAATGGTCAGACGGTAGCTACAAAGACTATAGCGGTCCCTGCTGGTGGTGTGGGAGTTGTGAGCTTCAATTATACTCTGACTTCAGCGGGTAATTATCCTGTGGCAATAAATAATTTGACAGCGTTTGTGAGTGTTAGGAGTCCGGGTATTAGCGTTGGACAGATCATTGATGCTGCTTCTTGGGTTAGAGCTTATTATGAGCGTTATGGTAGATTGCCAAGTAAGGTGGCGATTAATGGGCAGCAGCAAAGTATGGCACAGTTCCTTTACTTGCTTTGCAAGGCAACAGTCAATATAAATGCTGGTAACCTAGCTCTGATTTCTGTGAAGAGTGTTGCAAGTCCGACAGCTTCTAGTGGATGGTACAGACATGGCAGAATTTACAGGTCAAGTTATGTGAAGGTTGCAAAGAATATCCTTTCATTCATAGATAGTCGTGGCCGCGCACCAAATTACGCCATCACTGGCCTTGGAAGAATACCATTCCAACGTCTGGTTTACATGTACAGCAAAATCATAAAATTCTACGGAACCAATAAGCGACTGCCAAACTACGTCACAATATAAGCCCCCCTTTTTATTTTTTTGTTAGAAAGGCTCCCATGGTATTACTTGTTTTTCTTCTACACAATGTATAGTAACACACTACGACTTTTTATGATACTATTTTTATACTCCTCATAATTAGTAATACTTTTTTGGTAAAATATATAAACAATGAATTTACAATAAAGTGATAGAAATGATCAAAGAAGGTTGGTTCTGATGGAGAAATTTCATAAGCTGTTGGGTGTAATCATTCTAACAGTTGTAATATTTTCATTAACTTCGTCAGCTTATGCTGATCCATGGTGTGGAGGTTTAAAACTTGAAACAGTCAAAAATGGGACTGTAAGTGGCGGGCTTTATGTTGATACCTATTTTGGCACCAACGGATCGGCAGATTATAGTATGAATAAACCCGGTAATTCCACGGTAGTATATACTTTTAGGGATTTGCCTGCTAATGCAAGTGTTTCATGGGCACAACTTCATGTACTTGTATACCAAGGACATATGCAAGTGGATTATCCGCTTAACGTGAATATCACATATAATGGGCATCTTCTAGAGAGCACACACCTATCTTCCCAATATGTTTATCCTGAGAATAATGAGGAAGCTTCTCAGTATACTCAAATAAATGATCATATTGTGCGGGTTACAAGTGACTATCTCCTATGGTATGATGTAACCAATATTACGGGAGTTAGAAACTGGGCTAATGTGACCACATTTAATTGTACTACAGATGGTCGCATAAAGGTTATAACACTTGTAGTAGCCTATGACATCCCTGGAAGCACTGATACTGTCGCTTACTGGGTCAATATGGGCCATGATGTGGACAACTATTACTACACGGATAATACTGGAGAAAATTATATTGGGAGAACCATTTTTGGATCAAATATCATAGGTGATATTAAAAATGTCACAGCGACTGTAGTTCATGCGAGCAGTGTTGATGGCACATATACCTTTAATGGGAGGAGGCTTTCCGGTAATCAGTTAACTGGAGATTACAGCGGATTAAATAAATGGAATGTCACTGCTCAATTCAATCCTACTGGAGAGAACCTTTTAACATATGATGGTGCATTAACGGGTGGTTATGGTGGAAAAGGCTTTTATAAGATTATACTTGCCTTACTTGAGGCAAGGTATGAGGCACCGGTCAGTAGAGAACCAGAGCTATGGACACAATCCAAGCTCGATGGAACATTCTATAAAGGATTGACATATAATGTCACCGCGCTGGTTGGAAATGCAGGTAATCAAGATACTAGTGGGGTTAGGGTTGATTTTGTTGATAATGGTGTGAGGGTTGGTAGTTATACCATCCCATTACTTAGGAGTGGTGAGACAACTACGGTAGTGTTTAATTGGACTCCAATGACTGTGGGCTCCCACACACTACAACTCATAATAGACCCAGAAAACCACATCCAGGAGACCAATGAGACAAACAATAAGATAATATTGAATGTGACAGTTAATCAGGCTCTTCCCGATCTTATATGCAAAAGTACGGAATTAGTTGCTGATCTTATAGTTAATGAGACATACACATTCACTGCGAGGATATCGAATATTGGTCCGGCCAATGCTAGTGGGGTTAGGGTTGATTTTGTTGATAATGGTGTGAGGGTTGGTAGTTATACAATCCCATTACTTAGGAGTGGTGAGACAACTACGATAGTGTTTAATTGGACTCCAATGACTGTGGGCTCCCACACACTACAACTCATAATAGACCCAGAAAACCACATCCAGGAAATCAATAAAACAAATAATAAATTTAACAGATCCTGCACCGTTAAGAAAAGTGGTAACGTTCTAGTATTTATTATAAGTGATGAGGGACAAACGATAGTTATTAACGAGGCAGCTCATGATGCAAACGTTCTTGGATACGCCCCTGTAAGGGAAAAGGTCCAGATACAGATCAGAAGCTGTGAACAGTTAACCAAGATGTCAGATAACGAACTCCTGCAACTCCTATCAGCCTGTGACATATTTCTTGGAGAATACTTAAGTGACAGCGCATCTCAACGCCTACAAAAACTGCTCTCAACAAACCCAGGAATAACTAACAAAACAGGTGGCATATTCCTCATACTAGAACCTGCAATAGTCTATAATCCAGCATATACAAGTCTCATGAGATACTCAAACATCAAAGGAGAATACATCCTCTCCAACATACAAGATGAGCTCCTAATAGACTACTATCAAAATACCAAAAAAGGCGCCAATTTCGAACACGTGTTAAATTACATCTCATCATCTAATATTACTGGCATATTCTCACTAGAGTACAACATGGCGGTACTCTACAAAGACATCAATAATAATAATGCGTTTGTAAACCAGATCGTCTGGGCCCTCAATCTTATTGGGGTTCCAAACACTGGATACTGGAAACCTCCAATATGGGCAACCAGCGGCGAAAAACCATATGGGATTTACCGTCACGGATGGTATAACCTTACAGAATACATCAATAAATACTTCAGGGCGAACGCCACGGGTTGTATAGGGCTCCTTGAAAGTAAAATGTACGTGGACAATCAAAAACTACAACCATACTATGCTATTATCGATGCATTAGAGGCTAGAGGATTTAATGTTATACCAGTAGTGGCATATGGGGCCACGCCCGAACAATTAAAGGTTATGGTGGAATCATTCACTGATGCACCCGACGTTGAAAGCTTCTTCGCAAACCCATCCAAGTATAAGGTTTATGTTGATGCTATAGTGAGCATGCCAGCCTATGGTTTGGGCGGTGATCTTTTCACGAATGTTACAAAATTCTTTGAACTCATAAATGTACCAGTATTTAAGGCTTTACATTCTGATTATCTTCTTGCGGAGCAGTGGGATCTCAGCACCCTAGGATTAAGGCAACTTACAGGTGACAGATGGTGGCACATAGCCGTTTCAGAATCCCAGGGGATTATAGATTCGACAATTGTGGCCACGAACTCTGAACCGATCACAGACCCTGATACTGGATTATCTTATAGTCTCTACGAGATAATACCTGCGAATATTGAGCATCTTGCCGATGAGATAAAAGGTTGGGTTAAACTGAAAAGATTGTCGAACAATGAGAAAAAAGTGGCGTTAATCTACTATAATTATCCGCCAGGAAAGGATAATATCGGTTCAAGCTACCTTGACGTTATAACAAGCATCTATAATCTCCTTAACATCCTCAAAGATAATGGGTACACTGTAGAGAACATACCAGCCAATACAACAATACTCCATGATATGATAATCCAGAAGGGTATTAATGTCGCCCCATGGGCTCCTGGAGAACTTGAAAAACTTGCTAAAAATGCAATACTCTATCCAGTGGACAAGTACATGGAATGGTTCTCTAAGCTTGACGAGATCACAAAGATCCAAGTTATAGAGGGGCCTGTTGGATATATTGGAGAATTATGCAAAAGGGCGGTAGGATTGAATTATACAACTGGTATGGGAGATCGTATAGACTCCTGGTACGATGGTATAATATCCTTATTGCCGGAAAACAAGACAAATGTGGCCATACCAGTATTGGATAAGATAGTTGCGGCTCTCAAGAATTATATTTTAACTGGGGATCAAAGATACTATAATGAATTCTTGGGATATAAGAGGCAGTTCTTTGCCCTTAATATTAGTGGTTTATCTGGTTGGGGCCAGCCCCCCGGGGATATAATGACTGTGGAAAAGAATGGTACAAAATATTTTGTAATCCCAGGGATGTGGTTTGGTAACATCTTCATTTGTCCAGAGCCTCAGCGTGGATGGGAAGGAGATATTAACAAGCTTTATCATAGCATGGTGGTGGCTCCGCCACATCAGTATCTTGCAGTTTATGCTTACTTGCAGGAGAACACTGATGCGATGGTCCATCTTGGAAGACACGCTACTTATGAGTGGCTCCCTGGTAAAGAGGTTCTATTGGCATCCTCTGACTTCCCCAAGGTCGTGACTGGTGCCACTCCACAGATCTACTATTATATAGTGGATGGACTCGCAGAGGGCATTCAGGCCAAGAGGAGGGGATCAGCAGTTATCATAGACCATTTAACACCACCATTAACATTCACGGCATTATATGGTGGATACGCTTCTTTAGCAACTCTGGTGGGTCAATATGATGGTGCTGACAATTCAACAAAAACAGAGATAATCAGTAAGATAAGGAAGACAATACAGGATAATAATCTCACACAACTTATAGAAATGGCAATGGGAGTATCACTCAACAAACTATATGGGGATAAGCTAGTCCAGACAATAGAAGATTACCTGGGGCAGGTGCAGGATACATTGTATCCTCATGGTTTACATGCCATTGGTAAAAATTGGACAGAGGAAGAAGTGGCGATGCTAGTCTCTTCGATACTATCAGTGCCATTCCAAGTTTCTACCACTGAGGAGACAACATTACAGGATGAGGTGGCCCTCCTATTCTATAGAAAATCTTATGGGAACCTTACCAGTATACAAAAGGAGAAAGTGCAAGAAAATTGCATAGGGATCGTGAAGAGTGTCATCACTGATGGAGTGAATGCGACGCTTAACAATTTAACTAGCATGCCGACGGCTGGACTGAAAAAGGCATTAGAGTTGGCTCGTGAATATGCGATGAAGGTATATGAGAGTATGGATGCTGAGGTAGAAGCTCTACTAGATGCTTTGAATTGTGGTTATATTCCACCGGGGGCTGGTAACGATCTGGTGAGCAACCCTGATGCGCTGCCAACAGGTAGGAATTTCTTCCAGGATCAAGCAGCGGAGATACCTACAAGAAGTTCATTTGAATATGGTAAGAGTTTAGCGTTATTAACACTCCAAAACCTTAATGCTACTGTGGAGAAAATAGCTGTTGGTATATTCTGCACAGAAACGGCACGTGATGATGCAGCACTAGTATCAATGGTGCTTGCATTGCTTGGAATGGAACCTGACTGGTCTGATTCTCCAAGTGCTGGTGTGGGAGGTGCTAAACTTAAAGAAATGCCGAAATATGTAGAACTCAAGGATCTTGTGCGACCAGATGGCTGGGAGAAAAAGAGGATTGACGTTGTGATTATAACAACGGGCTTATTCAGGGATCTTTACAGCAGGCAAGCCGGCCTGCTTGACAAGGCGTTCAGAGTAGCCCTTGCAAGATCATACTATACAATATTAGATGATACGAGGCTTAAACAAAAATATGGGGACAAGATAGAAAAGGCCCTAAATTATGTGCTAGGGCCTGTTGGATTCTATGGTATCAGTGACGAGTCATTAGATTACAATTATGTTGCTAAACATTGGGTTGAAGACTTTGAATATTACATGTCCCTTAATATGACCCCAGAGATTGCTGGGGAATATGCAATTTCAAGGATATTCGCCCCACCAGAGAATGATTATGGAGCTGGGATATCCAAGAGCATCCAGTTAAGCTGGACATGGGATGACAGAATGGAGCTTGCGGACTTCTACCTTAACAGGATGGGTAACATATACTCAAGTACCCAATGGGGATCATCAAATCCTCTAGTCTTCAAAAGGGCGCTTAATGGTGTCAAGACAGTATTTACAAGTAGAAACACAAATCTCTATGGTGTCTTGGATAATGATGACTTCTTTGATTACTGGGGTGGACTTTCACTTGCCATAGAAAGGGTGAATGGTGAGGCACCAACAATGTATGTTCTGAGTTATGGGAACAGAGGCTCCCCCCGCGCATTGACACTTGAAAGCTTCATGAGTCTGGAGGCAACAACTCGCTACTTCAACCCTGAATGGATCAGGGCCATGATGCAAAGCGACCCCACAGGTAGATACATCAGCAGGAAATTTATTTCTAACCTCATAGCATGGACAATTCTAAGAGACAGTTATACCCATGACGAGGTCTTTTCGAGCACATTTTATAGTAACCTCTGGCAGACAGCGTATAATGTATATCTCCAAGACAGCCTTCAAACAGGGGTTACAGATTGGCTTTCCAGCGGTAACAGGGCTTATGCGATGATAAGTATAACAGGGACCATGTTGAATGTCATCTATATGGGTTACTGGAAAACTGATGAGACCATCACCAGGAACATTGCTAACAGATGGGCTAAAATGATTGCTGAACATGGAGTGGCATGCTGTGACTGCAGTTGTGGTAATCTTGCTATGATAGAATGGGCTATGCAGTATGTGAATCCTGATCTCATTGAAAGGGTTAAGGCGAAGATATACGCTGCCACGAAAAATGCAAACTTCGCACCTGCCGAAGATCATGGAGAGGGCGATGAATCAGGTTCAACACCACGTACACAAGAGGGAACTGGGACCGGTAGTGCCGGTTCAAGCGCAAGAGATTCATCAGTTAGATCTGCAGGAACAACAGCATCCTTAGATGAGGTCGGGTTACAGAAGGGTACAGGAGAACCTGGTAAAGCAGGTGAAGGTAAATCTTATGAGATCACTAGAAGAGGTTCACAGGGATTTTCAAGTACAGGAATTTCATTCTATGCTATTATGGGGGTCTTGATTCTTGTGGTCCTTATGGCAATTGGTTACTTTAGGGCATCTAGAAAAGACTATTAAACACATTTCTTTTTTGGAAAACTGAATATTTGTAGGTCTTTTTCACTGAGTTGGGGTTTCTTTTCATCAAGTGATAATCCACATCGTTTTTCTCTGCATATCTGAAGCATATGGATTTGTGTGTCACCTATGCAAGCAATCTACACATTCTCTCTTTGATAGATACTAAGCGAACGTCATGTGGAGATTGGAACAAAGTGGTATCATTAGCTAAGATCAGATACTGATCAACGAAGAAAAGCTGACGTGGAGACAATATCTATGATCTAGAGAGCGGAGACAGTATATGAAATTGGAAAAATTCACATTTGTTCTGTACTTTTGATCCTCCAGCCTCAGCTTATCATTTAATTCGCTGGTGTTATCCCATGATGGATTATTTATTAGAGAAACTAAATCAATATAAATGGAGGTGATTATTCAATGTACTCAAGGAGGATGCAGAGGCATGTTCAGAGAATAGGGTACAATGTAAACAGATTCAGGGGTAGCCTTATACTTCTCAGGGGTGGGAGGGATCCACAGGAACTCAGGGATGAGTTCATGGATATAGAACGCTCCCTCACCAGGGTGTTCAGGGACATATCAAGTGAAATCCCGGATCCTGGGCTTGCTGATCTTCACAATTTGATATTTAAGGCCGTTGGGACCTACCTTGAGGCCATAAGGGAGTTCCTGAGATTCTATGATGATGGAGATGATGATCACTTCGTTCACTCTGGGCTCATGATAAACGAGGCCAACGAGTTAATGAACCAGGCTGCTGCAATGTTTAACG
>Ga0209508_1002903_pt1 | contig 10624 bp, 11 predicted proteins | sample AD_UKC129_MetaG_FD_184427 | JGI IMG/M metagenome (GOLD analysis project Ga0209508, IMG submission 184427) | Active sludge microbial communities of municipal wastewater-treating anaerobic digesters from Canada - AD_UKC129_MetaG (SPAdes) (version 2) | ecosystem: Engineered > Bioreactor > Anaerobic... | reverse complement strand
CGTCGAAGGAGGGGGAAAGAAGAGATAATTCAAGGGCTTTCCTTTTTGTCATTCCCGAAATCCTTAATCGGGAATCCAAATGCTTTTGCTCCCTTATGGGAATAACGGTCGGAAGCGATTTTACCTTTATTCCGGAAGGGTGATGTAAAAAGAGGGAGAAATGAGGAAGTGCCAAGAGATATGGTATGGTACAATATATTAAAATATATTTTATAGTGATTGTAAGATGGAGGTGCCTTTGATGACCTTGCAGGTGAGCGCTGATGAGCTTAAGACTAATTTTTCCAAGCTCCTGGCTCGAGCGAGAGAAGGTGAGGAGGTCATCATTACTAAGAGGGGGAAACCCATTGCCCGGCTTGTTCCGATAAAGGAGCACCCTCTACAACGGATTCCGGGGAGTGCTAAAGGAGAGGTAATTATTTCTCCTGATTTCGATGCACCCCTACCTGATTCGATTCTGGAAACTTTTGAAAAATGAAGGCTCTACTCGACACCCACGCTTTCCTGTGGTGGATTACCGATGACCAGCGCTTGTCTTCCCGGGTTCGGGAGATTATCGCTGATAAAGCTAATGGAATTTTATTCAGTGCTGCAAGTGCTTGGGAGATAGCGATTAAGACTGGGCTGGGCAGGCTGCAATTGCCTGCTGATCCTGCAATTTTCATTCCTGAACAATTGGAATTAAATGCCATTGAAGCTCTTCCAGTGCGAGTTGGGCATGCTCTTCATGTTTACCAACTTCCGAGCTATCACCGAGATCCTTTTGATCGCTTGCTTATTGCTCAGGCTCAGTTAGAAAAATTACCTATTTTGACAGCCGATCCTCAAATTTTACGATATCCAGTGGAAGTCATCTGGTAATTGCTGATTTGTCATTTCCCGAACAGTTTTGTCGGGAATCCACCCCCCTCCGTCATTCCCGAAATCTTTTGTCGGGAATCCAAATGCTTTTATTCTTAGGTAATTTAGATTCCTGATAAATGCATTCAGGAATGACGAGCAACGAGGTGATAGAAACCTTCAGGAATGACAGACAAGAAGACACCCTCACCCTAACCCTCTCCCTTCAATGGCGAGGGAAAAAAGATGTAAAGCTCTCCCGTCGAGGGAGAGGGAAAATATGTAGGTTCCGTCGAAGGCGAGGGAAAAAAGATGTAAAGCTCTCCCGTCGAGAACTTCTCTTTCCGTCATGCCTGAGCGCTTTAATCAGGCATCCAGATGCATTTGCCCTTAAGTAATTTAGATTCCTGATAGAAGCATTCAGGAATGACAGGCAAGGGGATGACAGGGACACTCAGGAATGACGGAAAGAAGACACCCTCACCCTAACCCTCTCCCTTCAAGGGCGAGGGAAAATATGTAGGTTCCGTCGAGGGAGAGGGAAAAACTGAGTTTCCCGCATTTTTTTCTCCCGCCCCTGGAGGGAGGGAGTGCCCGGGTTCCCTGCCAAATCAGTGATTTAGCAGGGTGAGCGAGGGAGGGGGAAGTTGCTGAGGAAAAGTATTTTTTGAGGAAAGACACCCTCACCCTAACCCTCTCCCGTCGAGGGAGAGGGAAAATATGTAGGTTCCGTCGAGGGCGAGGGAAAAAAGATGTAAAGCTCTCCCGTCGAGAGCTTCTCTTTCCGTCATGCCTGAGCGCTTTAATCAGGCATCCAGATGCATTTGCCCTTAAGTAATTTAGATTCCTGATAAAAACATTCAGGAATGACCCTCTTCCGTCATTCCCGAAATCTTTAATCGGGAATCTAAATGCTTTTATTCTTAAGTAATTTAGATTCCTGATAGAAACGTTCAGGAATGACGAGCAACTGGATGATAGAGGCATTCAGGAATGAGAAGTGAAACATTACTATAGACTCTGTGGTTCTCTATTTGTCACCGCTCCTGGTCAAGAACTATCTTATCTCCCAGAATAAAAGGATGAGCTCTCTGCTCTTCCGGCGGACGCCTATCAATGAGAGCAAAACGGTTAATGCGAAATACACCAACACCCCGGGCAACGTCGAGCAATCGCTCTACTATGTACTGCATGGCTGTAGTACCCCCGGTGATACATCCCTCAACGCTATCATAATTGCAGAGAAAATGCTCCACCGACACCTGTTCTCCTTTAAGGGGAATCACCGTAAAATCTTTCAACTGCCCTGCCGGAATAAAATCATAATGAGCATCACCGAGCAATAAGGTAAACACGTTTTGGTCTGGTACTCTTCTACTTTTCCGAATCTCACTAATAGTAGAGGGCAAAAGCGGACGAGTCTGCTCGGAGAAGATAACCAGAAGGTCATCGAAACGGCTCAAAAGTGCTGCTGAATACAGAACCCCTGGCGATAAGCCAAGGGGGACGATGAGCAATTTCTTCCGCTCTTTCGGGGGAATGGTATTTAAAACATCCACTTGCAACAGGTCATAAACAGCAGAACAAAGGTTGTCCACCGCTTCTTTCTTTCCTGTGGTGCGAATGATCTCATTTTTAAGACCAGCATGAGCAAACTCATTTCTCTGGTTTCCAATGGAGTTCCAGCAGCTACCAATTTTTTTGATGATATTATCCGGGCCAAGGTCTTCTCTGGAACGTTTTGACATCCCGTTAAGGGTTCCTCTGACCTTATCACGGGTATTATAATAATCCAACCAGCCCTTCATATTCCGGACTTTAATCATCCAGTTTATCATAAGCTCTCCTAAGATGATTAAAGTATGGTCTGGATTTCCATGATGGTTATACCACCGGGCTATTTTATACTCCCTCACTAATTCTTCCTGGGTGAGAAGGACTTCATCTTTTTTATTCGAGGATAGAGCAAATTCTTTTAACTCATCGGATATTTTTTGAAAAACCACTGCCAATAACCTCTCATATGAACCATTATCAGGTTGAAAATTCAATTTCTTTAGGAACTGCTCTACATCCATCCCCATTTCTAAGGGGAGACAGAAAGATATAGATAGGCCTAAATTCTGGAGAGGAACTTTTAAGGCCGAGAGTTTATAGCCAATTTCTTTTTTTTCTTTGTGCCGAATAATCCGGGATGCTTCCCTCCTTGCGATATCATAAAGAGGCTGCACGCTACCGGTTTCCCGGAAGGTCTGCACGGCATAGAACCAGAAAGCCATAGAAAAGAGGGAAGTGAGGTCTACAATAGGATTAGCTTCTCTTCCTTCTTCGAAAGACCCATAGTAAATTCCTTTAATATCAACCTCTTTAAAAGCGTATAGAAAAAGAAGAGTGACAAAGTAAACAAAAGGAAGGCTACGAAAAGAATGAGTAACATCGAGAATAATCTGTTCTTTCTCTGCCACCGCATTGGTGAGAGTGAGAACTATCTGAAAAATAGATTCCTCATCTTCAGCGTGGGGAATGGGCACTATTTCCAGGTTATGATATTCAGCTTTTTCAAACTGAGACTGAATATCAGAAGAAGCTTCAACAGTTTCAGGAGTAACTAAAAGCAAAATTTTCTCTTCCCGAGGAATATCCAATAACTGAGCGATGGCCAGAGTAGAAAAACAGCTCGAGCAGCTCTTCCCATGGAAGGTATAGTTAGTCTCCCGATATTTTCCAGCTTTACCAATCGAGGTGATAAGCATCTTCAAATTCTCTTTTCTTGAATCAAACTCCACCCCGCCGGCAGACACTGATTATCCGGGGTTCTAATCATCCAGCGGGTAATTGGAAATTCACTAACTGACTTAACCCTCTTCCAATTTTTCTCGTATCTCTTCTTTTCCTCGTCTGACAAAAAGTATCCGATCGAATTAAAATAGTAAGTTTTTCCGAAACCAATGCGCAGGAGAGCTGCTCCCCCTTGCTTAATATTATTTTTAGTATTACTTAAAATCCGAGTGTAGCTATCATAAAGCAATTGATTCTCAGGAGGTTTATCACTTCTTTTTTTCAGTCTATCAGTTTCATCCCTAAGGAGGGTGACTGAATAATTCTTGATGGCTTTGAGAATGGCCACTTCTCCCTTTCTAAAGAATTTCTTCCAGTAATCAGGAATATTTGCTTTCTCAAAACCCGGCAGGATGTTAACCTCAAAAGTCATTTCAGTCCCGGGATGGAATCCCAAAAGAAGAGCAGGGATAGCAGAAGAAGCCCCTCCTTTACGCTCCAAAGCATAGACCCGGAGTGATTCTAAAGGAGAAGGGGTAGTATCGGTTACCTGAAGGAATCGGAGAGCGTCATTTTCTGAAGGGTAGCGAGACTTATTGTCAGGCAGGCAAAAAATATCTGACCCGGTATACACCTGGCGGGAATCTTGAAGGTGAGGAGTAGCACCGTGTCCTAACCCACCATTATCCCCGTTTTTGATATAGTCAAACATCAAAGCAGTCCGGATGGCTCCTTTAATGGAAGAACCGGGAATATAGGGTTTCCCTCCGGTTAAAGTGGGAAGGAAAAGGTTACGATTCCCAAAAGTTATTGAATTGGGAAAAGAAACCGGAATAGTAGCCCGAGAGAAATCGCGAGGTGAGAGACCGTGTTCATTAAAGAAGTGTACCAGTGTTCCCTGGCGGGAAGAAACTAAGGCGGTAATATCTTTGATTAAAAACCGAGTGTTTTTCCCTTGCTCCATTAACCACCGATTAAATTTTACCTGGTCGATGAGATAGATTGTTCTTTTTTGGGGGTCGTAGATATAATCAGCCACAGCTGATGCGTTTTCTCCACTTCGAACACAGATAGGGGTAACGACACTCAAGGATAGCTTCATCATTCCTGACCTCCTTTCTGCCCAAACGCCCACCCCAATGCTTTTCCATATGCCACAGCTCGCTTTTCAGGAAGCGGGGAAACTTCCAGGTTTGTTCCCTCAAAAGGGGTTTTTACCAGCGACCCCTCTTTTAGAGCATAGTGAGATTTTTTTCGCTTCCCTACCGGCCCACCCCAGAAGAGAAACCCCTCTCGCTTTTGAAGCTCGTAACTGATGAGCTGTTCCATTTCCTCTCTTTTAGGAACGGCAGAACTTAAAAGCATCATTATCTTTCCTTCCTGAGGAAGCGGGAAGGGCTCATATTCCCAGGAGGCAAAGGTTCCTTTTCCACTGGCTCTTTCCCCTCCTAGTCCCTCTTCAATGAACAAATTGAGAGTACCGATGAGTTGAGGAGTAAGCTCTTCTTCCCAAAGAAAAAAGAGAAAAGGAGTAATAGACCGCTCTTGAGTCCATTTCGGAAAACAAAATTCCAGTTCTGCCTGATAGTAAAGACCCAGAGATTGAGCATTGACTCTGCTGATAGAAACTTTGGGTTCTAACGTCGTCCGGAAAAAACTAATATTTTCCTCAAGCCAGGGGATTCTCTCAGCGGAAGATACACAAAACTGAGGATTAAGAAACACAAATTGGTTAGGGTCAAGGAGGTCAATCTGAAAAAGGGCTTCCTCATAATCATAGTTTTGACAAATTTGGGATAAAGCGGAAGAAGATACCCAGGATAGTCGCTTGAGCTTTTTCCTCTGAGTGGGGTCTTCGGGTTCACGAAAACGGGCTCTGGGTTTGGGGAAGAACAAAAGGTCTCTACTTTCGTTTCTCTCTTTTACTCGCAGCCCATAGAAAACTGAGGAAAGACGCAGAGAATCGATCATAGGAGCAAAAAGGTCTTCGCCATAGAGCTTGATACCGCTATTTACCAGTGCTGAGAAAAGGGTATCAGAGTGAACCAGGTTGCCAATCCGATCCATTCGCCCCTCTCCTATTCGTATCCGGAAATGCTCTAGGGGGAGTAGTTTCACCACCTGAACAGCCATAACTCTCACCCCACCAGTTGAGACATAAGCAGGTTAATTAATTCATCAACATCAAAAGTGGTATTCTCTTTGGTAAGAAGCGGTAAACGAGTATTATTGCCTACATATTCCAGCTTTCTTTTCAGGCTGAAAGCCAGATGACGAAAGGCCACTTTACCTGACCCCCGGGTCCCGCTTCCTCCTAAGTATTCATCTTCCACCATGCGAAGCCCTCTCATAAAGAAACGAATGAGTTGGTCTATCTGGTCGCGGTCATCTTCAAAAAAGTTAAGAACCATTTCAAAGTCAAAGAGAGAGCCGGCCGGGACTCGTTCAATAGTACGAGGATGTTTTGCCGTACCACTAATCCGGTCTATGATGTTTTCTGTTTTCTCCTCAGTGAAGGTTTTTTCTTCAATAAGGTCAGGAAACTTCTCTTTGAAATCATCAATATCCAGCCAGGCATCCCGAACACATAAGCGGCTCACAGTTTTCTTTTCATCATCTGAAGAATGACTTCCAAAAAGGAGACAAACTAAACAATGCCCACATCCACAGGGCTCACCGCTATGGCGAGCTCCTTCCTTACCTTCTGCTCGCTCTAAAGTGCAGCGCATTTTCCCTTTTAAGGAGGAACCAGGAATATAGGGAATGCTATTGGCAGTTTTTATCACTGGATTGTCCATACCACCAATTTCTCCAGTTTCTCGAGAGCCCCCGATATGAAGGCCGGTTTGAGTTTCAATTTTCCCGTTAAGAAAAAGCTTTCCCAGAAATTGATTCATTTCATTCCCTCCTCATTATTAATCAGAGTAATATTTCTGATAGGCAACCATCGCTTCAGCGCACTTCTGAATGCCTTTAAAATCTTCCCCGGTTTTCATTGCCAGGATAGCGTCACTAAGGAGCGTAATTACCATTCCGATTGCATCACGGTCTCGCTCTTCCCGACCGACAATATAAGCCAGCCGAGGAACAGTGAGGAGAAGGTCGCTCTCGTTTTTGGCTCCTTTTATCATCTCGTATATTTTTCGCATCCGGGAAGAGTTAATCTTACCTGCCTGTTGTCTCATAAAATCTTTTAGTTTCTGGTTAAATTCTTTAAATTCATCCATCTCCATCCGGTCAAACCGCAAAATTTTCTCAGCGTAGCTGGGAGTTGAGAAAACATCTCTCAAATTTTTACGCCAACGTTCTTCTTGGGAAGCAGTATCGTCTTTACGGGGATACGGCCCTGGCGTCCGATTTCTTTCTGCTCTCATATTCATCTTTTTGTCCACTCTCCTTTTATTAATTAATATGCATCTACTACAGAAGCAACTTTTCTGGTTTTCATTTCGGCTAAGCGGTCGGCAACCAGAATAAGCCGGGAATTTTTGATTTTTTGGTCTTTAAAGAGATTATTTAAAATTATTCCTTCTAAAATATCGGCAATTTCTCTATCTTTCCTGAGATGATAGAGAAATCTCCAGATAGCCGGGGGTTTGATGACCAGCTGGTTAGATTGGCTAACAAGGGGGGCAAAATCCTGCAGGGAATTAGAAATTCTATGTATCAGAGCCCGACTGGAGTTACCGCTATTGATAGCCTGAGCAATTTTCTCCCCTAACTCCAGAGCAATTTCCAACTCAAACCAGGTTAAAGTTTCATTAAAAATCGTCACCTTATCTTTAGTGGGGTTTGCTTCTCCATAATAAAGGAAGGTCTTCGAAGTGGTGAGTGCCTCTTCTACTAAGGAGCTGGTTCGGATAACCGGATAATCATAAGGAACACAAACTATTCCCCCCGAAAGCGAGAACTTAGGGTTTCCCCCGGTATAGGCACGAAATGCATCACGAATTTTACCAGCAAGGTGAACGATGGTCTCCCAATTGCCCACCATGAACAAATCATCTCCACCGATATACACAGGATAGATTTTGGTTTTACCCGGGTCGTATTCCCGAATGAGATAGACAAGATAGGTGTTGAAAAAGAGCTCAACCCGCCGGGAAAAAGTGCGAATCCGAGAGAGGGAAGTAGCTTCTCCAGAACGTTCTTTTTCTCTTCCAGCAAGCTCAGAGAGCAAACTTCCCAAGTTATCCAGGTCCATTTTGAGATAACCAAGCCGGGGGCTCCCTACTTTTTTACCTTCATCTTCGGAATGAATACCGGTCTCTGCAATCTGGTCAAAGGTTTGGTCGGGTAAAGTGAAGCTTCCCGAGAGAAACCCATCCAAAATAGTTCCATCAGGAGCATGGATATCTAAGTTTTCTAATTGGTAAATTTTCTCGTTAGAGCGAGGTTTACGAAAAGAACTCTCAAAGGAAATTTCATACCCCAGGGAAGTAAAAAAACTAAAAATAGAAGGCTTTAATGGTTGTTGAGTTGGATTAGTTCTTTTCTCTATCAAGTATTTAGAATTTTTTAATGAGCTGGTGAGATCCACCAGTGACCGGCAAACCGGACAGAGAGTTTCTTCTTCGCTAGAGGAAGACGTTCCCTTGCGACCGCACGAAACACAGTGTTCCCCTTCTTGAACTATTTCCTCACTCGGAACAAAGAGCTGGTCATACAAGGTTTCTTTTATTTCCCAAAAACGCTTTTCTTTATCTTTTGCTATGCTGTTATTGAGTTTTTCAAGAACCAGTTGGAAATAAAACATATCTTCGAGATTTGCTTTGACTGAAGAAAGAATAAAGGCAATCTCTCCCCGGTGGAGAGTCCAGAGATGAGAGGTAATCTTCTTCCGAATTTCAACCAGCTCTTTCTCAAAGGAAAGAGGCAGGATGAGCTGAAAATTTCCTCCCCCTAAATAGAGAATATTTGCCGGAGTAAGATGGCATTGGTCTAAGATATATTTGGCCACATATCGAGGGATGAGGTCTAAATAAACTGAGCGTCCCTTGAGGCTCCGCGCTGCACCTTTAGAGGGAATGTTAAAGATAAAATTCTGAATTCCGGAGAGGTCTCCACCTACAATTAGAAAAAGGTCTTTATTCCCGCTTTTACCCTCTTTTTTTAGAATCCACTTTTTGATTTCCTCTATATCTTTCTCATTAAAAAAGCCCTTTTCCCAATCAAGGTAAAGAGAATGGGCAAGAGCTGCTGTTACCCGGGAATGGTCATAGAGTGATATATCGCTCACAAAGCGACTGGTTTGAGCTGGAACTGACGAAAAATAGATTTCCAGCACTCCTAATAGTTTTTCAAGAGTATCAATAAAAGGGAAATCTTTTAGCATTTTATCCATGAGATTTTTATAATTTGCTGTTTCGATGGTATTATGAGTGGTGGGCATAAGGGTTTCAAAGCTGAGGGGTCTAAGCGGGTAATAAAATGGTTGTGTTTTTTCGCTACCGATTCGAGAAAAGATAGAGCGAAGGGGAACTTTATAGTATACTTGGGTATTTTCTTCATCTTCCTCCCGCTCTGCCGCTGACATCCAATCTGCCACCTGAAGGATTGATTCTTCAATAGTGTGAGGATTGTGATGGAAGAGAACTAACTTTTCCACTTCTTCAGTAAGTAAGCCTTTTAACCCGGGATGGAGAAAAGAGTTTTGAGCACTCCTTAAAGTCCGGATTAAAAAGGCAGAATATTTAGCATGCGGATAAGAAACATTAGTCCCCTGAAGGTCACCTGGCAAATCAAAATACCGACACCGCTCCAGAGCTTTTCCTACATCATGAAGTAATGCTCCAAGCACAATTTGCTCTTCGTTCATTTATTACCCCCCTCAAGAAAGGAACAAAATTAACTACAGCTTCAAATTATAAAGATTATACGACATTATATGTAAAAGTTTAAGCCAATAATTTGTTACTACTCTCCAAAAAACTCAAACACCTCAGGTAGCTTTAATAATAACCTTTTCCCTTACACTGCTGGCAAACTCCGGTGCCAAAACACCACATACAAGGTTGGTCGCTTGGTTTTCCGTATCCGGGGTAAGCATGTTTTCCCGAACCACTACAATATTTACAACGGCCAGTGCCTTTGCACTGAGGACAAACTCTGTCTTTATTAGTTTTCATTCCGTTATCCATAATTCCACCCCAAAATTTATTTTCAATGATGAAGGATATTTTTTTACTTTCTCTCTCATCATACCCAATGGGGGTGTCACTTCCTGTCGCTGTGATAAATTTCCTGTAATTTTTCAATTTCTTTTTCGACTTCTTTTCGCAAGTATTCAGGTTCCAAGATCTCGGCATGAGCGCCGTAACCTATCACCCAACGTTTAATTTCTTCGGGATGACCACAAATGGTGAAAATAACTCCCCTCATAACCCCGACTATAGGGGGAAAACCGATCCCCCTATGACCCCCGGAAAGACAAAAACTCAAAAATAAAACACAAAAAGAAAAAAACTAACAGTAAGGAAGAAAGAACCTTCCTTACTATAGGGGGAAAAAGACCCCCTATCACCCCTTTGGAAAAACAAAAAACATAAAGAATAAAAACTACTGAGGAAGAAAAAGCGTCTTCCTCAGTGGATTCCCGATAAAAGCGCTCAGGAATGACAGAAAAGTTAAGAATAAACTCACCAGAGGTCTTTCGCCAGTGAATACCCGGGGTGCTCGCTCCATAGTTCCTACAAAAATAACCTGATTATATGTCATTTTAGACCTCCTTTTTTCTAAAGCTCACAGTTACTAAAGGGACAAAGGTTACCATCTCCCGTAACCGGTCAAAGATAGCTCTTCCCACTAAATTCTCTAATTCGGGGGGATTTAAGTTGGTGGTGAGGATGAGAGGCTTCATATCCCGATATCTTCCATTCACTATTACATACATCCGCTCTTCTACTTTATCAGTCCATTTCCCTTTTTCTAAGTCATCAAGAATCAGTAAATCTGCCGATATTAAAGCTTGCATAATCTCATCTTCGCTTTCTTCCCGAGAGATATA
>Ga0209508_1002901_pt1 | contig 10627 bp, 6 predicted proteins | sample AD_UKC129_MetaG_FD_184427 | JGI IMG/M metagenome (GOLD analysis project Ga0209508, IMG submission 184427) | Active sludge microbial communities of municipal wastewater-treating anaerobic digesters from Canada - AD_UKC129_MetaG (SPAdes) (version 2) | ecosystem: Engineered > Bioreactor > Anaerobic... | reverse complement strand
AAAAACCCCTGGCTCCACTATTAGTCTCATAAACTCATCGTAAAAAGCTAATTGCTCAGGGAAAAGAGTGAAAATAACCTCTTTTTCTTCACCAGGCTGGAGAGTAAGGCGCTTAAATCCTTTGAGCTCCTTTACCGGTCGCTCCACTGAGGCTACCCGGTCGTGGATATACAGTTGCACTACTTCATCTCCCTCTCGACTTCCGGTATTTTTGACTTTAAAACTTATTTTGACTTCTTCTAAGGAGTTGACCTGGGAAGGAGTAATTTTTAGGTCTGAGTAAGAAAACTCGGTATAGCTTAGACCGTGCCCAAAGGGGAAAAGAGCCTGGGTGTCAGTGTTTATGTATTCGTTGAAAGAAGAGGGTTTCCGGTTATAATAAACTGGAATCTGTCCTACGCTTCGCGGGAAGGAGATGGGGAGTTTCCCTCCGGGGTTATAATCACCGAATAGCACATCAGCTATGGCGTTTCCTCCTTCTTCTCCGGGATACCAGGTTTCTAAAATGGCAGAGACGTTGTCTTTCTCCCACGTTATGGAAAGCGGTCGGCCATTAACTAAAACTAAAACTATGGGTTTCCCGGTTTCTTTGAGAGCCTGAAGGAGTTCTCTTTGTACCCCGGGGAGGTCTAGATCCACCCGATCACTTCCTTCTCCAGAAATAGAATTCTTAAAAAGACCGCTATTTTCCCCCATAACTGCAATAATAACCTCAGATTGCTCTGCCAGCTCCAGTGCTTCCTGGAAACCATCGCAAGAAGTGTCCAGAAGATCACATCCCTGAGCATAAAGAACTTTAGTGTTCGCAGAGACTTTATTTTTTATTCCTTCCAGCACGCTTATCGTCTCCACCGCATCTTCTTCCGAGGCTACATGTGCTGTATAACTATAATCTCCGTGTAAGTTTCTTGTACTATTAGCGTTGGGCCCTATAACCGCTATAGTTCCTGAATCCTTTTTCAGGGGTAACACTCCATCGTTTTTCAGGAGAACTATAGACTTTCGAGCTATCTCTCGGGATAGCTCCCGGTCTTCGGGAGAGTCGAGGGCTTTCTTTGCTTCCTGAAGACTTATCTCGATTTTTTCTCTTTCTCTGAGTCCTAAAAGAAGTTTTGCTCTTAACATTCTTCTTACTGATTCATTTATCACTTCTTCTGAAATCAATCCTTTTCGAACCGCTTCGAGCAGTGGTTCTCCATAACAGTCAATATTGGGAAGCTCAATATCTATTCCTGCTTCCAGGGCTTTTATGGCTGCTTCCTGAGCACTATCGGCTACGTAATGGAAGTTTTCTAACATTCTTATAGCTCCGTAGTCAGAAACCACCAATCCCTCAAATCCCCATTCTTCACGCAGAATTTTGGTTAAAAACAATTGAGAGGCAGCACAAGGTATACCATCTATTTCATGATAGGCATTCATAACTGAACCAACCCGGGTCTCTCTTACCGCCACCTCAAAGGGAAAGAGGAATATTTCTCTTAATTCTCGTTCCGAAACCCGGGCAGGAGCTAAATTCCTTCCTCCTTCAGAGATTCCATAAGCAGGAAAATGTTTGGCGGTAGCGATGATACCTGATTCAAAATCTTCTCCCTGGAGACCTTTTATATAAGCAGAAGCCATTTGAGATACAAGATAGGGGTCTTCGCCAAAAGTTTCTTCTGTCCGTCCCCAGCGAGGGTCGCGAGGAATATCGAGAACTGGAGATAATCCCTGATGAGCGCCTACAGCTCTCAATTGTTTTCCTATTACCGAGGTCATCTTTTGAATGACCTCAGGTTCAAAGGTGCTGGCCATACCTATGGCCTGGGGGAAGGCCGTTGTCCCCCACGCAGTAAAGCCGCTTAAGCATTCTTCGTGAATCATAGCTGGAATTCCGAGGCGGGTTTCTTCCCTCAGAAATTTTTGAATTTCATTGACCAGCTCGGCTACTTTTTCTGGCTCCATGCCTGTTCCACCGGCTGCTCTTGTGATCTGTCCTATGCCATTTTTTAAAAGTTCTCGGGCTTTCTCCCGAGAAAATTGGCCGTTTTCTAACAGGTGACGAGCCTGAACAGAACCAAGCTGAGCCACTTTTTCTTCCAAGGTCATGCGGGATAGTAGATCATTAACTAATTTAGTTGTAGTTTCCATATAACTAACCTCCTATTGGGTGATTTAGAGCAGAGCATTCTAGCCTATTTTTCTCCGACTGAAGAAGGCTCTTCGCTGCTACAATAATTTATTGCTAATTTTTTGAAAATTACCAATACCTGGAAGCACGGTGGTTCTGTTTGTTTTACTTTTCATATAGCCAGCATCTCACCATTCTTCCATCAACAAAAAATTCTTCTGGCATGAAGTCTTTACATTTCTCTTCAACAAATGGGCATCTCCCGGCAAACTTGCATCCTTTCCTCATATACTCTTCAGTTTCCAGTTCGGTTATACTCACCCTTTCTGTCCATTTTTTCTTGGGGTCAGCTTCTGGTATGGATTCCTTTAGCATCTGGGTATAGGGATGTTTGGGATTCATCAGCACTTCCTCTACATCACCCATTTCTACTATGTTTCCTCGAAACATTATTCCTATTCTATCGCTCACATAATAAGCGGTGGCAAGGTCGTGGGTTATGTATAAAACACTGACACTGTACTCATCTCTTAACTCTTTGAAGAGGTTAACTATTGACATTCTCAGTGAAGCATCCACCATAGAGACCGGCTCATCAGCTACTAAAAGAGATGGTTTAGTTATTAATGCCCGGGCTATGGATATTCTCTGGAGCTGTCCTCCAGAGAATTCACTGGGATATCTTCCCTGTACTTCTTCCATACCCAACCCCACTGATTGGAGAGCCTCTTCTACGGCTTTCTTGTCTCTCTTTTTCCCGTTCATCCCAAAGTTTTTGGCAGTATCGTGCAAATAACTGTCTACTTTCCTCAAGGGATTGAAAGTTTCAAAAGGATTTTGAAATATGGATTGCACTTCTTTCATAAATTGCTTCTTTTCTTCCCATTTTTGGAGTTCGAGTATGTTTTTGTCTCTGTAGTATACTTCTCCCTGGGTGGGTTCGAGAAAGCCTAAAAGGATCTTTGATACTGTTGTTTTCCCGCAGCCACTTTCTCCAGCTAAAGTGAATATTTCATTTTTGTTCACCTGGAAGGATACATCATCCACTGCCAGAAGCCTGCTCCGGGCAAATCCCCCTCCTACAACAAACACCTTTTGTAATTTTTTCGCTTTTATTAGCCCTTCTTTTTCTATCTCTTTTTCTGGATTATCGTTTTTCCTGTTCATTCTACTCTCTCCTTGGAATTCAAGAAACAGGCTGATTTATGCTCGGTGTTCAACTCCACCAGCTGTGGTATTTCTTTTTTGCAGATATCCATGACATAAGGGCATCGAGGATGGAAAGGACACCCTGGTGGCAAGTTAGAGAGCGACGGTGGAACACCTGGTACACTGGGCTTATAGGTTTTGTCTCCCATTTTGGGAAGAGAAGCAATTAAAAATTTAGTGTAGGGATGAAGAGGATTTTCAAATATATCATCAGTCCTGGCTTCTTCTACAAACATACCAGCATACATTATTCCTATTCTGTCTGTAATATTGGCATGCACTGCCATATCGTGGGTGACTAAAATTATCGTGTTTTTCTGTAATTTTTGAATATCTTTCAAGAGCTGTATCACTGCTCTTTGAGCTACTACGTCGAGGGCAGTGGTGGGCTCATCAGCCACTATTATTCTGGGTTTCAAAATAGTAGCTAAGGCAATGGTAGTTCTCTGTCTCATTCCTCCTGAGAGTTGATGAGGATAAGATTTTAAGACTCTCACTGGCAATCCCAGGGCTGATAGGTGTTTTTTTAATGGTTCCTCAAAATCTCTCTCCTCATTTTCTATTTTCTGATGGGCAGTGAAGAAATCTTTGAATGACTCTCTGATTCTTATTATAGGATTTAAGGCGTTCATGGAACCCTGAGGAATGTAAGATATATATTTCCATCGTAGTTTTCTGAAGTCTTCCTCTTTTATTTCAGTTACCTCTACATATTTCCCGTCTATCTGGTAGTATATAGTTCCTCCTATCATCCTCAAGGGTGGCTCTACTAATTTACATATGGTTTTTAGAAATGTACTTTTCCCGCAGCCACTTTCTCCGGCTATCCCGTATATTTCATCTTCATGGATATTAATAGTTACGTCATTTACCGCTTTTACTTCTTTTTTTGTTTCTCCCATCTCCAGGATATAATAAGATTTTAAATTTTCTGTTTTCAAGATATCCATTTTTATTGTCCTGCTTTTCCAATTCTTTGAATTCTGGTTCGGGGGTCAAGATACTCACTTAAACTGCTGGAAAGTAAATATAAAGCTACGAATAGCAATATAGATATTACGACTGGTGTCAATATCCACCACCAGTACCCGAGGAGCATAGATTGGTAATTAACCGCCCAGTGAATCATAGTGCCTATGGTAGGCACTTCTATGTTAGTCAAACCTAATATAGCCAGCGTTACTTCCATTCCTATTGCCCATATCATGTTGTTTATCACTGTAGAAAAGATTATCGGTATTATGAAAGGGAAATACTCTTTAATTACCAGGCTAAAAGTTCTGGTGCCCGACAATATCGCTGTGTATGTGAATTCTCTTTCTCTTAAGCTCAGTATCTGAGACCTTATAACCCTAGCATCCCAGGCCCATCCGAATAAACTCAGTATCAGTCCTAAAGTTACCATCGTTAAGTTCTCTCTCATCACCGAAGCTATCAGTATGAGAATGGGCAAAAGAGGCATGACTACAAAACTATCGTTTATGGACATAAGAATGGTATCCACTCTTCCTCCCTTATATCCGGCTATTAACCCCACTATTACTGCGATTACTCTCGATATTGATGAAGCTATCAGGGCTATGATCAGTGAATTCCTTATGGCAAAAGTAGATTGCCAGAATAAGTCCTGTCCCTGGGAGGTAGTTCCCAATATGTGAGGCCAGCGTGGCGGCAGGTCTCGAGGCACTACATTCCATTTAAGAGGATTATAGGGAGAAAAGAAAGAAAGGATAGACATAAGAGCAAGAACACATATCACTATGAAAGCAAATTTGAATCTCCCATCTTTCATCAGTTCTTTAAAAGATTCCAAGGCAGTCACCTCATCTATGTCTTATTCGTGGATCAAAGAGGGGGTATAGGAGATCGATTATCAACGTTGCTCCTGCTATCCCTATAACTGAGAGAGAAGTTACACCCATTATCAGGTTGTAATCCCCAGAGTTGATGGCTCCATATACTAAAGTTCCTATTCCAGGATAGGAAAACACTATTTCGGTTATCAAAGCTCCTCCAAATATTTGTCCCAGAGATAAAGCTAAGCCGGTTATCTGGGGTAACAATCCATTTTTTAGTACATACTTGAAAGCTATTTTTGATTCTTTAAGCCCTCCCGCTTTGGCATACATAACGTAGTCTTCTGCTACTATATTTGAAACTATAAGCTTCATAGTCATAAAGTTTGCTGCTATTCCCAGAACTACTAAAGAAGTGGCAGGGAGAAAAGAGTGTCTCAGAACATCAGAAATAAAAGCCCAGTTGAAGCCTATTCTCCTTCCCACCGAGTAGCCTCCCGCGGAAGGGAAAATGGGGAAGAGGTAAGCAAACAGTATAAGAAGCAACAGAGCAAATATATAGTAGGGTATAGGTCTTATGACCATGGATATGTTATCCAGTACTTTTGCCCATCTTCTATCTTTGAAATATCCTGCCAATCCTCCCAGGAGGTTGCCCACTATCCAGGAAATCAGGGTGGTAGAAATCAGTAACCCCGCTGTCCAGGGTAGAGAGGTCATTATCAGTTGAGTGACAGGGATAGGAAACTGGAATAAGGAAGGGCCGAAATCACCTCGAAACAACCTCCCCCAAAAAGCGAAATATTGCTGAAGCATGCTGCCTTCTAAACCATACAACTCAGTTAGTGATTTTCGCATACTATCAACCGCAGCGGGATCCAGGAAGGCACCTTGCGCGGTTATTCGATTGATGACTTGTTGAACGGGATCAACAGGAGTTAGCCTCGGTACTATAAAAACTATAGTTATCCCTACAAAAACTACTACTAAAAACTGAACTATTCTTGGTAATAAGTATCTCTTAAAAAATAGCACGGACCCCACCTCTAAACTTACCCTTACCAGTGCCCCGGACGGGGCACTGGTAAGGTATCAGATTTTATCTTTCTACAGGTCTTAAGAAGGGAAGCATATATTTGAAGTTGGGCCAGTGATGGTATGGCTGAGTGTAGGGATTTTCAGCACCAGGATAGTTGGTCCAGTAATATTCATCCCAGGCTACCACTCCTGGATAACCAAACGTGGGAATGGTGGGCATTTCTTCAACTAAAATTTTTAAACCTTCCATTCCCAGCTGCAGGTTTTTATCGCTGTCCCAATCAACTTTTTCCATTTCTTCTATAACTTTGTCCAACTTCTCGTTGTACCATCTCGAAGAATGACCAACTGCTTGTTCGCCAATGGGTCTATAGTAGGAAGTCCGGAAAGGGCTCAGCACTCGATAGAGATCAGGATGTCCTCCCCAGGGCTCTATCGCCGGCCAGTTATCATTTACTACATAATCCCCGGTTTGAGCTAATGCTGCATAAGCTTCTGAGGGATTCACAGTTACATCAATTCCAAAGTTTCTCCACTGCTGAGCGGCAGCGAGTGAGTTACGATGTTGAGGGTGTGAGGGGCTGGGATGAGCAGTTATAGCGATTTTCCAGGGAGTTCCATCAGGCAGGAGCCATTTCCCGTTTGCATCTTTTGTAAATCCATTTCTGAGCAGTAATTGTTCTGCCACATCAGGAGCATATTTCCACCATCCCGGTCCAAACATCTCTCTGATTGCTTCAGGCTCTTTTGGTACATCGTAGCCTCTCTCTTTTACATATTCAACAAGTCGGAAGGGTGCCTCAGGGTCATAAGGTTTGAAAGGCTCACCATCAATTTCTATATCTAAGGTGAGGTTCTTTAGCCACTCTTCTAGGGGTTTATAGTACCATTCCTGATATACAGGTGTAGGAGGCACATGTAGGACTCCCATAGGAGCCGCTCCATCAAAAGCTATTCCAATGTAGTCTACTATATCTATCGCCAGAGTTAAAGCCCATCTGACATCTTTCAGGTCGAATGGGGATACGTCATTGTTGAGAGTTAAACCTGTCATGCAAGGATCCACATTAACCACCCAGGGGTATTCTTTTCTGTAGCCTCTTGAATATTCGTTTCTCTCTAATATTGCCCGGAATGCTTCCATAGTTAAATCGGTCATATCTAAGTTGTGATTTGCTTGAGCGATTACTTTGTTTGCTGCATCTCCATAGTAGTAGAAAAGCACATATTCAGGTTGGGGCATACCGTACAATATTCCAGTGGGGGTTTTGTCCCAATCTTCTCTTCGCTCCCAGAGAGTCCAGTAACCTGCCTGATCAAAATCTTTGAGCACATATGGGCCACTGCTTATGGGAGGGTTAAAATCAAAGGATAGAGGATCTTCTGCTTCTTCAAAAATGTGTTTGGGGAAAGGTCTCCATCCACCCCATCTGTCTATAAAGTTAGCATGGAATCGAGCATTGGGTTCTTTAAATTCAAACACTACTGTATAGTCATCGGTTTTATATACTTTATCCACATACAAATTAAATGGGGCGTTGTAAGACATCCCAGAGTCCTGCATACATAACTCTATTCCATATACTATGTCATCTGCAGTTATGGGGACACCATCGCTCCACTGGCAACCTTCTCTCAGCTTTACCGTCATCTGAGTGAAGTCTTCATTGTAAATAGGACCTTCTGCAGCTAAGGCGTTTATGACCTCGCCGGTTACGTAATCAACTAGCCATAGAGGTTCGAGCATTAATTGTTGTACGCCTCTATCCGGATTTCTCCAGGCAGTGGTGAACACGTTAAAGTTAGCTGGAGTACCTACTCTCCCTGTTAATACGTCAGCAATAAATGTTTTTTCTCTGGGGATATCTTCAGCTAATTGGGCAAAGCCTGCCTGGGCAAAGCCCATCACCAGTACTAACAAAGACACAAAAAAGATTGAAAAACTTCTTTTCACTAATCACACCTCCATTTTAAATATAATCTGGTTATTTTTTTGTGCTTAAACTGTCGTTTCTGAGTTTTTCTCACCCCCTATCTTTTTGGTAGGAATTACTCTGGTTATACTTTGATGCATCCACCTTTTGGAAAACTAAAGATGGTTAACTTCCCACTCTGTTAACCGGCAAGGTAAAACTATCTTTTTTACCTCACCTCCTTTTATGCTCTCTACTAAAAGTTCAGCAGCAACTTTTCCCAGCTCTCCTAAGGGTTGCTCTACTGTGGGGAGGGGCGGGTCAGTGTATTTTACTGCTTCAATTCCATCAAAGCCGACGATGGCGATATCGTCGTGAACTTTAATGCCTCTCTCTTTGGCTACTTGTAAGGCGCCGATAGCCATTTTATCGTTAGCGGCAAAAACTGCAGTGGGAAGGGGAGAAATTTGAAGCAACTTTTCCATTGCTTCTCTTCCACTCATCCGGCGGAAATTCCCCTCTACTACATACTCTTTTTTAATGGGAATACCAAAATCTAAAAGAGTGTCTATATAAGCTCGGTATCTCTCTTCCGCATGGCGATGTTCTCTGGGACCTCGCAGATGAGCAATCTGCCTGTGACCTTTTTCTATTAAATATTTGACTGCTTCTTTTGCTCCACCATAGTGGTCAATATCTACATAACTTACTCCTTCTCCTTCCACTCGCTGGTTAACAATGACAAAAGGGAAGTTTTCCTTGACTAAGTCACTAACTTCAGAATAATGAATAGGCCAGTGAGAAAGAACAACCAGACCTTCAAAGAGACTATTACGGGCAATATTTAAAAGAGCCTCTCGCTTATCTAAAGGGTGACCGTTAAAGAACTCTCCCTTTACCACTATTTGAAGGTAATATCCTTCCCGAGAAATGGCAGCCAAAAGGCGGTTAATCAATTCTCCATAAAAAGCAGAAAGTTTTTCCTGCTCTTTAATAAAAGCACAGAGCAAAATGGTGTTGGTTTTACCTCTTACTAAGCTTCGAGCTACAATATTGGGGCGATATCCCAATTTTTGTGCTGCTTCTTCCACTTTTTTTCGGGTTTCTTCTGAAACTTTACCTTTTCCATTTAGAACTATTGATACTGTGGCCGGGGATACACCAGCTAACCTTGCTACATCTTTAATAGTTACAGACACGTTTTTCTCCTTAGCTAAATCGTTTTAATAAACTAACATTAGTATAGATTATATTTAAATTAGTTGTCAATGGTAAGCAGAAAAAAAGTCGCGAGTTAAAACGATTAGAAACCATCTCTTTTGCTATATAGCAAGTCTCATTCTTCAAGCTACATGGCAATCTCCCAAGGTATTATGGTTTTTGTATATTCCTTGGTGTAACAGCCTCTCTTTTTTATTCTTTATTTATAAGCAGAAAAAAACAAGGTTACTCTCTCAACTGTTCTTTCATTTGTCCATTACTGAATCAAACTATGAGGAGGCAAAGCCTCCTCATAACCCCGACTATAGGTGGTAAACTCCCTATGACCCCCTTTCTTCTTTTGTTTGTTACCCCTGAATGTCTCTATCACTCTCTTATCCGTCATTCCTGAATGTCTCTATCACCCCCTTATCCGTCATTCCTGAATGTCTCTATCAGGAATCCAGAGTATTTAAAGGCAAGGATACTTAGATTCCCGACTAAATTTCGGGGATAATGGCGGGAGCTGGGAGCTATAAGAGGAGAACCCCTTCTTTCGTTTTGAAAAGCAAGTTACATCATTGCTAAAAACTCGGATAACCACTTCAGGAGAGACGAGTAAACGAGGCTCGTGATGATATCCCGGGGCGAAATTGCCCGTAATAATTCTGGGGAAAAATGAGTAAAGTACAGGAGAAAAGAACATTGCCGCAGTTTTTGTGGTTAACTATAATCTTGCGTTACAGAATATTCCGCCTCCCGGAGCTGACAATGCGTCTGTTTTACGAGATTATTGGTGAATTATGAAGTTATCAGAGAAGAGCTTAAAGGGCTGAAAGTAGCAAGAAAATAGGAAAAAAATAGTTATGGATAAACTACTGCTAGTTCTCTTGACATTCTTCTCGCCTTTCGGTATATTTATTGAGGCACGGGCGAGAAGGTCGCCGGTGTAGCTCAGCTGGGAGAGCAGCTGACTTGTAATCAGCAGGTCGTCCGTTCGAGTCGGATCACCGGCTCCATTTGTGGGGAGGTACCTAAGTGGTTAAAAGGGGCGGACTGTAGATCCGTTGGCTGAACGCCTTCGTAGGTTCGAATCCTACCCTCCCCACCATAACATAGAAGAAGTAGCTAGCCTGCGTAGCTCAGTGGTAGAGCGCGCCCTTGGTAAGGGCGAGGTCACCGGTTCAATCCCGGTCGTAGGCTCCATTTTTCATTCGGGAAAGAGATAAATAAGGAGGATAGATGGATTATGGCAAAGCAAAAGTTTGAAAGAAAGAAACCTCACGTTAATGTAGGAACTATTGGACACGTAGACCATGGAAAAACTACTCTTACTGCAGCTATGACTCAGACTTTAT
>Ga0209508_1002900_pt1 | contig 10629 bp, 6 predicted proteins | sample AD_UKC129_MetaG_FD_184427 | JGI IMG/M metagenome (GOLD analysis project Ga0209508, IMG submission 184427) | Active sludge microbial communities of municipal wastewater-treating anaerobic digesters from Canada - AD_UKC129_MetaG (SPAdes) (version 2) | ecosystem: Engineered > Bioreactor > Anaerobic... | reverse complement strand
GGCTGCGATCAAGCCGCCGGTGGGGGCGTAGGACAGTCCTTTAAGCGTGACGAGCGATCGCAGGACCGCATCCCGGTGCTCGCCCTCGTGGCGGGCGGACGCGATCCATCGCTTCCAGCAGTCGGCAGTCTGTTCGAGGGCCTCGCTCGCAGCCGCCGGATGCTCCGCCGGCTCGAAAGAGGACGAGTAGCTCAGCACGAAGCAATTTTGCTGCTCAGCGGCGACCGTGAACTCCGCGACCGTGCTCATGTCTCGTCCGGTCATCTTCACGTCGCTGCGAACGTGCACCGCATGAGGGCCGGCAACGGCCGAAATCCCTCCTTCGCAAGACCGGACCCACGGAATCAGCAGGCCGTAGTCGAACCGGATCGTGAGCAGCATTTGCATCGGAACGCGGCCCCGCAGCCCCCGGACGATGCGCACAACCTGGGGCAGGGATCGCTCGGTCGGCATGAAGTCGATTAACCGGACCACGCCGTCGGTGGTGGTGAATTCAGTCTCCAGAATCAGACTGTACCCGTGGTACCGTCGGTGCACTTCCCGGATCTCCCCTCGAGGGCGGATCTCCCAGCACCCGTGCTCCTGGTTGCCCAGGAGGGCGGCAAAGCAGGCCGGCGAGTCGAAGCGAGGCAGACACAACCAGTCGATACTGCCCCGGGTCGAAACCAATGCCCCCGTTCGGCAGTCGCCAATCAGGCTGTAGTCTTCGATCCGCATGGCTTCACCGCACTCGCCGGCGCCACGAAGCGCCTTCACCAGCATATGGGGCGCCAGGTCCATTGGCCCACCTTGCCTCATCGCGGATATCCGTTGACGGCCAGGGTCCGACCGGTCTTGCGCGTGCGGAATTGGGTTGACAGGAGACAACGGAGTTAACGGAGAATCCTCTCTGTTATCTCCCTTATCTCCTGTAAGACTGTGCCTCGATATGCCTTTTCTGCGTGGACCCGAACTGAACCATGGGCAAGAACAGCAAGCACAGCAGGCCGCCGACCGCCGCAAACAGCAACAGCCGCGGAACCCTGCCTCTTCTCGGCCGGACATCGTTAGCAGTGTGCTCGGCTGTCACGACGTGCCTTCCTTTCTTCCCGCGTGAACTGCGAACCGGAGGGAAGGATACATCCTAACAATCATGACGCGCAACCATGTGAAATATGGCATCGAACTGGCACGCATCATGGCTGGCCACACGACGGCCGAGACGACCGAGGTCTACCTTGAGTTCTACGGCGTGCGATTGATGCTGTGGCAGAGGCCGGTTGACGCGACGGCGTACCAAACCGCGCGCCAAGCGCTTTTATGGGATTGGGCACGTGATCGTAAGTCCTTTACAGACAACAGCGGGCGACGGGGCTCGAACCCGCAACATTCAGCTTGGAAGGCTGATGCTCTACCAATTGAGCTACACCCGCAAGGTTTTCGGACAGCGATGTTTACGCACCTTCCGACGGCCCTCGGCAAGTGGCACCGTCGTGACGGCTCGCGTAGATCACGTTTACATCATATCGGCTGCCGTGCGCCAAGCAAGCTTGGGTTAGGCCCGCCTCGAGAGGCGGGCATCATTGGGGGGCTGGCGTCCCGCCCGCCTCAGGAGAGGCTTCTGGGACGGGAGTGGGCCGCAACGCGCGGCCGGCGCTTCTTGTCAGCTTGAGGCGGGCAGGAAGCCCGCCCCCAGCAAACTGTACCATTTCGGTCCTGTATTTCTTGACTTTGGTGCGGTGGACAGTTACAACCATTCGGCCAGCAAAGGCCGGGGTGATTGCATCACTGCTGCACCTGGGGTATGACACGCGGTTGAGGCGACCGGCGCGGGTTGCGACCGCGAGAGTCGCAGCTGCGGCGCCACAACTGCGGAGCTGCTGTCGCGGAAGTCGGGACTGCGGAGCCGTATCCGCGGGGCCGCGGGTGCGGAACCGCGAATGTGGAGTATGGGCGGGGCGGGTTTCCGTCACGCGGCATCGGCTGACCGAAGCTACAAAACGAGGCGGGCTCGCACGCATGCGGATTCTGTTCATCTATCCCAACCTCAACGCTGAAGAGGGGTTCAACCACGGGATCGCCGACCTGTCGGGCTGTCTGCGGGCCTGCGGGCACGAGACCGGCCTGATCAACATCAACGAGGCGCTCTACGACGTGCCCACCGACGAACAGATCGTCGAGCAGGTGCGGGCGTGGAACCCCGGGCTGGTCGCCTTTTCGGTCATGACGCAACAGTACAAGTACGCCTTGCGGCTGGCACGGCAGATCAAGGCGGCCATGCCCGAGATCCCCATCGCGGTGGGGGGCGTGCATTGCATCATGTGCACCGAGGAGGTCAAGAACGACGGGTTCTGGGACTTCATCGGCGTGGGCGAATGCGACGAGGCGTTTCCGCAACTGGTCAACCTGCTCGAGGCGGGCGACGAACGCTACCAGGACGTGCCCAATTTCTGCATCCGTCGCCCCGACGGCACGTACAAAACCAACCCGCTAGGCCGATACCCGGTCCTCGACGAGCTGCCGCCCAAGGACTACGAGATCTTCGATTTGCCGCACATGCTGGGCCGCAAGAACGGCTGGCAGTCGATCCTGACTTCCCGCGGCTGCCCATACCGCTGCACCTACTGCTTCAACCACGAGGTGACCGACCGTTACCTCGAGGACGGCGGCCATTCGCGGCGGAGCTACCTGCGGCATTACGACATCAAGCGGATGATGAACGAGCTGCGCGAGCTCAAGAAGCGGCATCCGTACATCGAGACGTTCATCTTCGACGACGACCTGTTCACGCTCAACAAGCAGTACTGCATCGACTTTGCCAAGGCCTACGCCGACGCGGACCTCGGCGTGCCCTACGTGCTCAACGGCCACGTGCAGACGTTCAGCGAGCCCATTGCCAAGGCGCTCTCCGAGTCGCCGTGCATGATCATCAAGTTCGGCGTGGAGGCCGGCAGCGAGCATCTGCGCAAGAAGGTGCTCGAACGGCACATGAGCAACCAGGCTATCATCGACGCGTTCGCGCTGTGCGATCAGTACGGCCTGCACACGTCAGCCTTCCTCATGTTCGGTCTGCCCTATGAGACGCGGGACATGATGGAGGAGACGGTGGACCTCATGGCCCGCATCAAGCCAGGCCGCATGCGTTGGGCCATTTTCTTCCCGTTTCCCGGCACGAAGAGCTACACCATCTGCAAGCTGGGCGACCTGATCGACTATCGCAAGATGGATGCGATGGACAACTACTTCTGCGCATCCTGCCTGAAGTTCGATGACGCGACCGACCTGTACATCCGCAAGCTCCAACGGACGTTCCATTGGCGGGTGAACGCCCGGGCTGGGTTCCCTGTGTCGGCCGATTACGCCAAGCTGGTCGAAGAAGTGGACGCGCTCACGGCGGAGGAATGGCACGAGGCGAGCGAGTCGCTGCTCCAGCGCGACCGAACCATCTCCAACGCGTACCTGGCCCGTGTGCCGGCCGGCGACGCCGAGGCTCGTGCCCAGTGGAAGCACTACTCGATCCGCTACACCGAGGTGATGGCCGTGGACAGCGATTTCGTCCTGGCCGAGAAGGGCGACTACAAGAACCTCGGCGCCCGGCGATGGAAGGCCTTCCGCGATCAAATCAGCGTGTCGCGGGCGGCTGCGGCGGCGCTCAAGGCCGACGGCGCGGGCGGCGGCAACGGAGCCATCCTCAACAGCGCCGTGGGCTCGGTCGATCTGCCCGACCTGCACATTCTCCAATCGCACACCGAGGCCGGTGAGTGGCGGTCGATCCCTGTTCAGAGCCTCAACCCCAACTCCGGCGTGGTGCAGATTCGGCTTCCGAGTTGACCCCGGGGCTCCGAACGCCGAGGTTGGTTCTGGCCGATGCATGCCATGCCAGCCGCGGTGCCGGCCGGGCGGCCTGTCGACGACGCCACACAAGACTTTATCGCGTCACCGCTTGCCTTGTCCGGGAACAAGTGCCATCCTATCATCCCTTGTGAAAATTCGCACGATCCGTTTTGGGTTGTCACTATGGTGAACGGCTGCTACCCTGCCGCTCCACGGTGGGTCAGCTGTTCGAATTCGGGTGAGTGTTTTGCCGGCGAACGCCGTTATCAAACGGCGAAGGCCGCGGCAGGTATAGCGTGTCGATGACGCAACCACAACCGAGTACCCTCGTGCACGAGGGGGTGGACGAGTTCACCGGTGAGGATCACTGGGTCCTGAACTTCGGGCCCCAGCACCCGGCCACCCACACCACGCTGCGCCTGGTCATGGAACTGGACGGCGAGCGGGTGGTCTCGTGCGTGCCGCACATCGGCTACCTGCACAGCGGGTTCGAGAAGCTCGGCGAGCATCTGGACTACAACCAATACGTCACCATCGTCGAGCGGATGAACTACATCAGCCCGATGGCCGACAACATTGCCTGGCACACGGCCTGCGAGAAGCTGTTCGGCATCGAACTGACGCCGCGCTGTAAGGTGATCCGGACGATTTGTGCCGAGTTGGCCCGGATTCAGGATCACCTGCTCTGCGTCGGGACCGCCGCCCTGGATCTGGGCGGGTTCACCGCTTTTCTTTACGGCTTCAACGAGCGCGAGTGGATCTACGACCTGTTCGAGGAACTTAGCGGCTCGCGCTACCACAACAGCTATACCCGGGTCGGCGGCATCTCACAGGACATGCCCGACGACTGGCCCGCTCACGTGAAGGAATTCCTGAAGCGTCTGCCGCGGGCTCTCGACGACGTTGAAGCCTTGCTCACCCGCAACCGGATCTTCATCGAGCGGACCAAGGGCGTGGGCTACCTCAGTGCCGAGGACGCCATCGCTTGGGGCTGGACGGGCCCCATCGCTCGGGCGTCGGGCGTGCGGCGCGACCTGCGCAAGGACGAGCCGTACTTGTGCTACGCCGACAACTGGGACGGCCGGGGCTCCTCGGGCGTGGAGTTCAAGGTGCCCGTTTCTCGCAGCGGCGACGTGCTGGCCCGCTATCTTGTGCGACTGGAGGAGATGCGGCAGTCCCAGGCCATCATCGAGCAGTTGATCGATAACGTGCCCGCCGGGCCCATCGACCAGTTTCCGTTCAAGAAACGGCCTGACAGCCTGCCGCGCAAGCAAGAGATCTACTTCAGCATCGAGGGGTTGATCCATCACTTTGAGACGCTGATGTGGAACCGCGGTTTCGAGCCGCCCATCGGCGAGGCGTACGGCGCCAACGAGACGGCCAACGGCGAGCTGGGTTATTACATCGTCAGCGACGGCGGCCGGGTTCCATATCGGGCCCGGACGCGTCCGCCCAGCTTCATCAACTACCAGGTGTTCGAGAAGCTGGTGGTCGGTCACCAGATCAGCGACGTGGTGGCGGTGCTGGGCAGCTTGAACATCATCGCCGCGGAATTGGATCGGTGAGGGAGAGACCTGAGGCTTGAGACCTGAGACCTGAGGCTTGAGACTTGAGTGAATGAGAGGGGCGGTGGACCAGCGGTTAGGGCATGGAGATGACAACGAGCCATCTTTCACCAGCCCCTAGCCCCCAGTCCCCAGCCCCTAAGGAATCCGTATGGCTTGGCGTGCGATTGACAGACAGACTCCTGCGAGAGACGACTCGGATCAGCCGCTGCTGAGCGAGGCGGTCAAAGAGAAGATCCGCGCGTTCTTCCCGCGGTATCCCACCAAGCGGGCGGCGTTGCTGCCGGCCCTGCACATCGTGCAGGAGACCTACGGCCACGTGAGCCACCGGGCCATGCGCGACGTGGCGGAACTGCTGGAGATCCCGCCGTCGCAGGTGCTGGATACGATCAGCTTCTACACGCACTACTGGACGAAGCCGCGCGGCAAAAAGACCATCGTGGTCTGCCGCAGTCTCTCGTGCCAGTTGATGGGGGCCGACGAAGTAATCGACTCGGTCCGCAAGCACCTCGGCGTGGAGGAGCACGAGACCACGGCCGACGGCGAATACAGCTTCGTCACCGAGGAATGCCTGGGCACCTGCGAGCACGGGGCGTGCATGCTGATCAACGAAAAGCTGCATAAACGCGTCAAGCCCGAGGACGTGCCCAAGATTCTGGCCGACCCGAATAACGCCCGGATCGACGTGCCGCGCAGCGAACTGTATGACGGAGTGAAGGGAGAGGCGTGAGACTTGAGACTTGAGACCTGAGGCTTGAGGGTACGCGAGGGACGGTGGACCCTGCACCAGTCCCCAGGCCCTAGCCCCCAGTCCCGGGCCCCCGGGCCCGACGGCGATAACGCATGAAGTATGAACCGGTACTACTGAAGAACGTCGGTGTCGAAGGCTCGCGGACGCTGCGCGTCTACGAGTCGCGGGGCGGGTATGCTGCCGCGCGCAAGGCCCTGACGCAGATGTCGCCCGAAGCGGTGGTTGAGGAGGTCAAGAAGTCGAACCTGCGCGGTCGGGGCGGCGCCGGGTTTCCCACCGGCGTGAAATGGGGCTTCCTGCCCAAGGATCGCGACGTAACGTACTTGTGCGTCAACTTCGACGAGTCCGAGCCGGGCACGTTCAACAACCGCTACCTCGTCGAGCACGATCCGCACATGCTGCTCGAGGGCATCCTCATCGCCGGCTTCGCCACCAAGACGGTCACCGCCTACATCTATATTCGCGTGGAATTCCACGAGGTCTTCCACATCCTGCAGCGGGCGTTGGACGAGGCGTACGCGGCCGGCTACTTCGGCAAGAACATTTTCGGCACGGACTATTCGCTGGACTGCTACATCCATCGCGGCGCCGGTGCCTACGTGTGCGGCGAGGAGACCGGCCTCATGGAGTCGCTCGAAGGCAAGCGGGGCTGGCCGCGCATCAAGCCGCCGTTTCCCGCCATCGAGGGGCTTTTCCGCAAACCCACCGTGGTCAACAACGTCGAGACGTTGGCCTGCCTGCCGCACATCATCGAGCGGGGAGCGGACTGGTTCACCAGCATCGGCACGCCCGGCAGCGCGGGGCCGAAGCTCTACACGACGTCGGGCCCGGTGAATCGGCCGGGCTGCTTCGAGGCGCCGCTGGGCCTGACGGTCCGCGAGTTGATTTACGGCGACGATTTCAGCCGGGGCATGGTGGGCAACAAGAAGGTCAAGGGCGTGATCCCGGGCGGACTGTCTGTGGGGATTCTCACGGGGGACGAGCTGGACTGCCGGCTGGACTTCGAGGACGTGCGCAATTACGGCCTCCTGGGCCTGGGGACGGCCGGGGCCATCGTCCTCAACGAGGATGCCGACATTCGTCGGGTGCTGGCCAACGTCGCGCGGTTCTACGCCCACGAGTCGTGCGGTCAGTGCACGCATTGCCGCGAGGGCACGGGCTGGATGTACCAGATCGCCCGGCGCATCGCCGACGGGGCCGGCCGTGAAGTCGATCTCGATCTCATCATCGAACTGACGTTCAACATGGGCATGATGCCCGGGCTGAGCATCTGCGGCCTGCCGGACGGGGCAGCCTACCCCATCCGGACCATCGTGCAGAAGTACCGGGCCGAGTTCGAGGAGCACATTCGGCGTGAGGAGGCCGCGCGAGTGGAAGCGGCGATCAAATCCCGCGTGCCCGCCGCGTATTCGCTGCCCATCTGGGGCCAATTCGTGCCTCAGGGCAAGCAGGCGACGGGCGGGCTCGGCGTGGCGTGAATTGAGCGAGAAGATCTGACGTGAAACGTGCGAGGTGAGAAGCAGGAAGTGAGCGGACGCGGCTTGCCCACGCGGCTGGGTTCCGGCTTCTGATCTCTCACGGGTCGAGTGCACCGATGGCCAAGATCATCATTGACGGACAACCGGTGGAGTGCCGCGACGGCATCAGCGTGCTGCAGGCTGCCCTGGAGGCGGGCTGGGACATCCCGCACTATTGCTATCATCCGGCCCTGTCGGTCGTCGCATCGTGCCGGCTGTGTCTGATGGAAATGAAAATGCCCAATCCCAAGACCAAGGAAATGGATTGGGCACCCAAGCTCATCCCGAGCTGCCAGACGCCCGTGCGCGACGGCCTGGAAGTGCGGTTCGACTCCGACGTCGTTCGCAACAACCAGGAGCGCGTGCTCGAATACTATCTGATCAACCATCCACTCGATTGCCCGGTATGCGACAAGGCCGGCGAGTGCTACCTGCAGGACTACAACTATCAGTTCGGCAAGGCCCGCTCGCGGATGGTCGATCCCAAGCACAAGAACCCCAAGAAGGACATCGGACCGCACACGCTCCTGTATCAGGATCGCTGCGTCATGTGTACGCGGTGCGTGCGGTTTGCCCAGGAGATCGCGGGCACGAGCGAGCTGTGCATCGTCAATCGCGGTAACCGGGCGGAAATCGACATCTTCCCCGGCCACCCGCTCGACAATCCGCTGCAGGGCAACGTGGTGGACCTGTGTCCGGTGGGATCGCTGCTCGACAAGGACTTCCTGTTCAAGCAGCGCGTCTGGTTCATGCGGAAGCACGCGTCGATCTGCCGGGCGTGCAGCACCGGCTGTGCGATCTTTGTCGATGAGAACGAACAGCGGGTCTATCGGCTGCGGCCGCGTTACAATCCGGGCGTCAACGACTGGTGGATCTGCGACGAAGGACGCTTCGGCTGGAAGTTCGTCCACGATGAGCGGCGCATCGCCCGTCCTCGACTGCGGCGCGGCAATCAGGTCGAGTCGCCGGCGTGGGAATCGATACCGGCCATCGTGCGCCATCGACTCGAACAGGTCGTGGCCCAGCACGGTCCGGGATCGGTCGCCGTCCAACTGTCGCCCGAATTGGCTTGTGAAGAGGCGTGGCTGCTCGCGTCATTTGTCCGGTCCATCGCGCCGGAAGCGGCGCTGGCGGTCGGCGACGTGCAGCTTGTCGGCGAGGATCAACGATTCCCCATCGGTACGGCCGCGTCCGAATCACAGTCCTCAGCGCCCGGCGCTGCTCCGGACTCGGAACCGGCGCAGGGCGGCAAGCCGGCCGCCGAACAGGGCGATCGCAGTCCGGTCGGCAGCCTGCCCGTACTGAACGGCGTCAAGTTCATCATCCACGCAGAGAAGAATCCAAACCGCCGCGGCATCGAAGCCGTGCTGCGGGGCTTGGGCGGCAACGTGATCAGCCGCGAGGATCTGATGGCTCGCGCCGGCAAGGGCGAATTCAAGGCGATGTGGATCGCCGGCGGCTATCCCAAGCCGGATTGGCCGACCAAGGAACTGGTCACCGCGGCCGGCAAGACCGAGTTCCTTGTCGTGCAGGATACGTTCGAGAACGGCCTGACCGCGGCGGCGCACTTGGTCTTGCCATTCTGCGCGTGGCTGGAGCGGGAAGGAACGTTCGTGAACTTCCAAGGCCGTGCGCAGCCCTTCGAGCGGGCAATTAATCCGCCTGAGGGGGCGATGACAGACGGACAGTACCTTTGGGCCGTGGCCGGCTACTCGGGTCTGTACCGGGCGGCCAAGGTGCGGGAACTGATGGCAGCCGCCGTGCCGGAGTTGAATGATTTGCACGTGCCGCCGGACCCGCCGGAGCACCAGCACTGAGAAGGACGAATGACGAAGCTCGAATGACGAATTACGAATAAATGACGGAATCCGAATGAAGATGCCAGTATTGATGTGCGACGCCAATGGGCGTTTGCGTCATTCGAGCTTCGGGCTTCATTCGTCATTCGGATTTCGGCATTCGACATTGACGCTTGAGATTCACCCATGTTGGGTTTCGCAATCACACAGTTCTGGTTCAGCGTCGGCTTGATGGCCGTCCTTTTGGGCATCATCCTGACTGCGGTCGCGTACTGCATTCTGCTCGAACGCAAGGTGTCGGCGTGGATGCAGGATCGACTGGGGCCCAACCGCGTGGGGCCGGGCGGACTCTTGCAGCCGCTGGCCGACGGCCTGAAGTTCTTTATCAAGGAAGACATCACCAGCTCGCGCGTGGACCGCGTCATGTTTGTGCTCGCTCCCGGCATCGCCTTTACCATCGCCGGTATCGCTTTCGCGGTGATCCCCTGGGCCGGGGCGGTCGAGATCGGCGGCCAAAGACTCTGGACACAGGTGGCGACCATCGACATTGGCCTGCTCTACATCCTGGCCGTCGGCTCGCTGGCTGTGTATGGCGTCGTGCTGGGCGGCTGGGCGAGCAACAACAAGTATTCGCTTTATGGCGGCATCCGTGGGGCGGCGTCCATGCTCAGCTACGAAGTCCCCATGGGCCTGGCCATCCTCGTGGTCGTGCTCACGTCGGGCGAGGTCCGACTCGAGCGGATTGTCAGTCAGCAGATGGGCACCACATGGAACGTCCTCCTGCACCCGCTGGCGTTCCTCATCCTGCTGACCACCTCCTTCGCCGAGACCAACCGCGCCCCGTTCGACCTGGCCGAGGCCGAGCAGGAGCTGATCGGCGGATACCAGACCGAATACAGCTCCATGAAGATGGCCCTGTTCTACCTGGGCGAGTACTTCCACATGATCACGGCCAGTGCCTTCATGATCGTGCTCTTTCTGGGCGGCTGGGAGCTGTTCCCGTCCAGTGCCCGCACGGGTTGGACCTGGGTGGCCTGGCTCAACGACGATCCAGGCTGGGCGGCGATGAGCTGCCGTTTCTTCATCATGAGCGGCAAGATCTTCCTGTTCATCTTTTTCTTCATGTGGATTCGCTGGACACTGCCGCGGTTCCGTTTCGACCAGCTCATGAGGCTGTGCTGGAG
>Ga0209508_1002896_pt1 | contig 10645 bp, 5 predicted proteins | sample AD_UKC129_MetaG_FD_184427 | JGI IMG/M metagenome (GOLD analysis project Ga0209508, IMG submission 184427) | Active sludge microbial communities of municipal wastewater-treating anaerobic digesters from Canada - AD_UKC129_MetaG (SPAdes) (version 2) | ecosystem: Engineered > Bioreactor > Anaerobic... | reverse complement strand
TGACCCGGCGACGGGGCTTGTGCACCGGCCTCTGGCTCGAACGCTTGATCAGATTCCTGGTAAGTCATCGCTCCCTCCTTCAATTTTGGGATCACACTGGGTTGGCCGACGCTGTCGCGACGTTTATGCCTTCCCACGTTGGGAAAAAACGGGACACCGCATCTGGCAACCGTCTATTATTGTGTCCTCGCCGCAGGTCCATTGCCAGACGGGATGATAAAAAACCGGCGGAAGACCGTGAAGGAAGTCAAAAAGAAAAGTTTGCGGCAGAAAAAGCCACGGACCATCCTCCCGGAAATCGGGGTTTCCGAAAGGCGGTTCGCAATCCGAAAAAACCGTTTCCAGGTTGGACATGGGTTGTCCGGGGTGGTGGATATCCTAAGAGTAGGAAGCAAGCAGGGCAGGCTGGTGAGTGATGCCAGCGAGGTGGGTTTCCGCAGAAGGGGCAGGAAAGGCGGGGCCGGGACAGAGAAGGGGCAAGTGGGCCGTGCGCCGGCGTGCCGAGAGGGGTGATGTGTGGAGGAAAGAGGGCTTTCGGGGCAGGCTTTGAAAAAGGGGTAAATAGCGAAGGGCTGCGTTGTTAGGCACTGCCGCCACGGCCCTGGGGCAGACTAAGGGGGTGAAGGGGCAACTTCTTAAGGGGCGAGCCGAAACGGGCAGCGGGTTTATTGACCCGAGGGCAGGCTACGGGGGCAGGACCTGGGGAATCAGGGAACGGCCTCATGGGGGCGAGTTAACTCTCGCCCCCATCGCCCAGGTTGTGCGCTTTTCTGGACCTCTTATCGCTTCGCTTCCGGAACACTTGCAATGACCATCTCTGTGGGCTAAAACATCTCTTGCCGTTGGCTAGTCGTGAGGCAGGGAGGACCGATGGAAGAAAGCGACAGGGTCGTTTCGGGAAGTGGTCTTGTGCTAACGCATGAGGTGCTGTGATGTCGTTCGATTACATTGTCTCACAAAAGTTGGCGATTGATGGTGGTCCGCGGGCGGTGACGAACAAGCTCCCTGGTTGGCCACAGTTCTCAGAAGAAGCCATTCGCGCCGTAGAGGCGGTCCTCCGATCCGGGCGCGTCAATTACTGGACGGGTCCCCATGGTATGGCCTTTGAAAAGCGCTTCGCAGAATGGCAGGGAAGTCGCTTTGCCATCGCCGTTTCCTCCGGGACCGCCGCCTTGCACGTGGCCTTGTCCGCCCTTGGCATTGGGCCAGGTGATGAGGTCATCGTTCCCAGTTACACCTTTATCGCCACCAGTTTTGCCGTCTTACAGGCCGGGGCCATCCCACGATTCGCCGATGTCAACCTCGAAGATCACTGCATCAGCGTGGAATCGGCAGAAAAGCTTGTCAACGAGCGGACGCGGGCGATCATTCCCGTCCATTTGTACGGCAATGTGTGCGACATGGATAAGATCAACGATTTTGCCAAACGACACAATCTGTTCGTGATCGAAGACAATGCCGAGGCCTTTGGGGGCGAGTACAAGGGCAAAAAGACGGGGACTTTGAGCCACATCGCGGCTTGTAGCTTCTGCCAAAACAAGACCTTTACCACAGGCGGCGAAGGGGGGATGGTAACGACGGATGACGAAGACCTGGCCTGGGAGGCTCGCAGTTTTCGGGATCACGGTTACGACGTGAAAGAGCGTCTCAATCTCCTGGAGCTGGAGCAAAAACTCCCTTACATCCACACGCGATTGGGCTGGAATTATCGCATGACGGAGATGCAGGCCGTCATCGGATTGGCCGAGCTGGATCGGATGGATACTTGGAACATGCCGCGGCGACGTCGCAACGCCCACATCCTCATGGATGCCCTCATGCCGCTACCGCAGATCAAGTTTGGTCCCATCGACACGGAAGAAAGGCGGAACGGCTTTTACGTGTGTGCCTTCTCGTTGGACATTGAGAATATGGGGTGCGACATCCAGCAGTTTGTGAAGGCGGCAACGGCGGAAGGTGCCCCCGTGTGGAAGGTCTTTTGGCCCCAGTGTCACACAGAACGGGCATACCGTGAGCGGCGGGGCTTCGGGCGAACCGGTTTTCCGTTTACATCAAAGGAATATACCAACCCCGAGAGCGTCGATTACTCCAACGTCGAGGTCCCCAACGCCTTGTGGCACGAAACCCATACCTTCACCTGTTTTGCCTTTCCCACGTGTTCCGAGGAAGATATGCAACAGATTGCGGCGGCCTTGGTGAAGGTGATCAAGGCCTACAGTTAGCGATCCAGCGGTAGGGCGGGCTTTTCTTGGCGAATTGAGGCAAAACATCGTTTTAGAAAAGAGGAGCCGTATCATGGGCGAGAAGGTCCGTTTTGGGGTCATCGGCGCCGGTGGGATTGCTTTTCGCAAGACGATTCCCGCCATGCTCCGGGCGCGGAACCTCCGTGTGGTGGCCGTGATGGATACGGCGAACGTCGAGAAGGTGGCCGAGGCGTTTCGCATTCGTCGAGCCTACACTACAGCCGAGGATTTGTTGGCTGATCCCGAGGTGGATGCTGTGTACATTGCCTCTCCCGTACACTGCCACCTGGAGCAGATTGAGCTGGCAGCAGCCGCGCGTAAGCACATCTTGTGTGAGAAGCCGCTCACCCGGGATGTCGCGCAGACACGAAGGGCCATTGATGTTTGCCGACGAAAAAAGGTCTTCCTGCAAGAAGGCTATATGATGAAGTTCCACGGGGCCCATCAGGTCATTCGGGAAAATATTTTGCAGGGGCGGTTGGGGAAGGTCGTTTACCTGCGGGCACAACTGTCCTGTTGGTATCCGCCGATCCCCGGGGCATGGCGACAGGACCCTAAGACCGGCGGGGGTGGGGCTTTGATTGATATGGCGACGCATCTGCTTAATTTGCTGGAGTTCTTTGTCGGACCGATTCGTCGGTTGGCGGCCCTCACCGGAAACTTAGTACACCCCTACCGCTCCGAGGACGCCTCAACCATTTTGGCGGAGTTTCGCTCCGGGGCGCACGCTACCATTGATTGTTTTTGGTGTATTCCCGACGAGGCCAGCCGAACACGGTTGGAGATTTACGGCTCGGCCGGGGCCATCTTTACAGAAGGTACGATTGGTCAAAGTGTCGGGGGAACGATGGAGGGCATCTTCGGCCTCGGTTCGGCAGAGTACGATGCTGCCCAAAATAAGGATGTCGTCCGCAAATTCCGTCCCATCCCGTTTAAAAAAATCAACCCGTATCAGGCCGAATGCGAATACTTTGCCCAGTGCATCTTGGATGGTCGCCCACCCGAGATCAATGGTCCGGTGGAGGCCCTGCGAATGGCCAGGCTAGTGGAAGCCGCTTACCGATCGGCCAAGGAGAAGGTCTTTGTCCCCGTGTAAGGGGGCTTCCCTTTAGAGCGTATCCCACACTTCCCCTCTCGCCCGTTCGGCGGGAGCGGGACCGGGGGTGAGGCTGACTCGAATCCCTGCCGGTTTTCTCGATCCACTCCGACAATCACTTGCCCTCACTCTAACCCTCTCCCAGAGGGAGAGGGAACTGTGCGAGAGGCTCTAAGCGGGGGTGCGACGTTGCCATTTGCCATTGTCCATCCCGTAAGCTAGAGTTTTTCTAGCGGGGTCAACATATGGAGTACCCTGGCAAGACGGCTTGTCTGAGGGTGCTCGTCGAGGGAGTGGCGGTCGCGTCTTGAATTCGACTGTTCGTTTGTGTCGCGAATTAACCGACGTGGGCCGACGATGGGAGCGAAACAATAGATTGAGTGCCACTGACACGAAACATGCGCATACCGAAGCATGACCACGTGTTGGGAGCGTCGCCGGGAGATTGAGACTGCGATTGAACGAGGAGGGCCGTAAAGCCAGCCATTTAACCGTTTTCCTAGGCCATGGACGCATCCCCTCAAACGGCAGCGAGCGAATTCCGCGATCCCACAAGAGTGTTGGGACGCTGGCTCGGCGAGTTGTCCGCCGGTCAACAGGAACTGGCCGGCGTCCTGGATGCGATGTTCGCGGAATTGACGACGGCCCTTGAAGATTGGGCAAAAGTGCAGGCGGCGCACGTGGCCCATCTCCAGCAACGGGAGAAAGAACTGGCCGAGCGAGCCGCCTCCCTCGAGCAGTCGCTGGCCGAGCAACGGCGACTTCAGGACGAACTGGCCCAACTCCGCGAACAGCTTAATGCCCGGGCTGCTGAAATGGATCGACAGGCCCAGGCCATCCAGGCGCAGGTGGAAGAGCTTCAGCGCCGTGCTACCGAAGCCCAACACTCCGAGGCTGAATGGCAGTCTCTCCGCGAGATTGTCGTGCAACTCCGCTCGCTGACGGCGACTCGTCCGCCTTCCGAAGCCGCCGGTGGCGCGGAACGCTCTCATCCCGATGTGAGCCAATGGGAGGAAAGGATCCGCCAGCTCGAGGAGGACCTGAACGAGGCCCAGCGGCAGCGCGAGGTCTTGGAGACTGAGGTCATGGTGCTTCGGCACCGGGCCATGGAATGGCTGGAAATGCTGGCCGACCAACGTCGGCAACTTCTTGAAGAACGCAATCGGTGGTCTACCGAACTGCGGCAATTTCGGCGGTTAGTGGAAGTCCTTCTCGATCATCACATGGAGATCACACCGGAACACCAGGAGGACCAAGAACCCAACGGCCCACCGCGCGTGATCCCCTACGAACCGGCGGAAGCTCGGCGGACGGGTACGGGCGACGCCTTTCTCGATTCTTTGTCCGCTCAATTTGAACAACTCAGACGAGACTTTGACCGCCGCCGCGGAAAGTAACGGCTTCTTATTGTCCTGATCCGAGCGGGAAATTCTGCTCGATGACGTCTGGGCTTGATCGGCTACGATCCAGGCGTTGATGGCGTACTGTCATCCAATGGCTTGATCAATGATGCTTCGCCCAATTGGGGTAGATCCTCCAGGCTTTGTAGGCCAAACACGTCGAGGAACCGCTGCGTGGTGCGATACTGAGGAACCCCCTTTTTCCCTGTGAGATCAACAGGTGTGGAAACCGTAATGAGGTCCCGCCTCACCAGTTGCGCGAGGAGGGCACCACTGGCACGGCCGCGCATCTGGTTTACTTCCTTTACCGTGATGGGCTGCTTATAAGCGACAATGGCCAGTACCTCAAGAGCCTGCTGGGAAAGCCTGACTTGCCGGACCTTTCCATAAAAGCCCTCCCGAAGTGTCTGGAATTCCGGAAGCAATTTCATACGATAACCGCCGCCTTCAAAAACGATTCGATAAGGACGATTAGTGGCCTCGTACCCGGCGTTGAGTTCCGTCACCAAGTGGGCGATCTCTTCCGGCTGCACACCCCTCATGACTTCCGCCGCTTGAGCCGGAGAAAGCGGTTGATTGTGCGGATGACCAACAAAGAGGATCGCCTCCAGGATACTCTTGGGCGTTGCCGGAACGTCCGCCTCCGCGGAAGCCGCGACCGCATCTGGCACAGCCGCTTCCTCTGAGGGCTCGCCAATAGAATCTATCTCAGTCGTCTCGTCGCCCTGGGGAAGGTCGAACGACTGGCCCGTGGCCTCGGCAAAGGCCCGGGCTAGGTCCTCCAAAGAGACTGCCTTATCCTCGGCGAGACCGTCACCCTCAGGATTCACAACATCCTCACCAGACATGCCTGTCAACCTCCTTGCCCAGCGTGTTGTGACGATCCTTCATTCAATGATTCGCTTGATCAAGAGGCCCTGATCCACGTTGAGATCGTACCCACGACGGAAGCCCACCGGGATGGTGCGGTCAAAGAGGAAGAAAGCGCGGTGCCGTTTGATTTCGCCTGTGTCGCTGCCCAGCTCTTGACCGAGCATGTAACCATCGGGATAAATCTCGGCAATCTCGGCCGGAGAGAAGCTCATCCCGTTGATCAGGAAATTATCAGGAACGTTGGGGTCAGGCTGCATCACTTCGGCCACTGGCTGGACCTCGAAGTAGCCGATCGTCACCCAAATGGCGTAGCAGTTTGATCGCGTGGTCACGAGGTTGCCCAGGCGCATAAGATCTCGATAGTGGAAGAACGGGTTACGAGAATCACCTTGCGCAGGGGCAAATAACGGCTTTGTGTTATTTAGAGCTGGCCTTAATAGGGAAACGTTAACGCCAAAAATATCACCCGACTGAGAACGGATCAAATCATTCAACTCGGGAACGGGAGGAACCCAGGGAGCGCTGTGAAATCTTCTGAAGGGATTAGCCACTGCGGACGGCAACTGTAAAGCTGGTGAAACTTGACCAACACGCGAGTTCCTTAAATCATCGAATTGAACAGCTGTAGATATTTTGCCCCATACCGCGGAATTAAGCACCGTATTGAGATTAACCTTTCCCGGCTCGCGGTATTGATCGATGCGATCAAAAGGCGGAACAAAACCGCGTGAACTTCCAGGGAGGGGAACCTGTCTTTGGCTATTCACGAAGACTGGGGAAGTTCTCAGGAAATCGAGAATGGCCGCCATGTCTGGCACAGGGTCTGGCGCAGGATCTGCGTCCTTTCGCTCCCGTAGGAAGAAATCGATCAGGTGGCCAAAGTGAGCACCAAAAGGCGCCGACAGTTCTTCGACATTATCACCCGACATTTCATAAGGATTATTGATCCGCTCCTGAGAATAATCCAGCAACAATCTAGAAGAACCTGAATAAGGAACCAGCATTACCTCCATAGGCGACACATAGGGTCGATTATTCCAGTTAAGCCACGCAAAGCTATGATCAGGCTTTGGGCTGCCCAAGTAAAACGGCCAAAGTGCTGGATCCGACAAACTCCCTTGCGTATGCCACGGCAAGTTTCTGGGAGGCGCCCCCGCCCATACAGGATTGTCTTCTAGCAAGTTCTGGGACCAGAAACCGCGATTAATGAACCCAAAAGTTGAACGGAAGCTGAAGGGAAAACACACCGTTGTAACTGTAACGCTACGTTTATCGACATTGCGATCCTCCACCGTCAACATTCCCCTGAGAGACCACAAGTCCCCGGTAGAAGCACCGCGTTCACGAGATGCAAATAGAATACTTGGCGGAAGGTCGTTTGAACGGTCAGGGTCGTCTTGGACAGTATCTTCACCATTGAAGACCGTCAAGTCGATGGGGGCCCAATCAACGGTCAAGTAGGGGTTTGTTACGGGATCGTAGTCTTTCAGTGGATCAGCAACCCTCTGAAGGACAAGAGTCTTGTGATTCTCGACGGTGGTCGCACCAGAGATTTCAGCAAGGTGAGGGTTATCTCTATCCAGCGGTGTATCCAGGAAAAGTTTGCTCGAATCAGCCTCCTTCAGGTCTCCGTAGGCATCCATTTCGCCCGTCGCAGGGTTGGTTTCCGTGGGTTCAGGGTAATAGTTATCGATCCCAGGAATTGGTTCGGAAACGGAAATGCCGACGTATCGGTTTCGGTTGGTCCACGATTGAGGAGGGTCGGTTGCAACGATCAACCCAATAGGTGGGCGAATTTCCGCGCCAGCAACCGGGTATGTAAACTTAATTTGGGGATCCTCCAACGGGACTAGATTGACTGTCGGTAGCAAGGCGATCTGCTGGCGAGCAGGCTTTCCGTATTGCGGGGGCGAACCGCTAAACTCCTTTATATAGGAACCCAAATACGTTACAGGCCGTGGGCCAACAACCAGATATCCGCCAGGTTCCAATTGCGGCGAGACATTCCCCCTCCTCCAATAAGACCGACTCCTATCAACAAGAGGTGGCGAATCGGTAAACCACAGTATTCTTTCGATCTCTGCCGGTTCACTCTGACTATCGAGGAGTAGGCTTCCTGTATCCCAGGGCGATCTCGAAAATCCCCATGTGGTGTAGTCAGTCCATTGCTGCGTCCAAAATGAATTATCTCCATAAGCGTCATTTTCCGGGCTCGCTTTTGTCAGAAAATTGCTTCTTCCTGATTCTTCGGATGTTTTTTCAGTTACGACCAACCGCCAAACGGGATAGCCATTTGGGGTGGTCCGCGACAAGTCTAACCGGCGGTCGTTAGTATAAAGGTCGCCGGGCAACTGCGGTGCCGAAGAAAACTGAAGCTGATCGGACTTTACGTTGGTTCTGGGACAATAAAGCTCAATAAAAAGCGATCCCTGAGGAATTCGCGTTTGATCCAGGGTGGGGTCTGGATCCTGTTGAGCTGTAGTTGTTTTGCGAGGTCCATTGTCAAACGCCGTGTCGGCAATGCGGCGATCATGAAATGCGTACACCTCAGAAATGAGTAACTCCGGAGCTTCTGCCCCCCAAGCAACTCCATAATCACTATCAACGGGCCGTGCCTGAGAATCAAAATCATTGCGAGGGTTATTCGGTTTACTCTGGTCCCATACAATCCGCCCGTCTGCGGCCAGCGTCCATCCATTCCAGGGATTGATGTCGAACTCGAACGAGGTCATAGCGCTGTCGCTGTCACGGAAATCCACACAATTTACGGCCCACTGGGCGATGCGCTGCGCAAAAATACGCCTAATGCGATTCCGTTCTTGCGCATCGTTAATCCCATAGCCATGGGTGTCCAAAAGGAGCATGGCCAGCGTATACAAATGGCGAGCGTATAACTGACGTGCGAGAACCGCATCGTCCTGAGCAGGACCATTAAAATCAACGTCAACCAAGTTATCAGGACGTGTTGTGTCAAGCCCCCGTAAAACCTCCAAGACCTCGTCGACAACCCCGTTGTTATTATTATCTTGACTGTCCCCGAACGGTCGGTTCACGTCCATCGGTAAATTCTTGAGTATTTCCCATGGGAGGATTTGCCAATTCGCAACGAGATCACGATATTGCTGCACTATTTTGTAAATTGTATTAATATCGTCCCGCGATATGGGCGCGAGATTAAACATGCGCTGCTCGAGGTAAACGTGCACCTGAATGAAGGAAAGCCAATCTTCTCCGTTGAGTGCCCCGCGGTCGAGAAATGCCAGAAACTCCTGAAGCTCAGGATAAACCGCTACTTGTTGTTGTACTAACCCAATATCCTTGGCTCTTTGTTCCAAAAATAGTTTCAAAATCCGCGGAGGCAATGTACGAGGGACGGATGGAACATCGAACGAATGCGTCGTCACTGAAAAACGATCGTGCAAGGGTAAGTTTAGTGATGACCGCTTCGGAAGATCCCGAGAATCGGCGTCAAAAGGTCGCAGCAGTCGCTCCAACTCTGCTGGTGTGAAAGGCGAATCAACACTTGCGCAGTAGGCCGCAGTACCCAGAAGGTCTAACTCATAAGGATTGTCAGCCTTTTGCCAGCTCGGGTTAGTAAACGCAGGGAAGAAAAGTGGCTGCCCCAGACAGTCCAAGGCTAGCCCTGTGGCGCCAAACAAATCGACGGGAAACAACAAATACTCTCGAGGAAACTGTGCCATTTGCCAATCAGCAAGTGGATCTAGGCCAGGTTTTCCCGGCACGCTGTCAGAAGCATCAGAAGCATAACGTGACGCAACAACCCAAGGAACCTCAATTTCTGCCGGGCCAATACCTAGCTTTGCCGGAGCGGCGGGTACCGCGACGATCTCGCGCGGAAGTGAAGTCTGAACTGGAGAACGGGGACTACCGTGAGCGTTGAGGTTAAGACGCCCATCCAAGTCCACGCAGAGGATGGCCGCCAGTGGCTTGTAGCGACGCCCATCGGGCAGTTGTCGGACCGGTAAACCCACGTCCACCCAGATGCTATCCGGAACGCCATCACCGTCATTATCGACGTCCCACGGAGTGGGATTGCTATCATCAGGGATGTCGCGGTAGTCTGGGTTGCTGCCATCGAAATTCGGGTGAAAAAGTCTTTGCGGGCGCAAGCAGAATAGACGCTTAAGGTCTGGTGCGTTATTAAACACTCCCTTGTTGAACAAATACTTCAGGAGTGTCGGGCGATGGAATGACGGCTCAGACACGAACACCCGGTTGTTGTTTGAATCATAACTCAGCCCAGCCAAAAACATATTCTGGTAATCCGGCGCGTCATAGTCTTCGTTGGCCGATAATGGCCAAAAGAACACGGTACCGTCGTCGGGGGTCATGGGAATTCCGTCTGGACCGTAACTATCGTCGGGGGGCAAATCGTCAGTTGTGCCAAGAAGTCCATCTGGCCCCGGGTTAACACCAACTATGCCGTCCCTGCCAGGCCAGTCATCGTCTGTTCCCGGGGTATTGTCTGGTCCCAAATAAGAATAAGCAAGTGGCTGACCGACGTATTGCTGAAATTTGCGACTTGACCCGTTCACTAATAACGCGATCGGAAATGAAACGAGTCTGGATGGGTCTTGGCGATCGGGCCAGCTCGCGAAAAGATTAAGGCTGTCTTGGCCACCGTAGCCTACGCCAGTTCCAGAAAATGGGCGACCATTGATGATGTAACTGATTCGGGCTCCACTCTTTAAGGCCTCTTGTACGTCAGTAACGGACGGTGATTGTGGTGCCACGACGTGAAGCAAATTGGTTACCGCATCATAGTCCACAATTCGTGTGCTGATTCCGGCGAGCGGTCGGACTTTGGCGGCAACATCGGGGGGGATTATACTTACATCGGGGGGGATTATACTTACAAACGTGAGGACGTTGCCCACCCACTGTTCCGCATTACTAAAATTAGCAGGGAAAACCCAGAGTTGTCCGCCAGCGGTGGCGTTAAGGGAATTCGCGCCGCTAATTGATCCTTCCTGAAACCGATCCCCGTAGATATCCTCCAGCAGACTATGGCA
>Ga0209508_1002895_pt1 | contig 10655 bp, 9 predicted proteins | sample AD_UKC129_MetaG_FD_184427 | JGI IMG/M metagenome (GOLD analysis project Ga0209508, IMG submission 184427) | Active sludge microbial communities of municipal wastewater-treating anaerobic digesters from Canada - AD_UKC129_MetaG (SPAdes) (version 2) | ecosystem: Engineered > Bioreactor > Anaerobic... | reverse complement strand
GGCCGATTTGGTGGGCATCGTGGAGCTTGCCCAGGAGATTTCAGGGCTGGGCAGATCAATTCTGGGCCGTCCGGCGACTGTGGTCGCTAATGTTTCGAACTTTGTCCCCAAGCCTCATACCCCCTATCAGTGGCATCCCATGCAGACCAGGGAATACTTTACGCAAGCGCACCAGTTTTTGCGGCAGCGGTGTCGGATGCGGAGTGTCCAGATCAAATGTCATCCCGTGGAAAGTAGTTTGCTCGAGGGGATCATGACGCGAGGGGACCGGCGAATGGGGCAGGCGATCCTGGAGGCTTGGCGCCGGGGAGCACGCTTTGACGGTTGGGCCGAGCAATTCAACCCTCAAATTTGGTGGGACGTCTTCGACGATCTTGAGCTGCCCGTCGAAGAAACGCTTCATCGGCCGTGGAGTCCTGAAGCGCGGCTGCCTTGGGACCACGTCAGTATCCGCCAGGGGCGAGGCTATTTAGAGCGGGAGCGGGACCGTGCCTGGCGGGATCTTGCCGCACTGAACCGATAATCCAACCTCGCCATGGGAGGCAAGGGGTTCGTTCGGCGGGGCACGGGGCGAACACGATTGTGCCCCACCGAGTAATATGGAAAGTATGCGGAGAAGCCTACCGGCTACCTTCGGCCAGAGAAGCTGTCGGGAAGTGGCAAGGGTGTTAAGATGAAGAAACGTGCTCGGAGGCCGTTCACGACAAGATTGAGGGGAATAACCACCTGCCAGGATTGGCAGTGTTTGCCAAATGTGATCGATCATGGGCTACCGGTTCTTGGCACTGGACATTGATGGAACGCTGGTCAGTACCGTGGATGCAATCTCACCATCGGTACGGGAGGCCATTGCGCGGGCTGCCGAAGCCGGGCTGGAGGTTATCTTGGCGACCGGGCGGAGGTATAGCCGGGCCCTGCCCTTTTCCAAAATCCTTCAGATTGAGACCCCCCTCGTCACTTCGAGCGGTGCCCTGACCAAGATTCCCAAAACACATGAAACCTTATTCAGGGCCCGATTTTCGGACGAGGTTCTCCGGAAGACACTCATGGTTCTTCGGGAATTGGGGTTTCCTGCGGCCATCCTGGGAGACACATTCAGCCACGGTTTTGATTACTACATTGAGCGGCCAAACGGTTATCGCAATCCCTATTTTGAAGATTACCTTGAGCAAAACTCAGGATCAGAAAGGATTTGGGATGACTTTTTGGCAGAGCTTCCGCCGGAGATTTTCGCCACGTTCACCGTTGGTAGCGAGGCCGAGATGAAATGGGTCGAATGCCAACTCCACGCGGCCCTGCCGCACCAATTGACGACGAACGTCCTGCGAAGCCCGCGATATCGGGGGTTCTTCTGTGAGATCATGCCGGCAGGAACCACGAAATGGTCAGCGATTTGCCAGTTGGCCGCTCAAAGAGGTGTCACGCCACGAGAGATCTGCGCGGTCGGGGATGACGTGAACGACATTTCCATGATTCGTGAAGCCGGCTTTGGGGTTGCCATGGGAAATGCGCCCGACGAGGTCAAAAAGGCGGCACACTGGGTTGCGCCACCCCAGGAGGAGGACGGTCTAGTTGCAGTGATTGAACGACTCTTGGAGGAATCATCCTGATCGAATATGTCGGGCAAATCAGCCGCCTGAGTTGTGGAGACTGAAGATGAGCGAAACCCACGAAACCATTCCAGAGGAGACGGGAGATCGTGACATAACGTTTTCGGACTTTCAACGCCTAATCCGTAAAATGTATTTTGAGAAGGACGTGGCCCGCGGTGTCGAAGGTACCTTCATGTGGCTAGTCGCTGAACTGGGTGAATTGGCCGAGGCCCTGCGGAGCGGGACTGCCGAGGAAAAGGCTGAGGAATTCGCCGACGTTGTCGCTTGGTTAACGACGATTGCCAACGTATCAAATGTCGACCTCACCGCAGCGATTCGGAAGAAATATGGTCAGGGTTGCCCGGGATGTGGGCGGTTCGTGTGTGTATGTCCTGACGCGGGTAAGCCCTAGGTGACTGTGGCTGAGATGAGATGGAAGGATGTGTCAACGAGGTGTTTTGGGATTGAAAATGTGAGCGACGCGGATCGATGGATTACTGGCGTGAACAAACAGCGACCGTACAAACGGCATTTTCCAAGTCCATGAAACAAGCCCTCATCCTCTTTTTAGAGCTTCTCGTCTGGTTCTCCTCGATCGCCGCGGTGTGTGCTGATGGAGAAACCACCGCCCCGGAGATCGTCAATTTGCGTGTGGGCGTCGAAGGGGTCTACAAACTCGGCCTGTGGACGCCTGTGTGGGTTGAGCTCCGCGGGGGAACCGGGGAGGCCTCCGGCACGATTGTTGTAACTGTGCCGGACGACGAAGGTGGGCCATGCTCTTACGTTATGGAGACCGTTACCCTGCCTGCTCAGGCAACGCGAGAGGTCGAAATGCTGGTCCAGATTGGGCGACCGCGGGCCCAGGCTACAGTGCGATGGGAAGCCGAGGGTGGACCTTCGGTCGAAAAGGTCTTTCAGGCCGGCACCGCATCCTTTCCAACGGCAATAGCGGCAAGGACTCCGGTATTTCTTTGGGTAGGCCCATCCCAACCACCCCAGGCCCTCATGGGAAGACGCAACGAGAAAGGACATTGGGTTTGGGTCAAGAACCCCGAACGGCTGCCGACGCACTTCCTCGGTTACCAGTCGGTCCGTACCGTCGTTTTGGCCATCGGTGATGACAAGGAGTTTATTGGCAGCTTGCAGCGATCCGGCAAGCAAATGCTTGCCCTTCAGGAATGGGTTCGTGAGGGCGGCAAAGTCGTGGCTAGCTTTGGCCCGACTGCTAAGACGGTCGTCAGTGACGGTGGCGTCCTTTCGTGGGTCGCGCCCGGTACGTGGCAGAATGCCATTCCCCTGAGAAAATGTGCAGGCATCGAAACGTATGTGGATAGTCCTCGGCCGATTGTAGTGCGCCGCAGTGATCCGCCGCTTCAGGCTCTTCAGTTTACGAATTTTGAGGGGATTGTGACGGCCAGCGAAGGGAATATCCCCTTGGTCATCCGGCGGCAGTACGGGTTTGGAACGATTGTGTTTTTTACTACGGATTTGACGCACCGCGCTTTGGTCGAATGGACTCAGTTTGATCGCCTGATAGACCGGCTTGTTGGCTACTCTGTGGCCCAGGATGATGTGGCCGGCAATCCACCGCGGACACTGATGCATTACGGTTACACGGACGTGAGCGGTCAATTGCGGAGTGCCTTGGACGTCTTGCCCACCATATCGTTTGTTCCATTCTCATGGGTAGCAGTTCTCGTGGTAATCTATCTGGTGATCATTGGTCCGGTGGACTATTGGATTCTCGGATATGGCATCAGAAACTATCGTTGGACTTGGATCACTTTTCCCGCAATCATCATCCTGGCTGCTGGTGCTGGCATTCTCCTAGGGTACAGCAAAGGCGAGAGGCCGGTGACGAAAGAGGTTCACTGGATTGATTATGATCTTGCCGGCAGCACAATACGTGGGTTAGGACTGGGTAGCCTGTACAGCCTGCACCCCGATTTTTATGACATCAGCTTCACTGCGCCCGATTTTGGAACAAAGTCGGAGGTGGGACAACTGTGGCTGGGGTGGTTCGGCATCCCAGGCCATGGATTAGGGGGAATGGAAAATACCACCGGTGTCCTCAGTTCGCTTGAGCCATACACGGCGATGCCGCGATCGGGATTGTTGCAGGGATTTCCAGTCAACCAGTGGAGTACTCGCAGTGTTTGGGCCCTTTGGTCGGCTAAGAGCCAAACACCACCGCTTCAGCTTGCCGTGTTCGACCGGGAGGGAGTGCTTCGGGGTCGCATCCAAAACAATCTTGATGTCACGTTGGAAAATTGTTTCGTGGCGTATGGCGACTGGGTGTATGACCTGGGGACCTTAGAACCAGGCCAGGCCTGGGAGAGTTTTTTGGGAGACGACCGCCGCGAGCTACGGTCTTGGCTTAACGGGCGGCAGGTCTTTGTTGAAGGGGAAGGGGTCCGTGCCCAGACGCGGCAGCGAGTGCAGCCCTACGAAACAGGGTCCCGCGATGTTGGATACATCCTGCGCATGATGGCCTTCTATCAGGCGGCAGGTGGGCTCGGCTATGTCGAGCTGTCGCACGAATATTGGCCGTTTTTTGATGGCAGCGAGTGGTTGGCCAACGGTCGGGCCGTGATGATTGCGCGGGTCCGCACGGAGCGGCAGGCTTCACCCCTTTTTGGCGTAACGGCCAGGAACCAAACGTTCGAAAGCGTGACTCCGGTTGCGCAGGAGTGCTTTTGTCGGTTCGTGTTGCCCGTACCAAAGGGTCCGCCTCTTGCGGAATAACCGGAGAGAGTAAGCAAAAAACACATTGTTTTCAAGATGAGCCCAGTTATTGAGCTACTTTTATGATCACAAAAAAGACTGTCGATAAACAAGTCGGAGTGTTACCTCAAGGTCAGACCGATTCCGATCGCAAATCGTCGCGGGCCGTTGCCGTGAAGACGGTTGGTCTGACGAAGCTGTATGGTCAAATCCGGGCCGTGGATCAATTGACCCTGGAATTGGAGGAGGGAGATCTCTTCGGGTTTATTGGTCCGAATGGTTCCGGAAAGACAACGACCATGCGAATCTTGGCGACACTCCTTCAACCTAGTTGGGGTGAGGCCTACATTTGTGACCATTCAATCTACACCCATCCTAAAGAAATCCGCCGCCTCATTGGGTATATGCCGGATTTCTTTGGCGTCTATGACGACATGAAAGTCATCGAGTACTTGGAGTTCTTCGCCTCTGCGTATCGAATCAATGGGCCCAAGAGGCGCAAAGTCTGTGAGGAAATGCTGGAATTGGTCGAATTGGGTTACAAGCGCGATGCGTTTGTGACCAGCCTCTCTCGGGGAATGACGCAGCGCTTGGGGCTGGCTAGAGTCCTACTTCATGATCCCCAAGTGCTCATCTTGGATGAACCCGCCAGTGGTCTAGACCCGCGGGCAAGAATCGAAATCCGGGAGCTACTCAAGCGGTTACGGCAGATGGGCAAAACCATCATGGTATCTAGTCACATCCTGCCGGAGCTGGCGGATATCTGCAACAAGATTGGTATTATCGAGCAAGGCGTCCTCAAAGTGTGTGGCGACCTGAAAGAGGTTATGCAACGAGTGCGGGAACAGAAGGTCTTGTGTGTAGAGGTCTGGGAAAAGCAAGCGGAGGCGGTGCGGATTCTCGAGAGCCAAGATGATGTCCATTCAGTGGAGGTTCGCGACGGCGTTATCTACGTAACCCTGAAAAGAGGCGTTAACGATTATCGTGACCTGGCAACGGCGCTGGTCCAAGGTGGCTGTCCGCTAAAAATGCTTAGAGAGGATGAGATCAATCTGGAGACGGCGTTCATGGCGCTCACGCGGGGGATGACGGCTTAAGCCGACGCCAGCGTTTCAGCAGATTACCCACGCCCGATGCCGGACTTGAGACGATGCAGCACGTCGCCGGCCTGGGTTGCCAAGAAAGTCAGGTCATTGGACACGGCGAGCAGTTGCATGCCCCGTGCTGCCCAGTGCTGGGCTTCGTCCACTGTGCGGGCATGGAATCCCGTTGGGCAATGCCGTTGTCGTCCCGCTTCGATGACTTTTTCAACTGCGGCCTCAAAGTCCTCTTTGCTTGCCTGCGGTAGTCGCTGCGGCGGTTTGCAGAGGCGGCATGCGAGATCAAGAGGTCCAATTAACAAGGCATCGCATCCTGGAATACCGGCGATATTCGACGCCTCTTCGACCCCAGCGGGGCTTTCGATTTGCAAGACGATCATAATTTGCTCATTAGCCGCCGCTAGGTATTTCTCCAAGGTTGTCTGAAAACGCCGATAGTGATTGGCTGCTGCCGCACTTCGGGAGCCTTGGGGCGGATACTGGGATGCTGCGATGATTTGCCGGGCTTGCTCAGCCGATTCCACCATCGGGATGACCAACCCGAAGGCACCTAGATCGAGTGCCCGCTTGATGTACACAGGATCTCCCGCAGGGACCCGTACCAGGGGCGTTGTCCCGGCATCGATGGCCCATCCCACCAGTCGATCGACCTGGGACCAGTCAAGGGCCGTATGCTCCATGTCAACGGTAACCCAGTCGAAGCCAATTTCTGCAAGGATTCGGACAACTCGGTCATCGGGGATGGTAACCCAGGTTCCCCAAACGGTCCGACCCTCCCGCAAGGCCAATTTTACGGCATTCTTCTTCACAGCTCTAAACCTCTGTTGAGATGAATCCCGGTAATGGTCGTTCCAAGCAACGAGATAACGAACCTGCATCCCATTTCGGCGACCCAACAGGCGGAATCGCCTGAACCGGAATCAGTCCAGTGGACCTTGTGAATACCGATAGAATACCACGAGGATAGACCCGAAAGGATGGCACCTGGGCATCACATCGTGGGTATTTTTCCTGTGGGCCCGTTTGGGTGCGTGTGACCACAAAGACGAAGGAGTGCGGAATGGACCTTTTTGATTGGCAATCGAGTGGCGAGTGGATTCCGGTCTGTAAGCTCGATGACCTACAAAAAAACAAGGGAAAGCGATTTGTCGTCGCAGGACGCGAGATTGCTATCTTTCGCACCGAGAATGGCGTTTTTGCAACGGATGATTATTGCCCCCATATGGGTGATTCGCTCAGTGCCGGGCGGATTTGGGAAGGGACCGTCGTTTGTCCGCGGCACATGTGGGCCTTTCGTCTTGCCGATGGTCGGTGCACGGATGTCCCAACGTTGTCTGTTCCAACCTACAAGGTTACCGTCCGCGACGGCTGGGTTCTGCTCAAAAAGCCAGTGGAATAACGCCTTGACACTTCGTCGAGACCATCACCTGATACCCTTCACCGCCACCGGTTAACGAGCTTATCGCGCGAGGAAGCTACTTGACACCTTAGCCAAGCGCGATGCTCTCACCCGGCTGCAGGACGACGGGCACTGATGCGGTGGTGTGTCTCACGCGATTGGCCCAATCATTGACATCCTGGGCGATCAAAGGCCATGTGTTAAAGTGGACAGGTACGACCCGTTTGGGACGCAACAGTGTGACTGCCCGCAAGGCATCCTCTGGACCCATTGTGAAGTTATCTCCGATAGGCAGGACGGCCAGGGCCAAGTCGTGATCGCCGATCAACTGCATGTCCAGGAAAAGACCGGTATCACAGGCAAAATAGACGTTACCATCTTGAAGAAGTAGGAGGAATCCCACAGCCACGCCACCGTAACTTCCGTCAGGAAGCATTGAAGTATGCACCGCCGGTGTCATCTTGACTCGGCCAAAGGGGAATGCATGCGTCCCCCCGACATTCATGGCGTGTGTCGATGTGACCCCTCTTCGGTTTAGCCACTCGCAAATTTCGTAAGTGGCAATCACCGTGGCCGCGTTGGCTTTTGCGATCGACTCTGCATCGGCCATATGGTCAAAGTGACCGTGAGAGATCAAGACATAGTCTGCCTTTACTTCATCAGCTTTAATCGGCGCCACAGGCGACTCGTCCAGAAAGGGGTCAAGGATGATACGATGGCCATTGGTTTCGATTAGCCAACAACCGTGTCCTAGCCAGCGTAGCTGCGTTGCCATGTTCTTGGCTCCCTTCTCTCAGGAAACGCCGATGACCCAACGCCATTGTGCATTGGTAGTACCGGTTTTTCAGTCCGCGGTGGCCCCCCTCCCCTTTGGGAATCGGAATTGTCCTTGGCTACTGCTCTAAGAGTTTCTGCATGTGTCGCTTGTAAGCCTCAACTCCGGGTTGACCGTAAGGGTTGATTCCAATTAATCGGCCCTCGACAACAGTTGCCAACATCAGAAACTGAAAGAGTTCACCCAGCGTGCGTTCCCGAATTTGCGGAAGAATGATCTCGGCGGAGCGACGCAAATCCTCGGCATAGGCTTGGGTCGTTCCCAGTCGGGCCGCGCGAAGAATATCCGAAAGCGACTTTCCCGCGAGTTTATTAAGCTGATCATCGTCGTAGTCCCATCGGGGAATCGTAACACAAGCTAGACTAGGTCGCTCAGCCCAGAGATTTGTAAAAAGTTTGTCCCGACGGCCTTCCTGATGCTGCTGTCCGCGCGAGTGAAGATCGCGTGTATTGACAACTGTCAACGGCGTAGCCCCCTGCCCGTTCTTTCCCAGACTTTCTGAAAGGAGTTGGTCGTACCACAGTCCCACGGCTTCCAACCGCTTTCCCCAGGTAGATAACACACGTATGGAAGCCCCACGGCGGCTTTCCATGAGGTGGCAGACGCCCACATATCGCAAAATGGGATTGCTCGCCGGATCACTGTTGGAAAACGCACGATTGGCAGCGCATGCCCCTTCGAGAAGCTCCTCGATGTTCAGTCCCAGAATTGCGGCGGGCACGAGCCCCACGGCGCTCAACACGGAAAAACGCCCACCGACGTCTTCCGGAAAGGCAAACATGTGGTCCCGAGGTACACCAAGGTTAACACAAAGCCGCCAAAGTCGGCTGTCCTCCTTGCTTACGGCGAGAATTCGCTGCCCCACCTTCACGCCACGATCCTGGCAGTGCTTTTTCAACGCCTCCACAAAGACCCGGAAAGCAACGGCGGTCTCGAGGGTCGAGCCGCTCTTACTGATGACAACAATTCCCCAGTCTGCGGTCGGTTCTGAGTGCAAAAGCTCTAGCAGCCCCAGGACGGCGTCGTTATCGACATTGTTACCTTCGAAGTACAAACGTGGTCGGTTTCCACGCTGAGACCGGGAAAGCTCGTTGTGGTACGGATGACAGCAGGCCTCAAAGAGCGCACGGGCACCCATGTAGGAACCCCCGATGCCGAGGACCACGACCCGCTCAAGGCCACTCGCAAAACGCTCGGAGGTTTGTCGGATGTGCTCCAGTACCGTGCGATTTTCGCCCAGTAGCCGTTCTGGAAGGTCGATGAATCGAGAGTCCAGGGGTTCTTTTTCTTTCGGGACCTTGTCCCCTCGCTTCTTGAGTTCCACCTCGTCCAGGACTTCGTCGCGGCAGGCCAAGAGCCTGGGCCAAAGCCACTCGAGGTCCTCGGTGAGGACCCCTGTTTCCCGCTCGATGGCGGGACGTTCGGGGGGGACTTCCATGCCAGCACATTCGTAGCGTAGGGACAATCCTGATATCTCACTTTGTCTCATATTCTCCGCCTTTCTTTCGTCACAGAAAAAGCAATCGAACAGGACCGCTTTCCTTGTCGGGAAACCAACTGAGCAATCGAGCTTATTCGCGGACCGACAGACACAATATCAGGAATTTTCCCCCAAGAATGTCGCGATCCACAAGGGGCCGCGTCGCGACGGATTTTAGGGAATGAGGCAAGGCCTACGCGATTTGCCCTTTTGTCGGATCTTCTTTGCTTGGCACCGTAGGACCGGCATGACGGGCAATCTGTCCACGGACCATGTAGATCACGTCTTCTGCGATGTTGGTGGCATGGTCGGCAACTCGCTCCAGATTTCGAGAAATGGCAAGCACCTGAAGGAGGGGACGAACGAGGTCAGGCGTCTCTTGGATCATTCGTTCCACGTGTTCCCGAATCATTCGCTTTTGGGCATCCACCGCCTCATCTTGGCGACATACGTCGATCGCCAGATCGAGATCGCAATTCACCAGGCTGTCCACGCTGTTGCGGAGCATCACCTGGGCTTTTCCCCACATTTCACTCAAATCAAAAGGCAACCGTATGGGCGGATACTGGCTTAGTGTCCGGGCCTTGCGTGCGATATTCACGGCAAGGTCGCCGATCCGTTCCAAGTCGTTATTGATCTTTAGGACACTGACGAGAAACCTCAGATCGGCAGCCACGGGCTGGTGGAGGGTCAAGATGGTCAAACATTCCTCCTCGATGTCGACCTCGGCTGCGTCGATTTTGCGGTCTGAAGACTCGACCTCGTCGGCTAGTTGGGGATCGCGTTTTAAGACCGCCTCAATCGCCTTGTGGAGCTGGCCTTCTACCTCCCCACAAAGGCGAAGAAGCCTTTCCCGAAGCCTGTCCATCTCGCGGTGCATGTGAACGGCCATGTCGAGGTCCTTTTTAAGGTACAACAGTTAACGCGGAGTCGTTCAAATTGTGGCAATGCTCGCCTAGCCACCAGCCTTACCCAGCATGCGACTTCGCTGCCCAACCCTGATTATATCCGTTTTCGTTTTTTTAGTTCGACTCCAATTCCGGTGTGAGGACCTAGCGACAGGCAATGGCTTTTTGGTGCCCTCCATCTCGCACGTCATAACTACCATGGCGACTGCCTATGGGCCAGCGCACAATGGCAGATTTTCGCCAGCCAATGGAGCCGGATCATTTGCCGACAGGGCCGCCGCTTATGCGGAAAATGCTCGGTGTGGGATAAATATGGCATCGTTTCAAAATAAGTAATTTGTGGACTTTTTGGCCTTTGCGGGCGCTTAGTTGGAAATTGGTTCCGAAAAGGCCGATGCCACTTTCGAGGAGGCATGAGGTGTCCGTCTTTTCCGAGACGGATGGACCGTTTAAAACGCCAAAATTTGCGGATTGTAGAAGATTTTCTGGCATGCCCGTGGGGTCAAGGGCCCCGCGCATGGCCATCTTGACGTTTCGTACCAGCATCATTGGAGAGGAGAGCCACTCATGGATGGTCGAAGTTGGCCGCTTTGTGCCGCCGCGGTCAAGGGGTTATT
>Ga0209508_1002889_pt1 | contig 10670 bp, 8 predicted proteins | sample AD_UKC129_MetaG_FD_184427 | JGI IMG/M metagenome (GOLD analysis project Ga0209508, IMG submission 184427) | Active sludge microbial communities of municipal wastewater-treating anaerobic digesters from Canada - AD_UKC129_MetaG (SPAdes) (version 2) | ecosystem: Engineered > Bioreactor > Anaerobic... | reverse complement strand
TTTGCAGTAACCATAATTAACCAAGGGAGGTCGAAATTATGAGAATTGCAAGTGGTATCATATCATTGATTATTGGATGTATCGTGTTCTTGCAATCATGCACTGTTGGTATTGGCGGAGAAATCTTAGCTGATGAAGTTTCTTCGCAAAGCGGTTCCGTGTTGCTTTCTTACTTTTTATATCCGGTGCTTTCGCCTTCGCTACCTCCTTCAATTTCTGCCGTTCCACCGGCCAGCGCCAAATGTACCGCCCTAGCTCCCCGTTAGCCTTGGCAGCTAATACACGAGCCATATGGTTTGCTCCTGTGGTTGTCCACCTCGCCCCCAGACGTTTCATACGCCGCGCTATGTTGTGTTGTATCTGCCCCTCTATAGCACCCAGTCGCTTCGCACCAGGTGAATTAATTATCCCTCCCCAGTTCTCTTTGAGGTATCGTATCAGCTTGATGATCCTTCCCTTCCGCTTGCCCCGGCTCTTCTTCGCCGCTTCCTCAAGTAATCTTCGGGTTTCCTCCCAGTTGCCCTGAGATATCGCCAGACCCACTTTACTAAAGGTTTCTTCATCATGCCAAAGAGCCTCGGTTAAATGCTTGCTTAAATGATATGGGTCTAACCGATATTCAGCACCAGGAAAGTATTCTACCCCTTGTTTGGGCCACTCCGCCCCGTCTCCCCCTATGTAAACCTTCTCGGTCTGGCTTAAGTCCCATTTTTTCCCTATTAAAGCATAGCTCTCTTCCCAAGCTCCTTCCCCGTCCCTTAAGCTGCTTATCACCAGCTTGTTCTTTAAACTAAAGTGCCCCCGGCTGACTTCTTCCTTCCCTTCATAGGCTACTATATGCTTAATCTCCCCTCGCTTCTCCTTTTCCCTCTGCAGGCGTATTATCACCCCGTCAGCTTCTATACATAGCTCCCGCGCCACTTCCTTCCCCTCAGGTACTTCACCTTTCTCAAAAACTGCTGCCCTCTTCTCTTCACCTTCCTCCCTTAAACACTCGCTCACTTCTTGAAGACACTGCCATACCTTTATGGCGCTTACCCCAGGTGCCAAATATTCCAGTATCTCCGCTGCCCGACCAAAGGATAGCTCACTACCCAGTTTTAAAAATAGCTCCTTTAGCCTTGGAGTAATCTTCACCCGACAAGGCCACCCTAAAACTTCGTCTAGGAAAAATTTGCTCTCCCCAGTCTTTTTATTCCTGTATAAACGCCTCCGATAAATAAATTCCCCAAAGGTGCTTAAAGCTGTCTTGGCCCGAAATCCTACCACTTCCCACTTACTTCGGCCATGTTCATTCATCAGCCGTGTATCTATCTGTTCCAGTGCCCAGGTTAGCATCTGGCTGCAAACCTTTTACAAATAGAAGGATTCCGCCTACTATTTGGCGAATATCTATCATGAGACCTCACGCTCCTTTTGCTTTGGTTTTGTTTGTTTTTCCCTGGTGAGATCTCTTTTTTCTCTATATTACACCCCTATTCTTCTGCCACTACCTACTAAAATTTTATACAGCCAAACACTCTACATACAGAAAATTTTCTTAATTTTCTGTTTTCCCCTTGTTCTATTTATTTGATGTTCAACAACTTTTTCGGCAGACATTCAATACGGTCAAACCAGAAATCCCGATAACCATCCGGGAGGTTGCCCACATCGTCGGTATACAGGAATAAATGCACAGTGACCCTTTGCCCTTTGTAGTCGAACACCCTCGGTTTTCTATCCTCCCAGAACACGGCACAGTAGCCGTCCACCTTCCGTTGATAGTCCGTGTGCTCGATTCCTTTCGGGTCGACGAATACGATGAAGTAGTGATCAGTTTTCTTCAGCCAGAAGATAAAGTCCGGTTTGAAGTGGGCTATGCGGTTGGTTTTCGGTTCGTAGTAGGGGATATATACCTTATCCAAACTCTCGTCCAGTTTGCTAAAAAACCACCAATCGAATTTCTGGAATCCGTTGTTCGGCTGGTCAAGGTACCGCTCTAAGTCTCGAATAAATCGGACCTCGCTCCGTGTTTTGATGATGTGGCGGATATAATCCACCCGCTCGTCCTCGCTCAACACAATGGGAAGGTAGTAATGCTGGGGAATGTGCTTCAAGATGATACTCTTGCCGTTGTACTCAAAGCGTTCTTCTTTCACCATGCGCGTGGTGTAATCGTAGGCTTGCTTGAATGCTTCCGGTGTGATTTCGCCGCGTTGCAATTGTTCGATGAGCCTTTGCTGTTCGATAGATGGGTCTCGGTAACCCTTCACCCGCTCGGCTTTGCTCTGCAAGTCGCTGATGTCCTCCAGTGCCACCGTAATGTGTTTGAAGTGGCGGATCTCGTCCTCCAGCTCCTTCAGCCGCTCCACCTCTTTGGGCACCACACTCAGATAGTCCAGCACCCGGCACAAGAGCTGCCTCAGATCTCCATGGCGACGCCCGTTCACTTTGTAGAAGGACTCGCTCTCGGTAAGACTGTGGCGCAGAACCGCAATTTGCTTCGGTGTAGCATTCACTAGAGCAAGCAGGACACGGTGGTCGGTCGCTTCCACAAACTGCTTGAGCACATCAAACTCTCCTGGATCCACCTCAAACTTGGCGATGGCACGCCACTCGGCCAGCGGCTTGTCGGCATCCCTGTAAACCGGGATGAGCAGGGGACGCCCTTGCGTTTCTGGGTTGACCTCAAAAATGTCGAGTTTCCGCTCGCCGCTCGCCGTCCGCTCCTGCTGCAGGCCTTCGATGACCGTCTTCAACGCCTGACGGTTCGTGCCGAAGATGAAGAGTGTTTCTAAAGGCTGGGCGCTTCCCTTGAGCGCCTCAAACAGGTCCCTGGGAACCTCACCGGCATTGTAGAGCGGAAGGAGACGGCGGCGTTTGTTCCGCACCGGCTCAATCCGCACCCCGCGCCCGACAGACTGGAGGATGAACTTCTGGGCATCCTCGCCCATGCCGATGTTTATGTAGCATACTACGTTCGGGCGGTTGGAGTCCCAGCCTTCATAGAACGTGCGGGAGCCCATCAGAATAGTGATGTCCGAATCATCCTCGTTCAAGCGGGCGAAGTAGCTTTCGTCTTCAAACCGCTCCGCGATTTCATAGCCGGTGAGCTTCTCCTTTAGCCATCCCGAGATATCGCCGATCTTGATGAGGGCAAAGGGGCGGTCGGCAGTCTTGAGTTTGAAGCTCATCTCTTGGCGGTTGGAGGGACGGATTAGGACTTCGATCTCACCGTGAGCACTAGCATTGAACACATAACGGAGTAGGTCGGCAGGTAAAAGGGATTCCCATATCTCCCAGGCGATTTCCACCTGCTCTTCCTCAAACAGAAAAGTCGGGCGCTCACCCAGTTCCTGCCAAAGCTCCTCCTTCGCCTCTCGCCAGATAACTTCGTCCACACCCTCGCGTGCGATCCGCTCTAGCTCCCGGAAAAATAGTTCTAGGTCGGCGTCCTGTGTGTTAACCGAGTTCACCAGCACCAGCATCAGGGGGCGGTGGTAAAAGCCGGTGGTTTTTTGACGAACGGTTTCGTACGCCTTGTGAGCATATGCCAGCACCATCAGGGCCTTGAGCACCACCTTCTGCTTTTCCTCCCCCGTGTAGTCCTCCTCGTCCCGAAAGACCCGCATCTCCTGCTGGAGCACTAGGAGATGCTTCCCGTAGCCTTTACCGATGTACTCGGAAAGATTGAAGTTAAAGACCGTGGTAGCAATGTCCCGAGGGTCAGTAAAGGTGGCCGAGAAGTTGAAGAGAAAGCCGTTACGGGAGAGGATTGAGTAGATGTGCTGGCGTTTGGAGTCTTCTCTGTCTCCTTTGTGTGCTTCATCTAGAAGGACGAACCAGCGCCCGTCGTTGTCGTAATTACGGAAGTCCACGATCTTCTCTTTCTGCTCGTCGCTTAAGTTGTCGGAGCGGTAATAGAAGATCGTAACCTCCTGCTCATGGAAGAGGGAGGGTGTTTCGCGCTTTACAGTAGAGTATTCTTTCAAGTTCCGCAAAACGATGTGGAAGTCGCCCCGATCCCGGTTAAACTCTTCCACATGGCGTTTGAGTTGCTCGATTAGGTCGTCCCGGTGGGTCAGGAAGAGGATGTCGCAGTGGGGCACTTCGTTCCGCCGGATGAGCCGGGCCAAAAGCTCGATGAGTTTCACGATGACCAGAGTCTTGCCGCTCCCCGTGGCCATCCAGAAGCTCATGCGGTTGATTAAGGACTCGTAGGAAAGCCTGCCCTCTTCGGGTTCGTAGTATTCCGAAAGCAGGGCGGCAACGGTGTGGTTCAAGCGGGAGAGGTCGAGAGAGAAATCCTCCTCGAAGTTGTTGTCCCGATACCACTGCCAAAGCCGTTGCTTGCGCCGGCGGTTCGCCTGCCCCTCTTCTCCGGGCTGGTAATCGACGAAGTCCTCGTAGTACTTCCACAGGGCCTTGAGGGCATTCAGTAGAGCTTGCTGCTGGTAGTCCCAGAGGATTTTCTCGCTGGAAAAGGAAGCCAGATCAAAGTCCGCCCACGTCACCGGCAGGCTGTCCCCAGGAATCTCTTCTACCATTCTCTGAAGGTAGATGCGCGCCATGACTTTCACCACCAGATCAAAGGTTTGATGAGCCGCCAGTCGGGGTTCTTCAGGTCGGCGGTGGTGCCGTCGGCAAACTCCACAGTTCCCGGTCGAGTCGGATCCTCGGGGTCGGGGTGGATGCGCTTGATCCACTTGCCCGTGAGATTGGAAAGGGTTTCTGCCAGGTCAATGTCTTCGTAGAGTTTGCTCAGGTCCACCTTCACCGTACCCTGCTCCAGGTTTACTTCCAGCGCTTCCAGCATTTTCGGGTCGCGCAGGAAAACATATTGGCAGGGATCTTCGTTCGGGGGTGGGGTGAAGAGGTCATCTTCCAAGTAGCGTGCCCGGCGCAGGACATCCTCGTACTGCTCCAGTTCATAGTATTTAAAAAATCCACCACCTTGCCAGTTGATATCTATACTTAAGTGAGATTTTCTCTCTCTACCGACAGCAACGAATCTTTTATCTCCAGCCAGAACTATTTTCATTCTCCCAAGTATCCCCAATTTTATCTCTTCTCCATCATGATAAAATTCATTAAAGCAATTTGCCATCTCTATACCTATCCATTTTCTTTTTAATTTGTGTGATACTGCCACAGTTGTTCCAGATCCTGCAAAGAAATCCATAATAATATCTCCTTTTTCAGAGGAAGATTGAATTATTCTCCTTAATAGATTTTCTGGTTTTTGAGTGCCGAAGCTAATATTTTCACTTGTTCTTAGTTCTGATTGTGTAAATGAATAAATATCGTTCCATATGTCCCCTATTGGGTATATTTTCTCTTCTACCGCTATTCTTTCAAGTTTGAGGCTTCCTTCTTCGTCGTATTTTTCTACAAAGAAATCATAATCATCTATCTTATTTGGATTAGGCTTATTTGGGTAAGAAATTAGATCCAGCCATCCAATGTTTAAATTAGTAGTTCTTCTATTTGGCTTCCATAATTTTATAAATTTGAAATCGTCTGTCTTAGAAGCTTGGAATATTGTATCATGTTGACGAACGTATTTTTCTCCAAAACTTTTATAACTGAACAATCCCGCTTCTTCATCTTTTGTGGCATTTGTATTCCAAACAATCTCCATTAAGACAGGAAATAATTTCTCAAGTAAACTTCTCCCAAGAAAATTTGCGTTCCAATCAAGGTGGACAAAAATGTTTCCATTGTTACACAAAAAATTCCTAGCCAACTCAAGTCTGTTCTCCATCAAAGTAAGCCAACTACTATTTTGAAATTTATCTTTATAAAGAAAATCTTCTCCGGTATTAAATGGTGGGTCAATATAAATCGTTTGTACCTTCTCCTTAAACTTTCGCAAAATTGTATTCAATGCCTGATAGTTCTCGCTTTTGATAAGCCACCCGTCCAGGGCCTCGTCCAGGTTGTCAAAGAGGCCGAGGATTTCCAACTCTAAGTCCTTGAAGTAGCGGGTGTCCAGGGGCAAAAAGCGGTAACGGGAGTGGAGATGGCGTCTCGTGAGGTCGGCCTCCCATAGAGCTTCCACACTGAAGGATCCGCCCACCACTCCCAGGTCCTGCCACTCCTTCACCTGCTCGGTAAAGCCAGGGTGCTCTATGATGCGCTCCAGGAGCTCTGGCTTCCGATCGTATATGCGATCCAGTGTAATGACGTAATTGGAGCGGAGGACAAACTTCGGCTTGTTCCAGATCTTGACCAGTTCATTCTCAAAGACGGCAATGAAGTCAATCACCCGGTAGGCGATGCGCTTGAGGGTTTGCAGTTGTTTGAGGCGCGTTTCCGTCCACTCCACCTCCGGCTCCTCGCCGGGCTTACCCAAGAGGTACTGCCATAGCCACAGGTCAAACTGCTCTCGCAAAAAGGCCTTGGCGTCCTTGCAAATGAAGTAGTCCACCTCGCTCTGGCGCTCAAAGAGGCGGAAGGCCTTCGTAAGCGTCTCTTCAGAAGGGACGGCATCGGTATACCGGGACAAGCCTAGGGCATCCTTGATGGCGCGCCGGATCTCTGTCATGTTGGTCTGGCGCCCTCGCTCGGAGTAAGCAACCGTGAAGGCCAACGTGCCGTCATCCCACCGCTCCTTGAAGGTGAAGACTAGGTTCCGCTTTTCATTGGCTTTTTTATGCTCCAGATTGGAAACATCAAAGAAGAAGCGGAAGCCGTCCACTTCCTCCTTCATACTACGGAAGAGGCGGTCGGTCTTGACATAGTAGAGGCGGGCGGTTTTCCAAAAGAGCATCACATCCTGGTTATCGGTGTAGACCTGCTCATAGACACTCTGGTGATAAGGCGTGAAGAAGAAGCCGATAGAGCCGCTTTCGGTAAAATAGCGGTGGAAGAATGAGTAGAGTTTATCAAAGAGTTCCTCCTGGAAAGCGGGAAAGGGTTTGAGGGATTCGTCGATCTCTTTTCGCAAGCGCGGCTCCATGACTCGCTCGAAATAGCGGGCCTTGATGCGCATAAGATTGATGTAACCCGACTCACCTTCCACGGGTACACCTACAAAGATGTTCTTCAAAGTGTCAAAAAAGCGTTTTTCTTTTGTGGCCATAAACTTCTCTCGCCTCCTTTTACAAAACAGCGACAAGTCTTTATCTACTCAGGTCCGTTGTCCTTCACGTCACAGCAGTTGATACGCGGTTGGAAATCAGACAAGTGACCTCCTCCCACCCCTAAAGGAGAAGACTTCCTCTTTTACAGAAGGAAGCTTACACGGATATAGGGGTTGCTTTCCAGTATCCGCACAGCGGCTTCTTTCTCCAGAGGCTTGTGTTCGGGCCGGTCCAGCCCTACGGACTGATTGAGGCTCAGTCCCAAGCCTTTACTTTACAATGAGTTCTACTTTTCTATCGATCCATTTTTTCTTTCCTTGAATCTTGCTAGATAATTTTCTGTGTTGTTAATAAATTCTTCCAGATCACTCTCTTTAACCCGCCACAATCTTCCTATTTTTTTCCCTTTAAGTTTACCCGTTCTTAACCATTCCCGTACAGTTTTTTCTTTAAACCCTAAAATTTCAGCAACATCCTCTGTGGAATAATATTTTTCCACAGTTTACACTCCTCTCACCCTTTTGCTTATGTATTTATATTACCACAGAAAGCTGCTCATGGCAATAGACGGACATTGAAAAATGTGGTATAATCATAGTAACTACATAAAGGGAGGAATAACAAGTGCAAAAAATCCTCCAGTATATCCCTGGATTCAGGAGCGGAACCAACTGGAAAAAAATCATCGCCTTACTGTATTATATCTTTACCCTGCTTATGCTGGGAGCAGGTGTCGGCGTTTTTTTGTTTTTCCTGGCCGCTCCGTTTTTCGTTTTCTCAATAATTGACCTGATACACAAAAAGAAAAGGGCTGCTGTTGTTCTCCTGCTATCCCTGGCACTCATGATTACCGGCATTGCCATCACTCCTTCCCCTCCGGACGACCAGTTGGCCGCGGAACAACCTGCCAGCCAACAACCCATCAACCAGCCCGATAACATTGCTGTAACGGAAAATAATACTGAATTTTCTGATAACTCTGCAGTAAAAAATGCGCCAGAACAGTCGAAAGATGTCGAAAAAGCAGGAGAAAACCCCAATAAGCAGGAAGAAGTAGACTTATCTGATATGGCACCAGCAAAAGATGAAGCAGGACAACAGAGTCAGCAAAATGAACAGGACAGCTCGAAAAATGTCGAACTAGCACCTGTCCCTGCACAGCAACCCCCAGAAAAGCCTGCTGCCAACCTGAAAGTCCATTTCATAGATGTGGGACAGGGAGACTGTATACTTATCGAAGACGGCACTTCAGCTATGCTCATAGATGCAGGCAATCCCGAAAACGGACCTGATATAGTCAGTTACATCAAAAACCTGGGAATTGAAAAGTTAAACTTTGTACTTGCAACGCACCCACATGCCGACCATATCGGCGGCATGGCCGATGTTATAAACGCTTTTGACGTTGAAAAAATAATCATGCCGAAAGCAACGCATACTACACGTACTTTTGAGAATCTGCTTTTAACTATCCAAAACAAAGGTCTCAAAATCACTGCACCCATACCGGGAACCGAGTATAAACTGGGTAATGCCAGTTTCACCATCCTGGCACCAAACAGCAGCAGCTACACAAACCTCAACGATTATTCTGTCGTTGTCAGATTAACATACGGCAGCACATCTTTCCTCTTTACCGGAGACGCCGAGCAGACCTCTGAAAAAGAAATCCTGGCAAAGGGTTATAACATAAAATCGGATGTGCTCAAGGTTGGCCATCACGGCAGCAAGACTTCTACAACCACCAGATTTTTGGATGCCGTATCACCAAGGTATGCAGTCATATGTGTGGGAGCTAACAATCAATACGGACACCCTGCACCTGAAACGCTGTCGAAACTTGCCGAACGCGGTATTAAGGTGTATAGGACCGATGAAGCGGGTACTATAATTGCAACATCCGATGGCAAAAGCATCTCGTTCAACAAACAGCCCAGCAATATTAGCATGAGCACAAATACCAATACGAACACGAATACAGGTACAGCAGTCTCCAAATCAGATGAAAGCTCCGGGACAGCTGATAAGCAGGACAAATCGCAGGATGATATAATAGTTTATATCACCAAGACCGGCAGCAAGTATCACAGGGAAGGCTGTTCATCACTGCGGTCAAGCTCCATACCCATCAGCTTGAGCGAAGCCAAGCAGAAAGGGTACGAACCCTGCAAGATATGCAAACCGCCGCAATAAAGGAGGCACTATTTATGAGGGTTATCATAGACAGGTTTGAGGGTGATTATGCCGTGGTGGAGCTGGAGGACAGGTCAACCGCCAACCTCCCGCGCTCGCTCGTGCCACCTGGCGCCAAAGAAGGAGATGTGCTAGTCATAGAGATAGATAAGAACGCGACCAAGGAACGTAGAAAAAGAATTCAAAGACTCATTGAGGAGCTATGGCAAGAATAAGACGGAGGATCTATTTTATAAGTAATCAGATCATTGTGTTACCATTTTTATACGAAGCAGTTAAAAGGATATAAATATCCCTTACCTAATCAAATTTCTCTGTTTCTAACCAGGATTACAGAAGGTGAGATATCATGGCAATGACAGGAAAAATCGAACTTATATCTCAAGCAATTATAGACGAAAGAAAAGTTTGTTTTAATTATGTTGATGCTGAAGGCGAGAGAACCAAGAGAAAAGTTTGTCCATTAGTTTTATTTAAGTGGAGTGATAAATACTATATGACTGGTTATTGTGAGTTAGATAAGGACTATAGGACATTTCGTTTAGGAAGAATGTCAAAGTTAAAAATAACAAACGAAGTTTTTGATCCGGATGAATATGATGATTTTGATTTTGAAAGTATAGCAAAAGAAGTTTTTTGGCGAAGAAAAATTTATATATTAGAATCTACGCATAATGTTTTTCTTAGTATAGATGACGACGAACGAATAATTATTGGTAGTTCTCCTTCCGCTACTATTGAATATGCTAGTTCCAATATTTATGGCTTTAATGATAAAATTGATGCAGTATCCTATTCATCGAGTAAATATCATGAAGGATTTAATGATGGTTATCCTAAGATATGGTATTCATCAAAGCTTAAGAATGGTAGTGGATGGTGCCGTTCCCCATTAGAAGAACAAGAATATGAAAAGTTAGACAAATGTGAAGAGGTAGTATCTTATGAAATAGAGCCTTTTAAAATTCATTATTATGCTGGAAATCAAACAAAAAGCTATATACCAGATATACTTGTTGAATATAAAGACGGCAGACGTGTAATAGCAGAAATCAAAACATTATTTGATATATTATTACCAGAAAATCAAGTTAAGTTCAAGGCAGCTGAACAGTATGCAAAGGAAAACGGCTATGAATTTGAAGTATGGGCACGTTGTGGTATAGGAGAAGTAACTAGCACCATTTTTAAACCTTCAGATGAAGGCAACTATACATCATGGGAGAAAGCAGTAGAAGTAGCCTTAAATAGAATAAAGCAAAATAAAAAAGAACGTCGTGTACAACAAATGTGGGATAACTGGGGATGTTTAATTATGATAGGCATATTCATATCAATAATAGTTGTTTTGGATATCCTTGGTAAATTGCTATGCAAGTAGATTAACGAAAATGTAAATAATTTTGTGTA
>Ga0209508_1002887_pt1 | contig 10682 bp, 9 predicted proteins | sample AD_UKC129_MetaG_FD_184427 | JGI IMG/M metagenome (GOLD analysis project Ga0209508, IMG submission 184427) | Active sludge microbial communities of municipal wastewater-treating anaerobic digesters from Canada - AD_UKC129_MetaG (SPAdes) (version 2) | ecosystem: Engineered > Bioreactor > Anaerobic... | reverse complement strand
CAGGATGGCGGAACCCACTAATATTTTTCATGGAAAGAATATTTTTGTTTGTAATGGGCCGAACTGCTAAAAGCAGTAATGGCTGAATGCATTTATTTATTTATTGGAGGAACCTATATAAATCTTTATTGATGGAGGAATACTATCTTTTCTTTAATGGAGGAATACTATCTTTTCTTTAATAGAAGAATCTCACATTCTTTGAACTTTCCAAGTTCAAAGCCTAAGTAATTCTAATAAATTCTAATTTAATTCTAAATGATATTCAGTATTTAGGAATCGCTTAAATTTAGATTCGCTACCGTTCATTCTAATTATTGACTTGTTTGCTTAAATAAACCCATACAGCTGAATTTGTTTACACAATTAAGAATGGCTAGTTTAGTTTTCATCCTCTGTTTTTAGTTATAGTTAAAGTATCAAATTATTAATTTTTTCCAATAGAATTTGACGTACTTTTTGATTTTTTGGTACTTCCACTACTCCATAACCCATAAAGTTCCCATCAAAACCTTTTCGTACAAATTGCCAAAGTATTGTTCTAAAAACATCAGTGGATTTAGAAAACCCTTTTAAGGCGCTGTTAAATGCCCCAACGCAATAATCAGCTAATTGAATTCCAAAACTGTGATGAGATAATTCAAAAGACAAACTATCTTTTATGTGTTTGTATTTCTTAATAAAGTCCCCAGACAGATAAATCCTTCTGTAAGATTCTCTTATTAAATAGTCAGTATTATTGTTTATAGGGTCCAAAAACAAAATGGCGAGATTATTGTCGTCATTCTGTATCTCCATTTCTATTCTTTGCATTGTATCTTGAAGATGCATCCTATATATTTCTTGGACATCTATTCTATGAGTAAGATTAGGGTCATTTAAAGTAATAGTATAAATAATTTTGCAATAAGAACATTCTGTAAGTAAACCTAAGCAGCTTTTTACAAACTCTATCAAATTGTCTTCTGTAAAATCTTTTAAAAAATAATAATCTTTATCCTTTGATAGTGTTTCATTTTCTCGGTCTTTTTTTAATGACCAAATGTATGACCATTTTACTTCCTTCTCAGCAGGTATACCGTAACATTTTTTTACTTGATAAAATTTTTGATTTAACATTAACCAATAGTTTGAATTTATAATTAGTGAAGCTCTAATAAAGAAAGGATGGGCCTTCAAAAACTTATCATTTCTAATTTGTTTATAACATCCTGTCTCATCCGAAAAAACAAAATATGTAGCCATAAACTCACCTTTTGGTTCTATTATTCTTTATTACAGGGGTTTACACTCTATCTATTTAAATACTCCATCGCTCGCTCTTCGCCTTCTTCTATTGCTATTTCCACTGCACGTTTGGCTTTTTCAAGCAGGGTTTTCGATTCTCGTCTCGCTGCGTGAGATTGCTGAACTAACGCTGAGATTGCATCTTGTATTTCCTGCTGTATGTTTGGAACAATTATATTCTTTAACGATTTAGCTGGTACTGCTGCAAGAATCGTCCCCGATGATTCACAATGCTTTTGCTCACGAACAATAATACTTTTTATAAGCGCAAGTAAATAACCACTTGAAACAGTTCGCGGACGTAAAACAAAAAAGCCTGTTGAACCAATTGCCCCGTCATATTCTTCTGATACCAAAGCGACTTTGTCCAGTGAGCCTTCAACAGAGGAAGCAATTATGTCTCCGCTTCGTAACAGCATACGGGCACGGCTTGGTGCATCCTTTCCTTTAATTATTTTTGCATTCTCAATTACTCCTATAGTCTGATTGATGTCTGCCAGTTCAATATATTCAAAATCATGTTCAGGGTTAGCACGTGGCTCAATTGTTTCATTTGAATTCACGGCAATATCGATAAGTTTAAGATAACCGCCTGAATAATTACGTATAATTTCTCGAAGTTCCTCATACTTCGGTTGAAAGTGTTCTGCATCCATACGATTTGCTTGTTTAACTTGGCTGAAGCTTCTCACATACGTGAGGGTGTGCCGGGGTTTCCAATCAAGTAAGCCGAATTCGGAAAGGAGGAGTTGTTCGGCTTGACAATACAATAATTTTGCCAACTCACGCTTTTTAGAAGCTTCCCACCACATATTATCAATAATTTGTTGATATTCTTCTTTAAAAATAGGTATTAGGACACGTTTTGCGTCAGGTAATGCTAAATGCATTTGTATATTACCTTGAAACCATTGTTCTAGAAGCAACAAGCCATAAAAAGAATTAAGAAAAGCCACCAAATAACCAGAATATAATTTGTTCCGCCAAAAATCAGAAAGCTTAATTGCAATTGTATCTTGACTTGTATTACATATATCAAGAGTTACTAAAGATGCTGCTGGATATGCAGTTTTGGACAAAATAACATCTCCTTTTGTAAGAGCAGTTTTAGATTCCTTTAAATGAATATCAACAGGTATATGAACAATTTCAGAATCATCAATTAATCCGTCTTTTAAGTTGATTATTCTAACAAATGGTATGCCATCATCAGTATAAGATGATGCTTTTATGTCAAATATACCTTTTCTGAAAACTGATGAAATATCTCCTAAGCGAACGCATTTAAATCTACTAATGCGATTCCTATTAGAAATATATTTTTCTTGATAATATTGAGCATCGATTCTAAGGGAACCTTCAAGGGCAGAGCGTTTAATAACAGAAAAAGTTGCCATTTCCTACTCCTCCGTCCAAAAATCAAATCCCTGTTCTTTTGCAAAAGCAATAAAAGCTTCAGCAATCTCGTCAAGGTCGTGGTCAACGATTAGATGACCATGTTCATCCAGCATCAATTCGCCATTTTCGTCTTTCTTGTAAATCGGTTCACCGCTGTTGTCTTTACCACCATTTTCAGATACTGCAAAGAAAATCGGATAGTCCAGTTCTTCAGCTGCTCTATCTGATAGCCACGCCTCTCTATAGCGGGAAAGCATTTTTTCATCGTCAAGAAGATACTTAACTCGACCTTTAACAGAACGCGACGCCAGCTTGCGCTCAGCTTCTGCCAATGTCCTTTTGAGTTCGGCTTTTCCTTTTGCTCGTCCTGGCATTGCGGCAAGCTGAGCTTTAAGGTTTTCAATGCGTTCTATAAGTTCATCGTCGCTTTCGGTCTGTGTTTCTTCGTTTTTGGTTTCGTTTCCATTATTCTCTAATTCGACGGTATCGTCTTCTTCAAATTCAGCTTGCAGGAACGACATCAAAAGCGGTGGTAAGTCGTCTTCGGTCAGTTCCTCTCTTTCGCTTAAGGCTCTAATTTCGGCATGATGATTATCCCATTCAGCTATATGCCGATTCTGCACCTCACGTATATAAGCTAATTCCTCATCAGTGTATTTTTGCAAAAAAACAACGCTGGTTTTTGTACCTGTATGCGGCTTAAAAGTATTAGGGTGTAAACCAACGACTGCCAAGATACGAGCTTTGCTGAAGAGAAAGTTGCGGATGAATAAGTCGTTCGTATTATTGAGACGACCTTGCGGCAGTACAATTGCCATTCTGCCTCCGGGTTTTAGAAAATTAAGGTTGCGTTCGATAAAGAGAATATCGCGCCCTATTTTGGAAACTGTTTTACCATTCTTTTCTGCAAGACGGTACTGGCGCAAAATCTCACGCTCGCTTATGCTACCCGCAAACGGCGGATTGGTCATCAGAATATCAAAATCAAAGTATTGAAAGTTGCGTTGGTTAGCTTCGTCTTGCTCGTAGTTGCTAAAACGGGTTAACAGCGGACGAAAAGCCGCTTTGCCTTCTTCGCTCCATTTGGGTGGATTGAGGCTGTTCAGTTCATACACATTTGACTTACCATCACCTGCTATCAGGTTGAGCGCTTTGGCAATTTTAACAGCTTTAGGACTGGAATCGATGGCATACACCATTTCACCTGCATACTCTGTAATTTCACGTGGCAAGCCATTCGCTGTAAATTGCTCACCTGCAACCCAAAAGATAGAGTGAACAGTGAATCCCGAAGAACCGCAAGCAGTGTCAATCACCCGTTCATGAATTTTGGGATTGAGCATTTTTACGCACATATCAATTACCCAACGAGGGGTAAAATACTGTCCTTTCTTTCCTTTAGCAACTTCAGTAATCAGATATTCAAAAGCTTCGTCAATTACTTGTAAGTTGGCGTTGAATAGTTTGACATCCTGCAAGAATGAAACGCAGGTAAGTAAATGTTCAGGCTTTAGGCGGATTCTTTCATCCTGCCCGAAAATCCCTCGCCATTTGTCTTTAGCTCTATTGAACAAGCCATTGATTTTATCGTATAGCTCACGCGGTGATTCGCCGTAGATACGAAAATGTATTTTGCGGTTGCGCGTGCGGTCATTTGCCGCTGCCCATTCGTCATATAACTTGGCGTAAATTAGCTTGAAAACCTCATCAAAAGAGTCATCAATTCCTTCAGCGTTAGCCAAAACCAAGTCTTCAAGGTCAAGGATGATTTTCTTAAGCGAAAGACGCTCTTTTACCAGACGGTTTTCTTCTGTAAGTTTGTCTATTGTCCATTGCTCAGTAATAACATCTTGGAGAGTCTGGCCAACTGTTGGAATTGATGAAATTTGCGAAAAGATATTAGGCTCTTCACGGTGGAGAACAACCAACTCTTCGCCGTTTGACCATACACCTATAGGTGAACCTTCAGCATTGCAGTATGACTTTAATTGCTGGAGCCCATCTTTGCGTTTGGGTTTTTTAACTTCAAAAATTATGTATGGGTGCTCACCATCGGTTTGCATAACAACAATATCTGCGCTTTTGTCACTAACGCCTGAACCAAACCAAACCGCACGTTCAACTTTAATGCGCTCTTTTGGGTAATGATATTCTTCCAACAATTTCTTCATCCAAAGCTGACGAACGATTTCTTCCGGCTTAGCAGGACGGTCTTTATCGCTGGCAAGGCATTTAAGATAAGGCTTGCCATTTTTCTCAAACAATTGTGCTTCAAGCCACTGAATATCTTCAGTCTTGAATAAAGTTAACCTGTGTTTGGTTTCTTCACTTTTAAAGATTTCATCGATTTTTATCAATGTTTGTCCCTCCGATTATCAAGATAATTTCAGCATGTTAAAACTAATGGCAATCCAATCCTAAAAACTGCTGGATGTCCTTCATCTCCATCAGTTCTTCAACTGTCCAGTAGCGGTGGAACCGGTCTTTGTAGCGAAGTTCCCACCACCTGCGGAAAAGCGGCTCAAGTTCATCGAACATCGGCCAGCGGCTCCACTTCATTTTCTCCCTCAGTTCTTCCAGCGTCCAGACACTGCCGTCTTCTTTTTTGGGTATGTTAATGCGCCCGTCAGGTTGGATAACCACCTGCGGCTGGGCAATCTCTTTTTGGAGAACAGTCACTTCGCCAACCTCCTTTAGATATTTATCGGAAAGAGTTATCAAACAATCAAGCTCAAAGTTTGGTAATAATTCTTGTTTTGGGCTTACTGCCTCAAACCGCCGGGTAAGATTTGCTGAAGCCCTGCCGAGCGTGGAACCGTCGTCTACAACGCGGTCCCGCTTCAGCGGCTTCAGACGAACCCGTCTTTGACCAAGGTCAAAGCTCAAAAATATATATAGCGGTTTTGACATTTTGACCTTCCGTGCGCGGTAAGTGTTCATTCACCGCTGTCTTCATCGTCCGCTTTCCACCCATCGGGTGTCTTTGTAAGAGTGTAAGTTTTTGGAGACCCTTGATGTCCCCCTTCTTCCTCAATGGTGAATCCGCCTGCCCGCAGTTTGCTGATGTCGTTTCTGACAGTCTGGTCGCTGACTTTCAGCAAGTCCGTCAACTCTTTCTGCGTGTAGCTCCTCTGTGTCAACAGCTTCGCCAGCTTCTGCAGGCGCACTTCGCTGTCTTTCAGCTTGATGTTGATGCGGAAACCGTCATCGTAAACCAGATTCCCGTCCTCGAATTTTAAGCTCAAATTCTCCACAGTCTCAGCGTCGCGGAACTCTCCGGTAACGACTACACCTACATCTTCGTCTTTCTGGAACTTGCGGATGTCTATCACGCCGTCCATTTCCGCCCCTTTGACAGAAGACCCCCTGCTGGCATACACCAGAACGTCCGACGGTTTTTTTGCGGTATGGTCAACGACGACGACTGCCATGTGGGGGTACTTGCGGAGGAGCATATTCAGCGGCGCAAATACCTGCTGCATGACGGAAGAGTCGTTTTCGTCTCCGTCGAAGAAACTCCTCAGTGGGTCAAGTACGAGCAGGTCAGGCCGGAACTCGTCAATAAATTTGAGCAGGTCTTCAAATTCCGGGTTTTTTGGGAGAAGTTTTACACCTGTCCTGTGCGGGATGACGATGTTGCTTGTACCGGCAAGGCTCTGCTGTACTCTCTGTATTAAAGCGTTGGTTGAATGTTCTTCCTCCACCATAACGGCTTTGATTCCAGAGACGGTAGTTTTCCAAAACGGTACCCCGCAGACGTTTTCTCCGCGGCTGAGCGCTTTCAATAAACTTAGGACAAACCACGTTTTCATCTGCTTCGGCGGCCCTTGGACAAGAATTTTTTGCCCTCTCGCTATCATCCCTCTTACCAGCCAGTCCGGTTCCGCAGGCTCTCTCTTCAGCAGTTCTTCCACCCTGTAGTAGCGGGAAAACCGGTCTTGGTGTTCTTCAAGCGGGATTAACTCTACCAGCTCCTGGTCGGTATGGTTGTTGCGGGTCAACCACTCGCAGATGTCTTTGCCGACATCACCCCGCTTCCACGGCAGTTCAACGACTTTACAGCGTTCTTCTCCGAGTACCGCTAAGGCAGACCTCACGAAGTTGGCGCTGGCGTCGTCGTCCTGCGGGATGAGGTAGACAGTGCGTATGCCTTCAAATTCCCGCTTCCACTCTTTGCGGAAATTATTGCCCGGCACGCTCACCACAGGGATGTCTACGCCGCAGGCTTCAAGGGCTTGGATAGTCCTTAGAGCATCGCTTTCTCCCTCTACTATAACTGCTTGGCTCTTCCCCTCAAGACTGTCGAGATTCCACAATGAAAAACGGGAGTTTTTAACCGCTCCTTTCCTGCCGTCGTAAGCCCTCCCTCTGATAGCCCTGATTTTGCCCCTCACGCGAAAAGGGACTACCAAGCATTCAACCTGTCCTGCCTCTTCGTCATGGGGGACATAACCCCATTCGAAACGCTCCAGCATTTCATACTTGATTCCTCTGGCGGTAATGTACTCTTGGACAATCGGCAGTTCCGGGCGCAGGCGCGCTTTTGCTTCTTTGATAAACTCTTCAAATTCCTCTTCCTGTCCGGGTGTGGGGATATAGGTGTGGCTGGGGTCGTAGTGGGGGAACGCTCGGAGGTAGCTTCCTGTCCGTTCGTCTTTTACGTAAAGCTCGCGGAGGTAGTCGTTTATAAAATAGCTCGCGTCTTCCGGCGCAATGCCTGCAATTTCAACTAAAAAGCGGTACGGCGAAAAGCTCCCGCATACATGGCAGACGTAGAAGCCCGACTTGACGTTGACCGTCGCGGAAGGCTTCCGGTCGTCGTGGTATAAGCACTTTAAAGATTGGACGGTGAAGCCGTCTTCCTTTATGTCCATCCTGTCCAGTTCAGGAAAATAGCGGGCGTAAAAATCCCGCCAAGGTTCGGGATGAAGAGACTCGTTAAAATCAACCCTCCACTTCTTCATTCTAAAAACCTCCTCTGCCTATGGTAATATTATACATTTGACCTCAGCAACTTTCAATAAGAAGCTCAAAATTTTTGACCTTGGCGCAGGGAATGTACAATGAAAGAAAAATACAAATTTTGACAAAATTTTTGGTTCCCTCTTTAAATTTTCATGGATGTACATTATAATATAATTAAGCGGATGGAAATATTTAACAGATAAGGAGTTGATGCCGTTGAACAAGAGAGAAGTTAAAAAGAAGGTGCGGGAAATCATCCGCTGTTTGGAACAAAGCGGAGACATCCCGGAACAAGAAAACTGTGTTAAGGTCGCGGAACGGAAGCTGGAGATGCTCGTAAAAGAGGCTCCAGCTTCTCTGGTTTATGAGTTGGGCTGCGTCTACAGCCGCTTTAAGAATTCCGGCGGTGATGTGGACACTGTTCTATCTCGGCTAAAAAAAATTTTGGAACGAGAGGTAAAAAAGGAGGATGAGTAAAATGGCGGGTAATAATCAAACAGTCCAAAAATCTAAGAAAGAGGAGACGGAAAAAATGAAGATTGAGTTTACTGTTTCCACAGAGGGTAAGGAACAAGACCCTAAACTGCAGGAGCTGCAGAAGAGACGGGCGACTTACCGCACTAACCTTTCTTATGCGGTGCAGATGCAGGATAAGTACACCGTAGAGTACACTGAAGCAATGCAGGCTGGAGCCGACCAGTTAACAATTGATAAGCTGGAACTGAAGCTGGCAGAACAGAAACTGCGAATTGAGTTTTACCGGGGAAAAATCGCTAAAGTGGAAGAGGAAATTGCCCGCTACAGGGTGGAACGAAAAAAGGTAGATGCTTTGGGAAAGGAAGAAAATGAGAGTGCCGCCTAAGCAAAATAACGGCACTCTTGCTTTTTCTCTAATTACAACCAATTATACGACTCTATGCCCTACGGAACTTTTTTCGTCAATATATTTATACTCCGGAGGGCATAAGCAACTTTTTTTGAAAAAGGAAAAACGGGATATACTCATTGAGGGTAACCCTTTATTTGTAGTAAAATGTAAATTGGAAAATTGTTTGCCCGAGGTGGTACAGTTGAAACGCATAAGTCTTTTACTTGTGTTAGGACTGGCAATTATCAGCCTTGCTGGCTGTGGAGAAGTAGAGACACGAGAGAAAATATTGCCGGACGGTAGTAAAGTTACAGTTGATGCCGCCGGAAAAATCTTATCTGAGGAAAAGGTTGAACCGCTTGAGGGATATATTTATGATGAACAAACAGGAAGGTATATTAACAAAATTACTGGTGTTTGGTATGTCGTTAAGTACGGATACAAGGTAATACCACCCGAAGAATATTTTGACCCCGATAAAGTAGGCATACCCAGCGGTATAAATATTTCAAACCGTCCCGATGATGTATGGGAGTTAAAGGAGATAAGGGAAATAACCATTCAGCCAGGAGATACGCTGGTTGACATTATCAACCCGTACTTTATGAACGAGCATTTCAGAATGAATTATGAATGGTATGCTGAACAGGTTCTGAAACTTAACAACATTACCGATCCTCACTGTATCAAAGCGGGAAACACCTTAAAGATACCGATTTATTTTGATATGGGAACCAAATAATGGTTCCTCTCGTCTTATCAATTAGGGGGTGTTTGAATGCTTAAATCAAAACTATTAAGAATAGTTATTATTGCCATATCGGTAATGACCATCTTTGTGTCTGTAGCCCAAGCACGTTTAGTAGCTGGTAGCCCAGAAAATGTAATTTCTAACTCCACACTTATTTTGACCGGAAAAGTCATTAGTAGTAATGAAGTGGAAGAAGAAAGAACATTTACTGTTTTGGTAGACCGGGTTCTAAAAGGTGAATATTCCGAACCAGAAATAGTGTTTACTGGGAAGAAAAATCGTGTTTACGGTTGGATGGGTAGTGTTCATGCTCTACCGGAAACCAACACAGAATTGCTTCTGTTTTTAAGAAATGATGATAATGACAATCCATATGTCACATTTGACCTTAACTGTATTGCAGTCATTGAAGGACAACGGGTAACAAGTTTATTGGGTGGCAGTAACATTGGTATCAATGACGAGCATTGGGAGATTAAGGATTACATTGAAACATACAATGAATTTCTCGACACTGTTGACCCGACTGTTACACAAACAGAAAAAGCGACTAATGGGGAGAATGAAACAAATGAAGATTTATCTTCCCGTTCTATTGCAGTTACCGCATCTGTCTTCTGGCCCGGAATAATCGCTTTTCTGGTTCTACTAGGCTTATCGCTGGTAGGTCTATGGTATTACGCACATTCCAAACAGTCTCGCTCGCCATTGCTGTGGATAGTAGGTATTGTGGTATGTGTTGTGGTCGCTTACGTAATTGCGACATTTATAGTAACTCCGTTATTGATTCGCTAGATTTATGCTGTTGTTTGAAGAGGGAATTTAAAGGGAGGTTTTTCCATTGAAGAAGAAGTGGTTAGCTGTTATAGGTGTTGTTATTCTGGTTAGTATCTTTGCCACTGCAGCTCTTGCTAGTAATCCTATTAAGTTAATTGTAAACGGTCGAGAAATAAAGCCGGATGTTGCCCCACAGATAATAAATGGCAGGACTATGATACCTATTAGGTGGGTTGCGGAAGCGTTGGGTGCTGATGTTCAATGGGATGAACACGCTAACGCTGTCCGGATTAATAGTAGCCAATGTCCAATTTACAAACCACTTTCAAAAGAACAAATTGAAACAATAATCCAGGCACAGGGAAAACATAAAGATTCATATTACTTTGATGGCCTTTCATATGACTTTGTTAATATGGATGATGATGCCGATTGGGAAATAGTAGCCAAAATTGATGGAGCAGTACATCTGGGCAACTTTTTTATCTTTGATAAGGATTCAAGTGGAGATTATAAATTAATAAAAGTCCTTATAATCTCTTGCTTTAAGCTTTCAATGCCCTTGTTAAGTTTTGCGGAAATGAATAGAGCATCAGGGTACCTTTCCTTAATCCTTTCAAATACCGACGGTTCAAT
>Ga0209508_1002884_pt1 | contig 10691 bp, 9 predicted proteins | sample AD_UKC129_MetaG_FD_184427 | JGI IMG/M metagenome (GOLD analysis project Ga0209508, IMG submission 184427) | Active sludge microbial communities of municipal wastewater-treating anaerobic digesters from Canada - AD_UKC129_MetaG (SPAdes) (version 2) | ecosystem: Engineered > Bioreactor > Anaerobic... | reverse complement strand
TATATTTGTCAGTGCCCTGACACACCTCAATCTGGACAATCAAAATAGAGTCCCCACTACCGATGCCAGACTTATAAGACGTATGGTAAGGGATAGTATATTCAGAGGGCGTGGGGTATTGGATTCCATACGTCAATGGCCTTCAGTGAGAAGAGCAGAGGACCTGTATATCTTTCCAAACCAGGAAAAAGCAGATGCAATGTTCAACTCAGCATTAGTTTACGAGTTTTCCGTACTGAAGAACTTTATAGAACCCATACTGAAAGCTATTCCCCCATATTACAGAGAGTACCCGGAAGTAAAGAGGATACTGGATATACTCTCTCACTTTATCCCTCTCTCACCAACAGAAGTGCCAATGACATCAATCCTCAGAGAATTTATAGGAGGAAGCTCTTTTGTCTACTAGAGAATGTATATTCTGTAAGATTATAAAAGGTGATGCAGAAAGATATATAGTTTTTGAAGATGACATATCCATGGCATTTTTAGATGTAAGACCACTGAATCCAGGACATTGTCTCTTAGTACCGAGAGGACATTATGAAACCCTGATGGATATCCCTGACGAATTAATTGGTCCTCTATTCAAAAATGCAAAACTCATATCTAAAGCCATAGAGGTTGGATTAGAGGCGCATGGAGTATTTGTTGGGATAAATAACAGAGTAAGCCAGAGCGTTCCACACCTCCATATACATATAGTCCCAAGAAATAGAGGAGACAATCTAAAGGAATTCTTCTGGCCAAGATATCCGTATAAGGATAGAGAAACAATCCTAGATATTCAAAACAGGATAAGAGGGGCTATAAATAGGCTATTAATACAACCTTAAATCTTTTACAAAATCTTTAAAGGCTTCCTCTTCCTCTCTCCATCTCTCGTAGATTGTTCTCCAGCTTTTACCCTCTAAGATCTCTCTTTCTGTCTCCTTATCCCCTATAAGGAGATTTATACTCAATACTTCGTTGTATCTCCTGAGAGAGAAATGCTCAGGGAATCTCCTCGCCACTATACTTATAAAAGAAAGTGCAACCCTTACAAAGTCTGCATTATAATTTAGAGGGAAGAATTCTAAACCCCTGCACACCTCACCCTTATATTTGGAAAACTCAGGGATAAAGTACCTCTTTCTGAAAGCGATATCAGTAAGATCCTCTCTCTTCAGTTCGTCATAGACTACATCTTCATCTATCCAGGGAGCACCTATATACTCAAAGGGCTTCGTTGTTCCTCTCCCCTCAGATATGTTTGTAGCTTCTATAAAACACATCCCTGTATAACATATGGCACTGGAGAAAGTAGGGATATTTGGAGAGGGAACATTCCAGAAAAGACCTGTATCTGGATAATACTTATCTCTGGTCCAGTTTTTCATCTTAATAACTTTTAAGTCCAGGTCTAACATCTTAAATTTTTTGAAATAAAGTGCTAACTCTCCGATTGTAAGCCCATATCTTATAGGGAGTCCATACCCACCAACAAAAGAGTTCAGGTCATCCCTTATCCTTGGTCCTCTAATTATCTCCCCTCCAAGTGGATTAGGTCTATCCAGAACTATATAGGGTAATCCATATTTACTGGCAGCCTCCAGAGAATAAGCCAGGGTATATATAAAAGTATAGAATCTCAATCCCACATCCTGAATATCGTAGACCAGGACATCTATATCCTCCAGGTCTTCTCTTTCAGGAGCCTTCTTATCGCCATAAAGGCTTATCATTCTTATACCATACTTTGGATGTATAGAATCTCTTATCTCAAGTCCATCAGATGCACCAAAAAATCCATGCTCAGGGGTAAAGATCTTTTCAATCTTTATACCTGAAGCTAACATAAGCTCCACGTTTACTCTCAGGTAAGAGGATACACCAGAGTAGTTTGTTATAAGTCCAATCCTCTTCCCTTTCAGGATTGAAAAATCATCCTCTTCTAAAATATCCAACCCATAAAGTGTCTTCATTTAATCCCTCCTGGTTTAGAGATAAATATAAGGGATCTCTCTTCTTGGGGGACCTCTATAATATTACTATCACTGCTGTACCGTACTCTTTCGGAAGAGACAACTTCTACCTCAAGCGGAGGAGTCAGCCACTTAAATTTTAATTCCCCCCTGATCTTATCCCTGTTATATACAGCAACCATATAAGAGTCTTCCTTCCTGTACAACTTAGCCCTTATATCATCGACAGTCTCAATCCCCAGATCATCCAAAAATTTGCCCCCATTAAAAAAGTCCATACCGATCTCTCTCAGCTTCAAATATTCTTTTAAATAACCTGTATTCTCGAAACGGTTATCCACTTCAAGGTCATATATCCAGGGATACATTCCAAGAATAAATGCCCTGTTGAGCAATTCTTTTGATATTCCAGATACAAAAGCTGGTCTCATGGTTTGAATCTCCGGGTACAGCATATCTACAAGGATATGGTCAGGGAAAGTGTATCTGAATAATTCAGGATAACTCGTGTACCAGTAAAAGAATGTTGAGACCAGTTGAAGATCAACATATCTTCCATACATATCACTGCAACCTTCTATAATGAACACCTTATCCGGATATCTTTCCACTATCTTATCTAACATCGCAGTGTATCCTCTGATCCAATCCGGAATATCTTGAAAGGCTCCTGCCATAGCCAACTCATCAAGATATACACCAGATACTCCACAATCCACTAAATTTTTTACAGTCTCTAATACAAGATTGTGCCACCTGTCAGAAGCAGGGTCAACCACATAAAAATCTACAGATCCATACCTTTCTATATGGTTGGTTAATATTCCTTCTGGAATTCGATCTATATAGGAGGTATTCACTATCCTTACATTTATATAAGTGGTAATATGCCCCCCTTTATTATTTATCTCATCAATTTTACTTTTGAATATCTCTTCCCCTCCCAGCTCCTTATCAGGGGTATACAGTGGGTAACCATTATCAAAACCTCCCTCATTCCATCCTGATATAAAAAGATGGTCCATTCCCTGTTCTTTAGCCTTATCAAAAAGAGCCGGGATATCATCAAAACTATGAAAGCTTCTTCCATTCTGGTATCTAAAGTCATAGTGAGCTATCAAACCACTGCTATTTAATAGCCAGTCAGGAGACTCTTTCCTTCTTGGGAAAGCTGAATAAAACCATTCCCTATATCTGTCTGCACCCCAATGCCAGTCACCGGTATGTATTCCTATACCGTAGGTAAAACTTTTCTCCTCTCCAGAGGATATCTCCAGTCTCTTCCTGAAGTTAAATCCCATACAGGGACAGTCTGGTCCAGGAGTCTCTGCTCTTACATATGTAAGAGTCTTATCTTCATCATAAGAAGCCATATAAAATCCGGCATCTCTATTATAATAGTCCAGCCAGCTCATTGATACTGGACCAGAGTATGGCAACTCTCTTACATAAAGTTCATTATCTCTTGTTGTAGATACCCCATCCACGATATAGACGTATCTGTAATCTAGCCAGTCCCAGAGTATCTTAGAAGGTGCTGTGGCAAATGTCTCCACAGGATTTTCTATCCTTTCCCCGGCGATGTATGGATATACCAGATAGTTATCTCTCCAGGTGTCACCCAGATATATTCCTGATATATGGGGGAAAATAATATCTACAATTTCCTTTGAAGAAGAATTCTTTACTCTTAACGTCCATATACTTTCGGGATTATCCGGGAGGACTTTTATTCTTATTTCAACTTCCAGCTGATTCTTATAATAGATGCAGAGTTCGTCATCCTGCCAGAAATAATCAGGCTTACCAAGATTGAACTCTTTTTTATCACTATCGAGTATCTTCAGTATCCACCTGTTATAGTGATTCTTTACATAATTCTCTTCGGTCTTTTTGTTTATAATCCATCTTAATCTGCCATCTCTTTCAAGTGCCATTTCAAAACAGGAATTTCCAAAGATTAAATAGTTAGTATCAAAAAAGTATACATCAGACATTCTGTTCTCCTTTTTTACTCTCTTATTATCAAAAAGAACAAAGTAAGAGGGGTACGGAGTTCTGTACCCCTCTTGCCGGATAGAGATAATAACCTATTCCTTTATAAAGTACTGCTCTGGACTTGTATTAGATATTTGAAGCAAGAGCCATTCGTAGAAGCTCTTCTGCGGAACATTCTTGAAGTTCTTTCTAATTACCAGGGGTGTAGGAGCCAGACCCACTGTCCCTATACTCCACACATTTTCTGTACTGAGTTTTACCAGTTCTTTCCCTATCTTCAGTCTTTCCTCCGGGTCTATAGTTCTCATAAATCGGTTGTATGTATACATCGCCCTCAGTATATCTCCGGTAGGTTTCTCTCCCGTTTTACCCCCAGAAGAGTACCACTGAGCATAAAGAGGAGCTCCTGTTGTGGTAATCACCGGGAAGATAAATATAGGTTGAATCAGTGGCGTTAGTCCTCTACCCCAGGCCCATACCATTATCTCAAACTCTGTACTTGCCCTTCTTATATCATATAATGCTCTATCCATAGATTTATAAGCAACCCTGAGTCCAACTGCATTCCAGTACTTTGTCACCAGTTCTATTACATCTGTCCAGGGACCAAATTCTCCAGTTGGTGTGTATTCTATCGTTAATTGTAAGGGTTTTCCATCTGGTCTTAGTCTATATCCATCCTTATCTCTCTTACTCAATCCAGCTTTGTCCAGATATTCATTTGCCTTCTTTGGATCATACTCTGCATATAGATTTTCAAGCCCAGGGGTATAGTATGGGCATTCTTTTACAACTGTAGCTTGCCTGGGCTGAGCCAGTCCAAGGTAGCATAGCTTATTTATCTCATCCCTATTTATGGCATATGATAGACCAATTCTAAAGTTCTTATTCTGGAACAACTTTCTGAGTACCGGGTCCTTATGGTTAAGGTTAGGCATAAAAGCACAGTTAGACCCCAGAGCTGTGGGCCATAATAATACATTATAGCCTCCTTTTGCCTCACTCTCTTTTAAAAGTGGATAGTTATCCAGAGTTATATGCTTAAACTGGAAGTCTAACTCCCCTGAGAGTGCTTTCATATTTACAACCTCAGCATTCTCAACAACACTGGCAGCGATTCTGTCTATATATGGTAGTTGATTACCAACGGGATCAACCTTCCAGTAATAAGGGTTCCTCTCAAGCGTATGAACACTTTTGCCAGCGAGTGGTGTTGTTACCCTCCATGAAGATATAACAGGACAGTCCGGATTTGTATAGAAGTCTGCCCTGTTCCAGAAAAGAGCATACCAGGTGTTGAATCCCATATCCTTAGCTGTCTTCTCCAGCTGTTCCTTAGGGGTATACTTGGGATGGAATTGCTTAAGATAATGTTTTGGATGGATCATTATTGAGAGTAGACCACTACTTCCTCCACCCTGGAAACAGATGTTCTCCAGGAATACTACATTGGGCTCTTTAAATGTAAAACTTACAGTATAGTCATCTATCTTCTTTATCTTTACTGGGGTATCTGCAATTACAAGCCATGAAGGAAAGCTTGGAGATAGTTCTTTATTCTGGAGTATATCCTCATACCAGAACATAATATCATCTGCTGTAAGTGGGGTTCCATCAGACCACTTTATACCCTTCCTGAGGTAAAAGATAAACTCCTTTTCTCCTCTCTTTACCTCATACTTCTCAGCAACATTAGGTATTACACCATTACCGACCCTGTTCCACTTTACCAGTGGCTCTGCAAAGATAGGAGTATATATAGAGATGTCCCCAGGACCAAGCATAGCAAATCTCCAGGTACCCCCATATTTACCCACCTCTTCTACAGGTTCTACAACCAGAGGATTATCAGGAAGCCTCTTCTCTACAGATGGTAACTTGCCAGCTTTTACCAGATCAGCTAACATTGGAGCTTCGCTGTATTTCTTCTGAGTATAGCCTGATGGCACCAGACTCAAAAACAGAGATGAAACCAGCAGAATACTAATAAATACCCTGAAATACTTCATTTGAACCGCACCTCCTCTTTTATAAGTTTATAATTACATTCTACCTTATTAACTGGGCGTAGTCAATACTCTGTTAACGTTCTGTGATATTGTCATGGGCAAATAGTTCTGACCTATTCCCCTCTCCCTTGACAGGAGAGGGGAGGGGTGAGGGTGGAAAGTAAGATAGTGCCCCCACCTCTATCCTCCCCCAAGATGGGGGAGGAAGAAAAAAGACATGGGATTATTATAAAAGACGAAATTGTAGGGGCAATTCATGAATTGCCCCTACAGGATACAAATTAATCTCATATGTTTCATTTCCTTCCCCTGACATTTTCACAGACTATTGACATACTTGTGATCCCCCATTTTGGGACGGGGGTTCAGAAAAATATTTAGAATTATATATCTTAATTCTATTATAGGTATCCTAAAGTATAAATTCATATCAAAATTTACCTCCCAATCCTTCCCCTTTTCTACCATCTCTGAAGATATTTAAATTGTCCCAAAATCAGGTTGACTTATTCTTGACTTATAGTTGACTTATGATATATAATCTAGGTATGGAAAATTATGGGAATCTAAGGATTCATATAAAGGAACGCATAAAATCGGAAATTTTATCAGGTGTACGGAAACCTTATGAAAAGATTCCTTCTGGAAAGGACTACGCTAGAGAGCTGGGGATCTCCCGTTTAACATTAGAATACATCCTTGAAGAATTAGCAAAAGAAGGGTATGTCTTCAGGATAAAAGGGAGAGGAACATTTGTCTCTCCTCAAATCCCTGAAAGATCTGCCTTAATAGGATTCATAGCCCCAGATTTAAAAAACCCATTTATAGCGGAGGTATTTATGGGGGTAGAAGATTCTGCTAGGAAATATGGGTATGATATAGTCTATGTAAACTCTGGTGAATCTTCTGAAAGAGAGCTCTTAAGTCTTGAAAATTTAGTAAAAAGAGATATAAAGGGGATAGCGCTGTATCCTTCTGATGATTTAGTTTCTAAAGAGGATATCTTTGTAAAGCTTCTTAAAAAACTGAAAATACCCGTAGTTCTTATCGATCGATACTTTCCTAATCTTCTGTTAGATTTTGTAGTTTCTGACAACAAGAATGGCGGTTATCAAATAACCAGATATTTGATAGAGATGGGACATAAGGATATAGCCTTTATATGTTCTTCTAATCTATCTACAACAAGTGTCCTTGGAAGATACGAGGGGCATAAGCTCGCACTGAGAGAAGCAAAGATACGTTTTAGAGAGGATTTAGTTTTTAATAGGTTAACATCATACAAGTATTTCTCCTTTGATAAAGATGTGTCGACTGTCAGAGAGATCTTAAAGACTAGGTCCTTTTCTGCTATATTCTGCGCCAATGAGTTAATCGCTTCTGTAGTGTATCATGCTATAAAAAGTGAAAATCTGAGAATCCCTGATGACATCTCGGTGGTTGGGTTTGGAGATACTACTATTGCCCTTTATCTTGATCCCCCATTAACTACTATCAAGCAGGAGAAATTTGTCATGGGGAACTATGCTATAGATATCTTAATGAGGAAGATCAAAGGAGATAGCAGTATTACTCAGATATATCTCCCCACATGTTTGGTTATAAGAAACTCAGTAGGTAGGAGGTGAGAAAGATATCTAAATGTTTCAAATCTAAAGGTTTTAAAGAAAATATAAAGGAGGAGATGTTTTATGAAAAGATTTATATCGCTTTTACTGGTATCTTTGCTTTTTCTTATTCCGGGTACTACTATTGGTGCCGAAAAACTAATACTTCTCTCTACCCAGTTTAATCCGGTAGATGAACTTCAGTATATAAATGAGAAAGTGTTGGCAGGGTTTACAAAGGAAACAGGGATCAATGTAGATTTTGTTCCTGCAAATTATGCTGATTTTGTTAATAGACTCTTGGCAGAGGCTAAGACAGGAAAGGTGGTAACAAATACTATCGCAGAGCTTCATGGAGGGTTTGACTACCTGGCTTCAGAAAATGTATTGGAAGATCTAACAAATATGCCAAAGCTTCCTAAAAGAACATTTCTAAAGACTTTTGCTAACTACTCGAAGATAAGAGGAATCACCGCATATGTTCCATGGACCCAGGCAACTTTTGTAGTGGCTATAAACAAAGAGGCACTGAAATATCTGCCAGCGGGATTAACTCAGGAGGATGTATTGAATGGAAGTATCAAATGGTCTTATAATGCACTGTTGAAGTGGGCAGAAAACCTCAAAAAAGCGAAGGGAGCTCCCATGTTAGGACTTCCTATTGCTCCAGGAGGACTATTCCATAGATTTCTCCATGGATATATGTACCCTTCCTATACAAAGACCCAGGCTAAAGCATTTGCAGGTCAGGATGCAATAAGCCTCTGGAAGTATCTTGTAAAATTAAACGATTATGTTCATCCTGCCAGTACTACCTGGAGTAATATGAGTGAGCCTCTACTTAAAGGAGAGGTATTGATAGGATGGGACCATACTGCAAGGCTTGCCTCAGCACTTAAAACCAAGCCCAATGATTTCGTTGTTGCTCCTGCTCCTGTAGGACCAAAGGGGAGAGGATACATACTAGTTATAGCGGGATTAGGTATACCAAAAAATGCTCCCAACAAAGAGGATTCATGGAAGTTGATTGAATACTTGACAAGACCTTCTACTCAGGCATTAATTCTTCAGGGAACAGGATTCTTTCCTACAGTTAAAGAGGCAAGTGGAGAAGTTACAGACCCTGGTCTTCAGGTTTTATCCTCTGGCGTTACAAGACAAGCAAGTGCGTCATTTGGAATTCCTACACTGATACCAAGCCTAGGGGGGCTAGGTGGGGAATTTAATAATATCTACAGGATGGCATATGAAAGGATTGTACTAAGAAAAGAAGCTCCAGAGAAGGTGTTGCCAGAGTTAGGGAAGAGGTTAGAGGAAATATTTAAAGAGGCTAATGTGCCGTTACAATAATTAAAAATAAGCCCGTGCCCAGTTTTGGGCACGGGTCTTCTAGGAGGAGGTTAAATATTGAAAAGATTTATCCCTTATCTTCTTTGTCTTCCAGCAATAATATATCTTGCTATATTTATAGGCTATCCACTGATCCAGGCCTTTGTATTGGCTTTTACCAGTCGTTCAGGAGGAATCTCTCTTGAAAACTTTAGATATATATTGAGCTCTCAAGGGTTTAAAGAGGCTTTTCTAAATACCATTATTATATCTGGTATAGTTATTCCGCTGCAGATAATCTTAGCTCTTCTTTTATCTCTTTTTATAAATTCTAGATTTAAGGGTTATACGATGCTTCTCTATATAATCAGTATACCTTTAGCTTTAAGTGAGATAACTGCAGGTTTAATGGGCTATTCTATCTTTAGTTCCATGGGATTTTTGAATAAATTACTCCTGACTATGGGGGTTACAGATAAACCTATATATTTCTTTGGGTATGCATATAAGTTTAGAGAATTCATAGTAATTATATTATCAGAGCTCTGGAGGTCCACATCCCTAGTCTTTGTAATATTACTTGCCGGCTTACAGGCTATCGATAGAGAATATACGGAGGCTGCAGAGGTAGATGGCGCTACCCCCTGGCAGAAATTTTCAAAGATAACATTGCCCTTATTGAGACCTTCTCTGCTTTCTGCGCTTCTTTTAAGAACTACATTTGCATTTCAGATCTTTGGAAACATCTGGATCCTTGTAGGAAGAGATATACCTGTTTTAGCTGGAGAGGCTTACTACTGGCAGACTGAGATTAGAAATCCAAACTATGCAAGTACCTATGCTATTATTATTGCTGCTATCACAATCATCTTTGCCTTTTTATACCTGAGGACCTTGAGATCTCCACACCTGGAAAGTTAAGGAGGCAAAAAGATGAGAAAATTTTATATAATCCTTTTTTCCATTCTAATATTGGCGTGGTTTCTGACCCCTATACTTCTAACATTCCTCTATGCTGTGACACCTGAAAGTGAATACTACAATCCTGATAAGATCATCCCTTCAAGTCTGACATTCAAGCATATAAAAGACCTCCTAATCATTTTAGGGGCTTGGAAATCCGTTATCATCAGTGTTCAGGTGGCATTGATATCTATAGTCTTAAGCTTTATCCTGGGTATTCCAGCATCTTATGCTATAGTCAGGTATGCCTTTAAGGGAAAGGACTCTATCAGATTATTAATTCTTCTTACTAGGACATTCCCCCTTATGGTAGTTGCTGTCCCCCTGTTAACTATCTATATGAGATTAAATCTAAATGACACAGTAATTAGTGTAGCTTTAGCTCATACCTCTATGGTTCTTCCATTTATGGTTCTTCTAGGTTCAAGTGTAATTACTACTATACCCGAGACGTTTGAGGAAGCGGCAATGGTTGATGGTCTCTCTCGTTTTCAGGCAGTTATAAGAATCACTTTACCTCTGGCTCTACCTGGACTTACTGCTGCAAGTATAATTGCATTTGTTATGTCCTGGAATGAGGTTTTTGTATCAGCTATCCTTACACTAACGAACAGGACCCTCCCTGCATATGTCATTAATACCGCCTACGCATCTACAGATGTATATAAGTTTGCCTCTGGGGTAATAATGGCAGTTCCTGCTATGGTTTTTATCTTCTTTGTCAGAAAATATCTGGTAGTTGTCTGGGGACTTTCTCTTAAGTGAGGAGGATAGTTTATGGATAGAATATTGGAGAAACTAAGAACTCTATATGGAGATAA